>ERZ773103.3412-NODE-3412-length-13039-cov-3.031654_pt1 | contig 13039 bp, 23 predicted proteins | sample MGYA00511118_ERZ773103 | MGnify/ENA primary metagenome ERZ773103 (study PRJEB29015, sample SAMEA2737821) | human gut metagenome | biome: human gut; feature: human-associated habitat; material: faeces | place: China | collected 2012 ... | reverse complement strand
TGTTTTTGAGGGAGAAGCAGCTCCGGCAGAATGTCCGGTTTGCCACGCAGGCGCATTCTCGTCGACCGCTGCGAAGATCAGCTCCTTGATATCGGACAATTCGTCGATATCAGCCAGCAGCGCGGTGATCTCGGCGCTGCCGAAGGGCCGGGCCAGCGCCTTCAAGCGGGGCAGCTGCTCACAGGTGGCGGCAAGCGCGTAGATTTCCCGCGGAGAGGCCGAACCGTACACCGTGCGCGTCATCAGGCGCTCGATGTCAAATATCTTTGAGAGCGCGGCCGCGATATCGGCGCGGGCTACGGAATCGCCCACCAGCTCCTCCACGATATCCTCCAGGGTGACCAGGCCCTCGGTGCCGCCGTACTCGTCCACCACAATGACCATGTGGGCTTTCTCCCGCTGGAGGATGCGCAGCAGCTCGGAGATCTTGGTGTTGCCGGTGGTATAGAGCATGGGGCCCAGCATCTCCTTCACGCTGGTCAGGCCGCGGTAGCGGGCCGCGTGGAAATCCTTCTCATGGATGACGCCGATGATGTTGTCGATGTCCTCGTGGTACACCGGCAGGCGGGAATACCCGTTCTCAGCGAAGATCTTGGCGATCTCCTCCATGGAGTCGGTGTCCTCCACCGCCACGATGTCCACCCTGGGGGTGAGGATCTCCTCCACCTCCAGGTCGTGGAACTCGATAGCCGCACGGATAAGGCGGCTCTCATGCTGGTCCAGGCCGCCCTCGCTCTCCGCCTGGTCTACCAGGGTGACCAGCTCCTCCTCGGTAATGCCGCCGTCCGCGGACTTGCGGAACACCTTGGACAGCAGCCGCTTCCACTGGGTAAACAGGAAGTTCAGCGGGGTAAGGACCGTACGGAGCACCCCCAGCAGCGGGGTGGCAAACATGGCAAACCGCTCGGGGGACTCCTTGGCCAGGCTCTTGGGGGAGACCTCGCCGAAGATCAGGATCACCACGGTCAGCACAATGGCGGACACGGTGGGGCCGGTCACGTTGTCAATCAGGTGGATAAAGAGTACCGCGCCGATGGTAGTAGCCACGTTGTTGACGATGTTGTTGCCGATGAGCAGGGTGGAGAGCAGCTTGTCGTAGTCCTCCGCCAGAGCCAGGGTACGGGCCGCCCGCTGGTCGCCTCCGTCTGCCCAGCTCTTGAGCCGCACCCGGTTCAGGGAGGTAAAGGCGGTCTCCGTGGCAGAGAAATAGCCTGACATGATAACACAGAACACAAGACCCACGATCATGGCGATACTGGCACTGTCCAACATAAGAAAATATTCAACTCCAACTCTTTCAGTTTTGAAATCAACGCGCAAAGGGACAACCCTATCCCCCGCGGGTAAGGCTGTCCCTGACCGATTCCATTATGTACTTGCAACTAGGCGGAGGTTCGTCCACGAGGGCTCACCGTCTCCTTTTTGGTTTATTGGTGTGTAGTATAGCACAGCTTCCTGCAAAATGCAAGGGGAAGGTTGACTTTTCCTGTCCCGCCCCCCATAAGCGAAAAAACGCGCCCAGCCTGCGGCTGGGCGCGTTTTTGATGCTCTTTTACGGGTGATTACACCAGCTGGACGATGGCCATCTCGGCGCAGTCGCCGCGGCGGGGCCCGATCTTCACGACGCGGGTGTAGCCGCCGTTGCGGGTGGCGTACTTGGGGCCGATCTCGTCAAACAGCTTCTTGGCCACATCCTCCTTGGTCAGGTAGGACAGAGCCTTGCGGTAGTTGGCCAGATTGGCGTTCTTGGCCAGGGTGATCATCTTCTCGGCCATGGGAGCCACTTCCTTGGCGCGGGAGACGGTGGTCTTGATCTGGCCGTTCTCCAGCAGATAGGTGGTCATGGCGCGCAGCATCGCGATGCGCTGATCCGTGGGCTTGCCAAGCTTACGGTTGTGAGACATGAGATTCCACTCCTAACGGATGTTCGCCAAGGCGAACTCCTACTCTTAAATTCGTCCGTGGGGAGATTCCCCCGAAAGGGCGCTCCATGGGAGCCGGCCGGACCCGGGAGGGGACGTTACGTGCCCCCGGGCCGCCCTTTCCTCCGGCCGTCAGTTTTCCTCGTCGGCCAGGTGCAGGCCCATCATGGCCAGCTTGTTGATGACCTCTTCCAGGCTCTTGCGGCCCAGGTTGCGGACCTTCATCATCTCGTCCTCGGTCTTGGAGATCAAGTCCTCGACGGTGTTGATGTTGGCCCGCTTGAGGCAGTTGAAGGAGCGGACAGACAGATCCAGCTCCTCGATGGTCAGCTCCAGCACCTTGTCCCGCTGGGTCTCCGCCTTCTCCACCACCGTGGACTTGGAGCCCATGGTCTCAGAGAGATCGGTGAAGAGGACGAAGTGATCACAGAGGATGCGGGCGCCCAGGCTGACCGCGTCCCGGGCGGTGATGGTCCCGTCGGTCCACACCTCCAGGGTCAGCTTGTCGTAGTCGGTGGCGTCGCCTACACGGGTGTTCTCCACCGTGTAGTTGACCTTGCGCACCGGGGTATAGATGGAGTCCACCGGGATCAGGCCGATGATGGTCTGGGCCGGCTTGTTCCGGTCGGCAGGCACATAGCCGCGGCCGTGGGACAGGGTCAGCTCCATGTTGAGGCTGGCGTCGGGACCCAGGGTGGCGATGTGCAGCTCCGGGTTGAGCACCTCCACCTCGCCGTCGGCCTTGATGTCGCCGGCGGTGACCTCGCACTCGCCGCTGGCCTCAATATAGACCGTCTTTACGCCCTCGGAGTGTAGCTTTGCGATGATGCTCTTTACATTGAGGACGATCTCGGTCACGTCCTCCTTTACGCCGGGGATGGTGGAGAACTCATGCTGCACGCCTGCGATCTTGATGGACGTGACCGCCGTACCGGGCAGGGACGAGAGCAGGATGCGGCGCAGGGAATTACCCAACGTGGTGCCGTAACCGCGCTCCAGGGGCTCCACCACATACTTGCCGTAGGAACCGTCGCCGGGGTTCTCCACACATTCAATGCGGGGCTTCTCGATTTCTACCATGTGTTACCCTCCTTTTCGCGGCTGCGGGCACAAGGCCCGCAGCCCTATACAGCTCACCAATAATCGAGGGTACAAGCAGTGTTACTTGGAGTACAGCTCGACGATCAGGTGCTCCTCGACGGGCAGATCGATGTCCTCGCGGGCGGGCATCTGCACCACGGTGCCCTTCAGCGCGTTCTTGTCCCGCTCCAGCCACTTGGGCACCAGAACAGTGGGGGCGTCCTCACCGGTCAGGCGCTTGAACTTGGCGGAGGAGCGGCTGGACTCCTTGACCTCAATCACGTCGCCCGCCTTGACCAGGTAGGAGGGGATATCCACCCGCTGGCCGTTGACGGTGAAGTGGCCGTGGCCCACCAGCTGACGGGCCTCACGGCGGGTCATGGCGAAGCCCAGACGGTACACCACGTTGTCCAGACGGCGCTCCACGAAGGTCAGCAGATTCTCACCGGTCTTGCCGGGCATACGGGCGGCCTTCTCATAGTACATCCGGAACTGCTTCTCCATGATGCCGTAGACGAACTTGACCTTCTGCTTCTCGGTCAACTGGAGGGCATACTCGCTCTTCTTCTTTCTCATCTGGCCGCCGGGATTGCGGTTGCTCTCCTTCTTGGCATAGCCCATGGCGGCAGGAGAAATGCCCAGCGCACGGCAGCGCTTGGCGATAGGCTGCATATTCTTTGCCATTTGTTCTTCCTCCTTCTCTTACACGCGGCGGCGCTTCGGCGGACGGCAGCCGTTGTGGGGGATGGGAGTCACGTCCTTGATCAGAGTGACCTCCAGGCCCACGGCCTGCAGGGCGCGGATGGCGGCCTCACGGCCGGCGCCGGGGCCCTTCACGTACACCTCGACGGTCTTCAGGCCGTGCTCCATGGCGGCCTTGGCGGCCGTCTGCGCGGCGAAGGGGGTGGACTTACGGGAACCGCGGAAGCCCAGGCCGCCGGAGGAGGCCCAGGACAGGGCGTTGCCGCCCATATCGGTCACGGTGACCATGGTGTTGTTGAAGGAGGAACGGATATGCACCTGGCCCTTCTCAACGTTCTTGCGCTCGCGGCGCTTGCGGATAACCTTCTTACCCTTGGTAGCGGTAGCCATGTGTTTCTCCCTACCTTACTTCTTCTTGTTGGCGACGGTGCGCTTGGGGCCCTTGCGGGTGCGCGCGTTGGTCTTGGAGCGCTGACCGCGGACGGGCAGGCCCTTGCGGTGCCGCATGCCGCGGTAGCAGCCGATCTCGGTCAGGCGCTTGATGTCCATCGCCACGTCACGGCGGAGGTCGCCCTCCACAGTGTAGCTGTGGCCGATGATCTCGCGCAGCTTGGCCTCATCTTCCTCGGTCAGATCCTTCACGCGGGTGTCGGGGTTGATTCCGGCCTCGGCCAGGATCTTGTTGGCGCTGGTGCGCCCAATGCCGTAGATATAGGTCAGGCCGATCTCTACCCGCTTATCCTTCGGCAAGTCAATGCCAGCAATACGTGCCATACTGTTTCAGCACCTCCTATTAACCTTGTCTCTGCTTGTGCTTGGGATTCTCACAAATAACCATGACCTTGCCCTTGCGCTTAATGATCTTGCACTTCTCGCACATGGGCTTCACGGACGGTCTTACTTTCATGATAAACCTCCTTGAATGCCTTGATGGCCCCGGAACGGCGGAGGCAAGGCCCCGCTTACCCGCTCCGGTCATTGATGGGTTCTCCCAGGGGGAGGCGGCGCAATTCCATTTCGCCGCGTTAAATCAGCCGGTTACTTGGATCTCCAGGTAATCGGCCCCAGGTTACGTCATAGGGGGACATCTGGACCGTACGCCCCACCCGGCGCAGGCGCCGTGTGGGGACCCCGACTCCATCTGCGGGCGTCGGAAGTGAATTCCGCCGCCCTCCGCGCCAGAGGCGCGCCCCGCACTGCGGGGCCCCAGTGACGGTCCGGCCAGCCTGACAGATTACTTGGACCGCCAGGTGATCCGGCCCCGGGTTACGTCATAGGGGGACATCTGGACCGTCACTTTATCGCCGGGCAGGATGCGGATGAAGTTCATGCGCAGCTTGCCGGAGATGTGGGCCAGAATAATATGGCCGTTTCCGATGTCCACATGGAACGTGGTGTTGGGAAGGGACTCGGTCACGACGCCCTCCACTTCGATCATATCGTCCTTTGCCAAAGCGTCATACCCTCCTTAGTTCCTCAGCTCGGAAAGCGGCCAGCGCCCTCCGTATGTCTCGGTTGGATAGGTTCCCGCCTGTCCGGAGCTGATCCAGGACAGGGTGCTGGAAATCACCGGCGGGGGCGGTATGAACCGCCTTTTTCCGTTTGGGGTTCTCCAGCTTCCGCCGCTTCCCGTCGCAGAGCAGCAGGTAGGGGCCGTCGGTGTCCAGGACACAGAACAGCCCTCCCCTGTCATGCCCGGCCAGGGAGCGGACAATCTGCGCACACGCGCATCCCATACTCAATCCTCCACCCGGGTAAGCACTTCAGGCTCCCCGTCGGTGATGAGAATGGTGTTTTCATAGTGGGCGGTCAGGCTCCCATCGGCGGACACGGTGGTCCAGCCGTCCTTGAGCACCTTCACCCGCCAGTCGCCCGCGCACACCATTGGCTCCACTGCAATGGTCATACCCGGCTGAAGCCGGGGGCCATGGCCCGCTGGGCCAAAGTTGGGTACCTCAGGCGGCTCGTGGAGTTTGGCCCCCACACCGTGGCCCACGAAGTCCCGCACGACGGAGCAGCCGTTTGCTTCCACGTACTGCTGCACCGCGTGGGAGATATCATAGACCCGGTTGCCGGAGCGGGCGAGCTTGATGCCCTCCCAGAAGCCCTGTTCGGTCACATGGATCAGATGCATGGCCTCGTCGCTCACCTGTCCGCAGGCGAAGGTGGCGGCGCAGTCGCCGTGGAAGCCGTCCAGAAAGGCGCCCACGTCCACGCTGACGATGTCGCCCTCCTTCAGCTTCCGGGGACCGGGTATGCCATGGATGACTTCCTCGTTGATCGAGATACAGGCGGAGCCGGGGAAACCGCTGTAGCCCAGGAAGGAGGGCTTGGCTCCGTGGCTCTCGATAAACTTGCGCACGGCGGTATCGATCTCATGGGTGGTCACGCCGGGCCGCACCATGGAGCCGGCCAGCGCCCGGGCCTGGGCGGTCAGCCGCCCGGCCCGGCGCATGCACTCGATTTCGCGGGGAGATTTGAGAGAGATCATATCCATCTCGTTCACTTCCCCAGCAATTCCATGATTTTGGTGTTTGTCTCCTCGATGCCGCCCAGGTCGGGCACGCGCTTAAGCACGCCCTTCTCCTCGTAGAAGCCTTTCAGCGGCTCGGTTTGACTGTGGTAGATTTCCAGCCGGTGCTTGACGGTTTCGGGCTGGTCGTCTTTGCGCTGCTCCAGCACACCGCCGCACTTGTCGCAGAGCCCCTCCTGCTTGGGGGGCGCCATGACGACGTGGTAGGTGGCTCCGCAGGCATGGCAGGTCCGGCGGCCCGTCATGCGGGCCTCGATGACGCTGTCGGCCACCTCCAGGGAGAGGACCGCGTCAAAGCGGATGCCGTGGCGCTCCAGGGCTTCGGCCTGAGCGATGGTACGGGGTACGCCGTCCAGGATGAAGCCGCCTGCGCAGTCGGGCTCGGCCAGCCGCTCCTGGATGATACCGATGATGATCTCATCCGGAACCAGCTTGCCCGCGTCCATATAGCTCTTGGCCTGCAAGCCGATGGGAGTGCCCTCCTTGACGGCTGCGCGCAGGATATTGCCGGTGGAGATGGTGGGGATGCCCAGCTTGCGGCTGATAATCTCCGACTGGGTGCCCTTGCCGGCGCCAGGTGCGCCTAAAAGAATGATTTTCATCCTGATTCCCCTTACTCCAGGAAGCCCTTGTAGTGGCGCATCAGCATTTGGGCCTCCAGGGCCTTGGTGGTCTCCAGCGCGACGCCGACCACGATGATGATGGACGTGCCGCCGATGGCCAGGCTGCTGACGCCGATCACCGCGCCGGTGACAATGGGCGCGATGGCGATAATCGCCAGGTAGAGCGCACCGAACATGGTGATCTTATTGAGCACCTTGTGGATAAAGTCGGCGGTGGGCTTGCCGGGGCGGAAGCCGGGGATGAACCCGCCGTTCTTTTTCAGGTTGTTGGCAACCTCCACAGGGTTGAACTGCATCGTGGAGTAGAAGAAGCTGAAGCCCACGATGAGCAGGAAATACACCACGATATAGAAAATGCTGGTGGTGTCAAAGACGCGCAGGAAGCCGCCCCAGAAGCCCGGGTCGTTCTTGCTCACGCCGGCAAACGCGGCGATGGTAGCGGGCAGAGAGGCGATGGCCTGGGCAAAGATGATGGGCATAACGCCGGTCATGTTCACCTTCAGAGGGATGTGGCTGGACTGGCCGCCGTACATCTTCCGGCCCACAACGCGCTTGGCGTACTGGACGGGAATGCGGCGCTCCGCATTCTGAATGAATACAATGAGAACCACGATGGCCAGCATGCCGATGAGAATCAGCGGGATGGCCCACACGGGCAGATTAAAGATTCCCTCGCCGGTAACGCCGTCCAGATTGTTGCGGACGCCCTGATACATGGTGCGGATCATGCTGGGGCCGCGGGACAGGATGCCCGCGAACAGGATGATGGAGATGCCGTTGCCGATGCCGAACTCGGTGATCTGCTCACCCAGCCACATGACAAAGGCGGAGCCGGCAGTGAAGCACAGTACGATGACGATACCCGCCCACCAGCCAGGCAGGCCGGCGGTGTCCAGCATCGTTCCGCCGCCCTGGGTGCGGATCAGGGTGTAGTAGCCGAAGCCCTGCAGCAAGCCGATGGCCACGGTGACATAGCGGGTAATGGCCGCAATCTTCTTCCGGCCCTCCTCGCCGCCCTCCTTCTGGAGCCGCTCCAGGGCAGGGATGGCAACGGTGAGGAGCTGGATGATAATAGAACTGTTGATATACGGCTGCACGCCCAGGGCAAAGACGGCCGCCATGGAGAAGGCGGTGCCGTTCATGGCGCCCAGCAGGGTGAAGATGCCGCCCATGTTGTTGAGGGTGGCGCCCAGCATATTGCTATCAATAAAGGGGACAGGAACCACGGAGCCCAGCCGGAAGATCAGCAGGGCAAACACGGTGAAGAGGATCTTCTTCCGCAGCTCGGGAATTTTCCAGGCGTTACGGATGGTCTCGATCACTTAGACCACCTCGTACTTTCCACCTGCCGCAACAATCTTCTCCTTGGCGGAGGCGGAGAAGGCGGAGGCACGGACCGTCAGCTTCTTGGTCAGGGTGCCGTTGCCCAGCACCTTGTAGCCGTACTCGCACTTGGAGAGGATGCCCTTCTCCAGCAGGTCGCACACATTGACCGTAGCGCCATCCTCAAACTTCTCGAGGGCGGAGACGTTGATCGCCTCCAGGGGTTTGGCAAAGATATTGTGGAAGCCGCGCTTGGGGATGCGGCGGGTCAGAGGCATCTGGCCGCCCTCAAAGCCCACGCGCACGCCGCCGCCGGAGCGGGCCCACTGGCCCTTCTGGCCGCGGCCGGCCGTCTTGCCGTTGCCGGAGCCGTGACCGCGGCCCTTCCGATAGGCCTTGGGGTTGGAACCGGGAGCGGGGGAAAGTTCATGCAGATTCATTTCGCGCACCTCCTTACTGTTCCTCGGTGACCTGGAGCAGGTAGCCGATGTTCGCAATCTTGCCGCGGGTCGCCTCGTTGTCGGGCTGCACGGTGGTGTCGCCGATCTTGCGCAGGCCCAGGGCCTCGGCGGTCGCCTTGTGCTTGGCGATACGGCCGTTCAGGCTCTTGACCAGCTTGATGTTCAGATTAGCCATGTTCACGGCCCTCCTTAACCTACGATCTCGCTGACGCTCTTACCGCGGATGCGGGCGACCTCCTCGGGGCCACGGAGGGACTTCAGGCCCTCAAAGGTGGCGGAGACCACGTTCTGCGGGTTGTTGGAGCGCAGGCACTTGGCGCGGATGTCACGGATGCCGGCGGCCTCCATGACGGCGCGGACGGGGCCGCCGGCGATGATGCCGGTACCGGGGGCGGCGGGCTTGAGCAGCACGCGTCCGGCGCCGAACTCACCGATGACCTCATGGGGAATGGTAGTGCCGGACAGAGTCACGGTGCACATATTCTTCTTGGCGTCCTCGATGCCCTTGCGGATGGCCTCGGGCACCTCAGCGGCCTTGCCCAGACCGAAGCCCACGCGGCCCTTCTCGTCGCCCACGACCATCAGCGCGGCGAACTTGAAGATGCGGCCGCCCTTCACGGTCTTGGACACGCGGTTCAGAGCGACGAGCTTCTCGGTAAACTCGCTGGGTTCTCTCTCAAATCTAGCCATTTATCGTTTTCCTCCTCCCTTAGAACTGCAGGCCGCCCTCACGGGCGCCCTCGGCCAGGGCCTGCACGCGGCCGTGGTACACGTAGCCGCCGCGGTCAAACACGACGGTCTCGATGCCGGCGGCCTTGGCGCGCTCGGCGACAGCCAGGCCCACCTTCTTGGCGGCCTCACAGTCGGAGCCCTTGCCCTCGAAGCCCTTCTCCAGGGAGGAAGCAGACACCAGGGTCTTGCCGGTCACGTCGTCGATGACCTGGGCATAGATGTTGGTGTTGCTGCGGAACACGTTCAGGCGGGGACGCTCGGGCGTGCCGGAAATCTTGCCGCGCACTCTCTTGTGGCGCTTGAGCCGCTGCGCATTCGTATTCGGTCTTTTAATCATTTAGGCACACCTCCTATTACTTCTTACCGCCGGTCTTGCCTTCCTTACGGCGAACGACCTCATCGGCATATTTGATACCCTTGCCCTTGTAAGGCTCGGGGGGTCTTTTCCCTCTGACCTCAGCGGCAAACTGACCAACCTGCTGCTTGTCAATGCCGTTGATAACGATCTTGTTGTTGGCGGGGACATCAATGGTAATGCCGTCAACCTCATCCACGAACACGTCGTGAGAAAAGCCCAACTTCATTACCAGCTGCTTGCCCTTCTTTTCCACTCTGTAGCCAACGCCGTTGACTTCCAGCTCCTTCTTGTAGCCCTCGGTAACACCGATCACCATGTTATGAAGCAGGGTGCGGGTCAGGCCGTGCAGGCTGCGGTTGAGCTTTTCGTCGTTGGGGCGGGTCACATGAATGGCGCCATCCTCGCAGGTGATGGTCATTGCGGGATTCATGGTCTTGGTCAGGGTGCCCTTGGGGCCCTTTACCGTAACAACATTTCCATCGCCGATGCTGACTTCAACGCCTGCAGGTACTGTGATAGGCATTCTGCCGATACGAGACATACAGATTTACCTCCTTTACCATACAAACGCAAGGACTTCGCCGCCGACATGGGCCTTGCGGGCCTCCTTGTCGGTCATGACGCCCTTGGACGTGGAAACAATTGCAATGCCGAGGCCGCGGAGAACCTTGGGCAGCTCGTCAGCGCCTACATACATACGCAGGCCGGGCTTGGACACACGGCGAAGACCGGTGATGACCTTCTCCTTGCCCAGATACTTCAGGGTGATCTTGATCACGCCCTGGTTGCCGTCCTCAATGAACTGGTAGGACTTGATATAGCCCTCCTCAAAGAGGATCTTGGCGATGGCCAGCTTCAGCTTGGAAGCAGGTACATTCACGGACTCATGCTTGGCATTGTTGGCGTTTCTGATACGGGTGAGCATATCAGCGATAGGATCTGTGATTTGCATTTGTGAACCTCCTGTTATGAATTACAGCCGTGAAGGCTGTGGTGACAGCCGGAGTATCATCCCGCCCGGAGTGAACGGGAAGACTTCCGGCGTCCGTATATTACCAGCTTGCCTTCTTTACGCCAGGAATCTGGCCCTTGTAGGCGAGCTCTCTGAAGCAAATACGGCAAATGCCGTAGTTGCGCAGATACGCATGGGGTCTGCCGCAGATCTTGCAGCGGTTATAGTAGCGAGTAGAGAACTTAGGGTCCTTCTGCTGCTTCATTACCATAGACTTTCTAGCCATTATTCTTTCCTCCGATTAGTTGTAGAAGGGAGCGCCCACCATGGTCAGCAGCTCTTTTGCCTCTTCATCCGTCTTAGCAGTGGTGCAAATAACAATGTCCATGCCGCGGATGGCGTCTACCTTATCATACTTGATCTCGGGGAAGATCAGCTGCTCCTTGATGCCGAAGCAGTAGTTGCCTCTGCCGTCGAAGGAGTTGGGGTTGATACCACGGAAGTCACGGACACGGGGCAGAGCCACGTTGAACAGACGATCCAGGAACTCCCACATTCTGTCCTGACGGAGGGTGACCTTCACGCCGACGGTCTGGCCCTCACGAACCTTGAAGTTTGCAACAGACTTCTTAGCCTTGGTGGGGACAGCCTTCTGGCCGGTGATGGTGGTGATATCATTAATAATGGCCTCAACGATCTTAGCGTTGTCCTTAGCCTCGGAAGAACCGACGTTGATGACAACCTTATCGATCTTGGGGATCTCCATGACGCTCTTGTACTGGAACTTAGTCATCATAGCAGGAGCGATTTCAGCTTTATACTTATCCTTCAAAGTAGGCATTCTTATACGCTCCTTTCTTAGATCTGCTCGCCGCACTTCTTGCAAGTACGGACGTTCTTGGTCTTACCATTCTCCTCCACGGAGGTGTGGCCGATGCGGGTGGCCTTGCCGCACTTGGGGCAAACCAGCATGACCTTGGAAGCTCTCATGGGAATGGCCTTACGGATAATGCCGCTCTCCTGATCCTGACGGGTAGCGCGAACGTGGCAGTCAGCCATGTTTACGCCCTCAACCAGAATCTTGCCAACGGTGGGCATGGTGGAGAGGACCTTGCCCTGCTTGCCCTTATCCTTACCGGACAGAACAACTACGGTATCATTCTTTTTGATCTTCATCTAGGTACCCCCTTAAATGACTTCCGGAGCCAGAGACAGGATCTTCATGTAATCCTTATCACGGAGCTCTCTTGCCACAGGCCCAAAGATACGGGTGCCTCTGGGGTTCTTGTCGTCCTTAATGAGGACGGCTGCGTTCTCGTCAAAGCGCACATAGGTACCGTCTGCACGACGAACACCGCGGCAGGTACGAACGATAACAGCCTTAACGACCTCGCCCTTCTTAACAGTGCCGCCGGGAGCAGCCTTGCGAACAGAAGCAACGATAACGTCGCCAATGTTGCCGTACTTGCGCTTGGAGCCGCCCAGAACACGGATGCACTTAATTTCCTTGGCGCCGGTATTATCGGCAACCTTCAGGTAACTTTCCTGCTGAATCATCGAACCGGCCTCCTTACTTCGCTTTTTCGATAATCTCTACCAGTCTCCAGCGCTTGTCCTTGGACAGGGGACGGGTCTCCATGACACGGACGGTATCACCGATGCCGCACTCATTGTTCTCGTCATGCGCCTTGAGCTTGTAGGTTCTCTTAATCGTCTTCTTGTAGAGGGCATGCTGTACGCTGTCCTCAATCGCAACCACGATTGTCTTATCCATCTTATTGGAGACGACGGTGCCAACCCTGGTTTTGCGGAAAGCTCTTGTATCTTCCACTTGAGTTTACCTCCTTAGGCTTCGGTCCGAAGCTCCCTTTCGCGTAAAATAGTTTTGACTCGGGCAATGTCCTTCTTCACAGACTGGATCTTCAGAGGGTTGTCCAGCTGATTGGTTGCATGCTGCATCCGCAGGAAGAACAGGTCCTTCTTCAGAGAAGTCAGCTGTGCCTCGAGCTCTGCGGTGGTCTTGTCCCGTAATTCATTTGCCTTCATCATTATTCACCACCATTTCCGGACTCGGTGTCTTCCTTAGCCACGATCTTGCACTTAATAGGCAGCTTGTGGATAGCAAGACGAAGTGCTTCCTTAGCGACTTCCTCAGAAACGCCGCCGATCTCAAACATGACCTTGCCGGGTTTCACAACAGCAACCCAGAACTCAGGGCCGCCCTTACCGGAACCCATTCGAGTACCGATGGCCTTCTTGGAAACAGGCTTGTCAGGGAAAATCTTGATCCAAACCTTACCGCCACGCTTGGTGTAACGGGTCATGGCCACACGGGCGGCCTCGATCTGGTTGC
>ERZ773103.3402-NODE-3402-length-13053-cov-3.535390_pt1 | contig 13053 bp, 9 predicted proteins | sample MGYA00511118_ERZ773103 | MGnify/ENA primary metagenome ERZ773103 (study PRJEB29015, sample SAMEA2737821) | human gut metagenome | biome: human gut; feature: human-associated habitat; material: faeces | place: China | collected 2012 ... | reverse complement strand
GCAAAGTTTTGCCAACGCGGTGGCAAAGTCTTGCCAATGGGAAGGCAAAACCTTGCCAACAAGGAGGCAAGAAAAAAAACATTGTTTCTTTGGCAGAAAGAAACAAGTCCCTATATTCGTCTTCCCAAGAAAGAAAGAATCCCATAAATATGTCTTTATGAAAAAGAAAAAACTGCTCAAACAGCTCATCGTAAACTTCCAGCATTAACTTCCGGCAGAAGTTTATCCGCGTACATTGGTATTGCCCACAGACGGTGGAAAGATAATCACCATGCCCGACTAGCGGAACATCGGCTGCGCAAACCATCGCTTGAACATCCACGTGGCCAGGATATAAATGCCGAAAGCCGATACGAAACCCACGATAGAGTCTATCAGGTAATGTGCCTGGATATAGACCGTAGCCCCGCACAACAGCAGATAGAAAGGAAACAAGCAGGCAAACAGACGCTTGCTGCCACGCCATGCCATAATCATCAGTACCGTAGACATTCCGACGTGCGAACTGGGAAAAGCAGCCGTGGGACGCTCACCCACCTGCTGGGAACTCTCCACCAGGTTGTAGAAGAAGCCGTGCTCATAGCCCGGACCGGGAAGAAGTTCCTGATGGTGATGGAAATAGTCACCGATGGACGGGAAGATACCTTGCGCCACATGGTCGCTTCCAATGGCGGGGAAGTAGAACTGCGGCCCGGCAACGGGGACGAAGATATAAATAAGGTAATAGATGAAGAAAGCGGTGACGATGACGAACGAAACCTTCTCGAAAAGGTCGAAACGATAAAGGAAATACCACACCACCACCAGCAGAATCATCGGATAATAGAAGAAGTATCCCTTATTGAACGGCTCGCTCACCCACATCTGCGGAAACCTTTCACAGAACCACACAGCAGGCTGTCCACCAAACATCCATTGCTCCACCGACGCGAACACGTGGTCGAGATTGGGGAATATCCGGTTGAACTCAAAGGTGTCGGGATACCAATAGGAAAGCAGTGACATTTGGATGGCTATGCGCACAAAGGCAGAGAACTTGCAGGGTGCCAGCCGGTAAAGATACATCAGCAGGAACGTCATACCCGCAATGACAACACGGTCTGCAAGCATCTGCACCGGATGATCCATTTCCTGAAAAAGAAACAGAATGAGAATGGAAGTCAGCAAATTGTATATCAGCGTAATCTTCTCTACCGCAAAAAGCCCCTTACGGGTTTCTACCCTTTTAAATAAATCTAAAGCCATCCCTTATCCTTATACCAGGCAATGGTTTCCTTTACACCCCGTTCCAGGTCGTACTCAGGACTGAAGCCCAGTTCCTCGACGGCCGGTGTGATGTCACACTGCCAGTTGCGTTGTTTCATTATTCTATACTTGTCCGAATTGAGCGTGCTGGTCTTGTTCTGCCGCTTCGCCCAGAATTCGGCGAGCAAAGATACGACTTTCAATACAATTAACGGACATCTCAGGCGAATAACAAACGGATTGCCCAATTCTTTCCTTATCAAATCGGAAAAAGCACGGCTGCTATACACCTTCCCGTCAGCCAGGAAATAGGCGCGGCGGGACACCTGCTTCTCTATCCCGAGGAAGACAGCCTGCACGATGTCCTTTACATATACAAACGTCAAGTCCTGGCGGCAGAAGCCTACAGAAAAGTCCGTATGCTGCCGGATGGACTTCGCCATGAGGTAATAATCCTTCTCACGCGGCCCGTATACACCCGTCGGCCGGTAGATGACGTAGGGGAAACCCGGAATACTCTGCAAATAAAGTTCTGTTTTCAGTTTACTGAGTCCGTAGGCGGTATTGGGTGAAGGGGGGTCACTCTCCATAATCGGGTCGTAGGTCCTCTCGCGTACCGGGCCGAACACACTCAGCGTACTGATGAAGATAAACTGCTTGGGAATCATGTTCAGCTCCCTCAGCGTATCGATGAAGTATTTGGTCTGCAGATAATTCACCAAATCGAATTCGTTCTTGTCCACACACTTCGTCACACCGGCACAATGGACAATATAATCAAACTTATTGTAGGTCCCTTTATGTCCCGAGAGTTGTGCCCTCAGTTCATTGGGGTGCGCAAAGTCCAGTTCGAGGAAATGTATCTTGCGGTCACGCAGATACTCGCGGCTGCTGGACGAACGTACACCCGCCCACACACCGAACTTGCGCTTCAACGCCTCCTCCACGATGAAACTTCCGATAAATCCGCTTGCTCCTGTAATTAAAATCGATTCCACTTCTTCAGTTACAAATTACTAATTACTTTTCATCCGGTCCGTCACCTTGACGCTCCTTGTGTTACTCTGTCGCCTCGTTACTCTTCTTCACCGGCTCCACATGGATGCTGACCAGTGTTCCTTTGCCGAACTGCCTTTTCAACTTGTTCTCCACCGCCGTTGCCGTCTCGTGGGCTTCCTCCAGCGAGATGCTGCCATCCATACGCACATGCACCTCGATGGCACAATAACTGCCGATGCGGCGCGTACGAAGGTGATGCGGCGAGCTGATACCGGGAAAAGAGAGAATCGTCTTCAGTATCTCATCCTCCACCTCGGCAGGCAATGATTTCTCCAACAGTTCGTCCACACACGGTATCAACAACTGCACAGCCACCTTCATAATGAAAAAGCTGACAATAACCGCTGCCACCGGGTCCAGCACCCGCCAATGGTCACCCAAAAGAATGGCGCCACCTATACCCGCTGCCGTGCCTATGGACGAAAACGCGTCACTCCGGTGATGCCAGGCATTGGCAACAACCGCCTGCGAATTCAACTTCCTGCCCTTGAATACGGTATATTGATAAAGCACTTCCTTGAAAACGATGGATACCAATGCAGCCACCAGTGCCAGTATACCGGGTTCCTGCAGAGAGCCGCCTTGCAGGAAACGGTAAATGGAGGAAGCCCCGTTCCAGAAAATGCCGAATCCCACAAACAACAGAAAAATACCGATAATGGCAGTTGCCAGCGTCTCGTACTTGCCATGACCGTAATCGTGTCCTTCATCTTCGGGCTTTGCCGAAATGCGCACAAAAACAATGACAATAATATCTGTAATGAAATCCGACAAAGAATGTACCGCATCCGCCAGCATGGCGGCACTGTGACCTACAATACCTGCAAAGAATTTGAAGACAAGCAAGAGAAAGTTTACCACACTTCCCACAACCGTCACCCGGTAAATGTCTTTTTCCCGTGTGGCATCTGCTTTTTTGTTCAGAGTTTGCATTTCCATCTGCTTTTCGTCTAAGGTACAGCCTATCTTCACTTTGTGTGCAAATATAGTACATAAATCCATTACAATCTGTCGTTCCTTCATTATTTTCAATAGAATGATAATATTTTGAAGTCTGAGTGAACGAAGGAACATATTTATTTGTTTACTTTGCAAGAGGTAATCACCACAGATTACACAGATTGACACAGAATCTCTATTTATACATAAAATACATCATAACATTATGGCCAAAAAGAAAGAAAAGAAAGCCGGCAAACGCATGAAGAAGAAAGAGCTCGTCAAAGTACTGCTGGAATTCTTCCACACAAAGCAAGACGAAGTATTATCCCTGAAATACATCTTTGAACAACTCCACCTCACCACACATCCGCTGAAGATGCTGTGCATGGACATCTTGTCCGAACTGTCGATGGACGACTACATCACAGAAGTGGACAAGCACAAATACAAGCTGAACAACCACGGCGTGGAAATGACCGGAACCTTCCAGCGCAAGAGCAACGGCAAGAATTCCTTTATACCGGAAGGTGGAGGCGAACCGATATTCGTGGCCGAACGCAACTCGGCACACGCCATGAACAATGATAAAGTGCGTATCGCCTTCTATGCCAAGCGTCGCGGACGCGAAGCCGAAGGAGAAGTCATCGAGATACTGGAACGTGCCAACGACACCTTCGTGGGTACCCTGGAAGTTGCCAAGTCATACGCTTTCCTTGTAACGGAAAACCGTACGCTTGCCAACGACATTTTCATCCCCAAAGAAAAGTTGAAAGGCGGCAAGACGGGCGACAAAGCCATCGTAAAGGTGGTGGAATGGCCCGACAAAGCTAAGAACCCCATCGGCCAGGTAATCGACATCCTGGGGCGCGCAGGAGACAATACCACCGAGATGCACGCCATCCTGGCGGAATTCGGCCTGCCCTATGTCTACCCCGCTGCCGTAGAGAAAGCTGCCGACAAGATACCCGCCGAAATCTCCGCCGAGGAAATAGCCCGACGTGAGGACTTCCGGGGTGTGACCACCTTCACCATCGACCCCAAGGATGCCAAGGACTTCGACGACGCCCTCTCCATCCGCAAACTGAAAGGGGGACTTTGGGAAGTAGGCGTACACATTGCCGACGTGACCCACTACGTGAAAGAGGGCGGCATCATAGACAAGGAAGCCGAGAAGCGTGCCACATCCGTCTACCTCGTAGACCGCACCATCCCAATGCTCCCCGAACGGTTGTGTAATTTCATCTGTTCACTCCGCCCCGACGAAGAGAAGCTTGCCTACTCCGTCATCTTTGAAATGACGGAAAAAGGCGAAGTGAAGAACTCACGCGTAGTACATACCGTCATCAAGAGCGACCGCCGCTTCACCTACGAAGAAGCCCAGGAGATTATAGAAACCGGCAAAGGAGACTTCCAGGAAGAGGTGCTCCAACTGGATAAGCTTGCCAAAATACTGCGTGAGAACCGCTTTAAGGCAGGAGCCATCAACTTCGACCGCTACGAAGTGAAGTTCGAAATTGACGAGAAGGGCAAACCCGTCAGCGTCTACTTCAAGGAGTCGAAAGATGCCAACAAGCTGATAGAGGAGTTCATGCTGCTCGCCAACCGCACCGTAGCCGAAAAGATAGGCCGCGTGCCCAAAGGCAAGAAAGCCAAAGTGTTGCCATACCGTATTCACGACCTCCCCGACCCGGAGAAGCTGGACAACCTGGCACAGTTCATCGCCCGTTTCGGCTACAAGCTGCGTACCAGCGGTACAAAGACCGACATCTCCAAGTCCATCAACCACCTGCTGGACGACATCCAGGGCAAGAAGGAGGAGAACTTGATTGAAACCGTCTCCATCCGCGCCATGCAGAAGGCACGCTACTCCGTGCATAACGTGGGGCACTATGGTTTGGCTTTCGATTACTATACCCATTTCACCTCGCCCATCCGCCGCTATCCGGATATGATGGTACACCGTCTGCTCACCAAGTACTTGGACCAGGGAGGCCGCACCGTGTCCGAACAGAAATACGAAGCCCTCTGCGAACACAGCAGCAGCATGGAGCAGATAGCCTCCAACGCGGAACGCGCCTCCATCAAGTACAAGCAAGTAGAATTCATGACCGAACGCCTGGGACAGACCTTCGACGGCGTCATCTCCGGCGTAACGGAATGGGGACTCTACGTGGAGCTGAATGAGAACAAGTGCGAAGGCATGATTCCTATCCGCGACCTCGACGATGACTATTACGAATTCGACGAAAAGAACTACTGCCTGCGCGGACGCCGCAAAAATAAAATTTATAGTCTGGGAGATGCCATTACCATTAAGGTGGCACGCGCTAACTTGGAAAAGAAGCAGTTGGACTTTGCACTGGTGTAACCTCACCCCCGGCCCCTCTCCGAAAGAGAGGGGAGAGGAGAGCAATGAATTGAAAACTTGCGAAACTTGAGTGAAGTGAAATAAAGAATAACCCTACAATATTAAATATCCCCACTTCCCCACTCCCCTCTCTTTCGGAGAGGGGCCGGGGGTGAGGCTTTGCACATGAAGACAATTACTATTACAGACCCTACACAGATTGAGGAAATTATCCGTAAATGCCCATACTGCATAGTGGGCATCACAGACCTTGAAGGAAACCCATATGCGGTTCCCATGAACTTTGCCTATCAAGACGGGGTAATATACTTGCATTCCGGCCCGGAAGGCAGTAAAGTGGAGATGGTAACAAAGCACCCGCAAGTTTGCATCACCTTCTGCGAAGGACACGAGCTGGTTTATATGCACCGGCAAGTGGCATGCAGCTACAGCATGAAGTCGCGCAGTGTTATCTGTCGTGGGAAAGTACACTTCGTGGAAGACATGGAAGAGAAGCGACGCGTACTCGACATGCTGATGAAGCAATATACGGAAAATGAATGCAAATATGCTGAACCCGCCGTACGCAATGTCAAGATATGGGAAGTAAAAGTAGAGAAAATAAGCTGCCGGTCATTCGGGTTAAGACCAAGCGAACTATAAATACCATCTGCCGGTCACCTGCTCCACATTGATGGAGCGGATAACCGGCAGAAATATTTACTTTTACAACGGATATTCCTCAAACGCATACAACAGCGTCGAAAGATACCGTTCTCCCGTATCGGGCAGTAGCGCTACAATCGTCTTTCCTTCATTCTCGGGCAACCGTGCCAAACGGGTAGCTGCAGCAACGGCAGCTCCCGAAGAGATGCCGACCAGCAGTCCCTCATACTTCGCCAGTTCGCGACCCGTACGGATGGCATCATCATTGGATACCAGCAGCACTTCGTCTATCACGGCACTGTTATAGTTCTTCGGCACAAATCCGGCACCGATACCTTGTATTTTATGGGGACCGGGCTTCCCACCGGAAAGTACGGGAGAATCTTCGGGCTCCACAGCCACAATCCTTACCTTTGGGTTATTGGCTTTCAAGGCTGTACCCACACCACTCACCGTGCCTCCCGTACCTACACCGGCCACGAAAATATCCACCCGGCCGTCTGTATCACGCCAGATTTCTTGTCCGGTAGTACGCTCGTGCATTGCCGGATTGGCAGGGTTGTCAAATTGCTGTAGAATCAGCGAGCCGGGGTTGGCGGCTTTCAGTTCTTCGGCACGGGCTATGGCGCCTTTCATACCGTCGGCACCCGGAGTCAGTACCAATTCCGCACCGAGGGCTTTCAAAAGGTTGCGGCGTTCCAAGCTCATTGTGTCGGGCATCGTCAGTATCAGCTTGTAACCTTTGGCAGCGGCCACAAAAGCCAGCCCTACGCCCGTATTCCCACTGGTAGGTTCGATGATGGTAGCACCGGGCTTCAACAGTCCTTTTGCCTCGGCATCTTCTATCATGGCAAGCGCCACGCGGTCCTTCACACTGCCGGCGGGGTTAAAATATTCCAATTTGGCGATAACACGGGCTTTCAGACGCTTATTCTTGTTATAATTATTCAACTCCAGCAAGGGAGTGTTGCCTACCAGGTCGGTAAGGCGTTCTGCTATCTTCTTCATAATCCAACTGTTTTTAAATTCCTCATTCCCCTAAGGGAAAAGACTAACAATCCGGAGTGGAACGAGGTATGTTATTTCTTACAAGACAAAAGTAGCGCAAAATTGGTTCGTAGAAAATACCACAAATATGGTAAATACGTACTATAAATGAGGGATATGTAGGATATTTGACGAGTATTTCCTATCTTTGTTGCCACTTTTAAACTTAAGGATATCATAATGAGTCCACTCAACTTTACCCACATTTTGACACAAGCAGTCGATGAGCTATCGGAAAGCGAATCATACAAAGGACTGTTTCACCAGCATACGGACGGCAACCCGCTGCCTTCGGCAAAAGTGCTGCGCGACATCATCGAACTGGCGCGAGCCATCATCTTCCCCGGATATTTCGGAAATTCTACGGTCAACAGCCGTACGGTGACTTACCATATCGGTGTCAACGTGGAGCGCTTGTTCGACCTGCTGACCGAGCAAATCCTTGCCGGCCTCTGCTTTGCAGGCGACGGCGAATGCAACTGTTGTACCGAGCTCCAACGGGAAGAAGCCGCCTTATTGGCTGCCAAGTTCATCAGCAACCTGCCGGCAATGAGACGTACACTCGCCACAGATGTGGAAGCCGCCTACAACGGTGACCCCGCCGCACAGTCGTTCGGCGAAGTCATCAGCTGCTATCCGGCCATCCGCGCCATCAGCAACTACCGCATCGCACACGAGTTGCTCAAGTTGGGTGTTCCCCTCATTCCCCGCATCATCACCGAGATGGCGCACAGTGAAACGGGAATCGATATTCATCCAGGAGCGGAAATAGGTGGTTATTTTACCATCGACCACGGTACGGGTGTGGTAATCGGCGAGACCTGCATCATCGGCAACAACGTGAAGCTGTACCAGGGTGTGACCCTCGGTGCCAAGAGCTTCCCGCTAGACGAAGACGGTAAGCCCATCAAGGGTATTCCCCGCCATCCCATTCTGGAAGACAATGTGATAGTCTATTCCAACGCCACCATATTGGGACGCATCACCATCGGACAAGGAGCCACCGTAGGCGGCAATATCTGGGTGACAGAAGATGTTCCCGCAGGAGCAAGGATTGTACAGACAAAGGCCAAGAAGTAAGTCACAAACAACCAATAAACAATTAAAATCGTAAATAACTCAAATCAGCAGTTCAAGTAGTTAAATGGTTATCAGCCACTAATGAGAGAAACGAGTGACAACTACCCAGATTGCCGATTCACATAAAGTAAATGCATAGATGAGCGAACAATCTTTTGAAATGATTGCCAAAACCTTCCAAGGACTGGAAGAGGTACTGGCACAAGAGCTGACTGCACTGGGCGCCAACGAAATAGAAATAGGCCGCCGCATGGTATCTTTCAGTGGTGATAAGGAAATGATGTACAAGGCAAACTTCTGCCTGCGTACAGCCATCCGGATACTGAAACCCATCAAACACTTCACAGCCAAGGATGCCGACGAGGTTTACGAACAGATTAAAGCCATCCGATGGGAAGACTATCTGGATACGGACAAGACCTTTGCCGTGGACGCGGTTGTATTCAGTGAAGAGTTCCGTCATTCCAAGTTCGTTTCCTACAAGGTGAAGGATGCCATCGTGGACTATTTCCGCGAGAAGACCGGCGAACGTCCCGGCGTGCGTGTCAACAAACCGGACGTGCTGCTGAACATACACATTGCCGAAACCAAATGTACGCTGTCTCTCGACTCCAGCGGCGAATCGCTGCACCGCCGCGGTTATCGCCAGGAAGCAGTAGAGGCCCCGCTGAATGAGGTGCTGGCCGCCGGCATGATATTGATGACCGGCTGGCGTGGCGAATGTGACCTGATAGACCCGATGTGTGGTTCGGGAACCATTCCCATCGAAGCGGCGCTGATTGCACGCAACATCGCTCCGGGCGTATTCCGCAAGGAGTTCGCTTTCGAGAAGTGGGTGGATTTTGACCAGGAGCTGTTCGACACGATATACAATGACGACAGCCAGGAACGTGAATTTACGCATAAGATATACGGTTACGACAACAGCCCGAAGGCAAACGAAATTGCCACACACAATATAAAGGCTGCCGGCGTAAGCAAGGACGTGGTATTGAAGCTGCAACCTTTCCAGCAATTCGAGCAACCTGCGGAGAAATCCATCATCATCACCAATCCTCCCTACGGTGAGCGTATCTCTACCAACGACCTGCTGGGCCTTTACTCCATGATTGGCGAGCGTCTGAAACATGCCTTTACGGGCAACACCGCATGGATTCTTTCTTACCGGGAAGAGTGCTTCGACCAAATCGGGCTAAAAGCCACCTCCAAGATACCTTTATTCAATGGTGCGCTGGAATGCGAATTCCGCCAGTACGAAATCTTCGATGGAAAGTACAAGGAATTCCGTGCCGAAGGCGAGGAGTTGAGCAAGGAGCGCAAAGAATTTCGTCCGGCTTCTGGGGAACGGAAAGAGTTCAAACCCGGAGAAAGACGCGAATTCCGTCCCCGATTCAGTGGAGAGAGACGTGAATTCGGTAGCGAAAGACGCGAGTTCAACGGCGAACGCAGACCAAGAGAATTCAAGGACGGCGAAAAGCGCGAATTCCGTCCGCGTGAAAGAAGAGAGTTCAAGGATGGGGAAAGACGGGAGTTCAGACCGAGGGAAAGACGTGAATTCGGTGGAGAACGCAGAACAAGGTCGGGTGAGTCTTACCCGGAAAGCAAAAGAAGAGAGGCGGGAAAGAAGGAAGAAGAATAACACGAACAATGACAAGGAGAATGAATGCAAAGAAAATAAGTAAGAGCATTCTTGCACTGCTGATAACAGTACCTGCTCTGCTTGCAACAAACGCTATGGCACAAGAACTGAAAAAGCCGACCCTGGAAGATCTGATTCCCGGAGGTGAGACCTACCACAAACCGGAAAACAAATCGTACCAGTGGTGGGGCGATGCCGCTTGTCTGGAACTTGGCATCGACAATATAGAAGGTACATGGGCTGTCAAAGGATTAGGTGCCAAGCCCGGAGAGAAATTCACTGCCATCACATTGGAAGAAGCCAACGCGCTGCTGGAAGAAAAAGGACTTGGAAAACTGCGTCACTTTCATGCTGCAAAGGCTGTCAACGTACCCCGAGGCGTCAATCTGGGTATTCAAGTCCAAATAGACCCACTCCTGCTGCTGAACACCGGCAAGTACCGTGCCCTCGTCGACTGGAAGAAGAAAAAAGTCATCTGGAGCCAGCCTTGCCCCGCCCAAGCCGCAAATGAGGATTGGAACGAGGTAAGCCGCCATTTGGCTTATACTATCGGCAATAATCTCTATGTGATGACCAGTGACGGGCAAACCCTGAAAGTCACCAACGAACCGGAAGGTATCGTCTGCGGACAAAGTGTGCACCGCAATGAATTCGGCATTTCAAAAGGCACTTTCTGGAATCCTGCTGGAGACCTGCTGGCTTTCTATCGAATGAACGAAAGCATGGTCACCCCCTATCCATTGGTTGACATCACGGCAAGAATAGCGCTGGTGGATAAAATACGCTACCCTATGGCCGGCATGCTCAGCCATCAGGTAAAGGTAGGCATCTACAATCCGGCTACTCAAAAGACCATCTACCTGGACATGGGCGACCCAAAAGACCGCTACTTCACCAACATCACCTGGGCACCGGATGGCAAAAGCCTCTATCTGATAGAGCTAAACCGAGACCAAAACCACTCCAAACTGTGCCGATACGATGCTGAAAGCGGAAAGCTGCAACAAGTGCTCATCGAAGAGAGACATCCCAAATATGTGGAGCCGCAATCTCCCATTCTATTCCTGCCATGGGACAGCCACAAGTTCATCTATCAAAGCCAGCGTGACGGCTTCAACCATCTGTACCTATACAATACGGAAGGGGAACTGCTGAAGCAACTCACCTCCGGCCCCTGGCTTGTACAAGACATCGTAGGTTTTAACCGGAACACGAAAGAGCTCATTATCAAGAGTACGGAAATCTCTCCTTTGCAGAGCAACCTTTACGCTGTCAACCTGAAGAATGGCAAACGCAGCCTGATAGGAGACCCAACCGGCGTGCACTCGGCACAAATCTCCGGCTTCATGGGAACTTACCTCATCGACAATGCCTCTTCGCCCACTTGCCCCCGTATCATAAAACTGATGTCCACCAACCCGAAGAAACAACGGGAACACACACTGCTGACAGCCAAGAACCCCTACGAAGGCTTTGAAATGCCCAGCATAGAAGTAGGCACCATCAAAGCCGCAGACGGCAAGACAGACTTGTACTACCGCCTGATAAAGCCTGCCGACTTCGACCCGGCAAAGAAGTATCCCGCCATCGTCTACGTATACGGCGGCCCGCACGCCCAGATGATAACGAACGGCTGGATGAACGATGCCCGCGGCTGGGACATCTACATGGCAAACAAAGGCTATATCCTATTCAGCCTCGACAACCGTGGCAGCAGCAACCGTGGACTGGAGTTTGAAAACGCCACCTTCCGCCAGCTGGGCATCGAAGAGGGCAAAGACCAGGTGAAGGGCGTAGAATTCCTGAAAAGCCAGCCTTATGTGGACGGAGAGCGTATCGGCGTGCACGGCTGGAGCTTCGGAGGACACATGACTACGGCGCTGATGCTGCGCTATCCCGAAATTTTCAAGGTAGGCGTTGCCGGCGGACCGGTTATCGACTGGGGATACTACGAGATAATGTACGGTGAGCGCTATATGGACACTCCGCAAGCGAACCCGGAAGGCTACAAGCAGACAAATCTGAAAAACCTTGCCGGTAACTTGAAAGGACATCTGCTCATCATACACGACGACCACGACGACACCTGCGTGCCGCAGCACACCCTTTCATTCATGAAGGCGTGCGTGGATGCCCGTACCTATCCCGATTTGTTTATCTATCCCACGCACAAGCACAACGTCCTGGGACGCGACCGTGTGCATCTGCACGAGAAGATAACAAGATATTTTGAAGAATATCTTTAATGTACAATGTACAATTTGCTATGCAGTGCGGGCGTGCAAATAGGGAGTAGATGGTAGAAGAAAGAAGAGAATAAAAGAGAGAATAAATCATTAAGTATAACAATCTGTACAACTTACCTGATGCCCCACAGCACAGACAAATTGTACATTGTAAATTGTAAATGAACCCATGAAAGTATTATTATTAGGCTCCGGTGGCCGCGAACACGCTCTGGCATGGAAGATTGCCCAAAGCCCGAAAGTAGAGAAACTATATATTGCGCCCGGCAATGCAGGTACAAGCGAAGCAGGCGAGAATGTGAACCTGAAGGCGACAGACTTTCCCGCACTCAAGGCCTTTGCCCTTGAGAAAGAAATCGACATGATTGTTGTGGGTCCCGAAGACCCGTTGGTACAAGGCATCTTCGACAGCTTCAAGGAAGACCCTGCCACCTGCCATATCGACATCATCGGCCCCACCGCCAAAGGTGCTACACTGGAAGGTAGCAAGGAATTTGCCAAAGGCTTCATGATGCGCCACAACATCCCCACTGCCCGCTACAAGAGCATCACCGCCGACAACTTGCAGGAGGGACTCGACTTCCTCGCTTCCCTCGAAGCGCCTTACGTACTGAAGGCCGACGGACTGTGTGCAGGCAAGGGCGTGCTGATTCTCCCCACACTGGAAGAAGCTCAGAAAGAGCTGAAGGAAATGCTGGACGGCATGTTCGGCGATGCCAGCGCCACGGTAGTCATTGAAGAGTTCCTCAGCGGCATCGAATGTTCCGTATTCGTGATGACAG
>ERZ773103.3394-NODE-3394-length-13092-cov-11.723786_pt1 | contig 13092 bp, 11 predicted proteins | sample MGYA00511118_ERZ773103 | MGnify/ENA primary metagenome ERZ773103 (study PRJEB29015, sample SAMEA2737821) | human gut metagenome | biome: human gut; feature: human-associated habitat; material: faeces | place: China | collected 2012 ... | reverse complement strand
ATTCATTGCGGTAGTCTTTTGCAACACTGCTCATGTCAGAGACGAGCTTATTAGGGCGCTGGGCGTCGGAATATGAATGACCGATCCTGATCACTTCATTATAAGCATTGGCGAGTCTGCTGACATTGTCAGCAACGGCATCGGCATCTGTCTTGAAATTGATCGTTGCCTCTGAGCCATCCTTGCTGATTCCGTTTAATGTCAGATTAAACTGGTTATTTACCATAAATGAATTCGAGTAGGAGGAATGTTCTTTCCCATTTAAAACAAAAGAAGAATTCCCGGCTTCCTGCGCAATCTGATTGATTCCCAGAAGCTTTATGGCGTGCATGGAGGAGGGACTGGCATCCGGCAGGATCTGGAACAGATAGTCTTCATCATCTGCAATGCCGGTCTGGCTGGAGGAGAGCACAAGTGCATTATCTCCTTTACTGTTCTGGACCATGGAGGCATTGATGCCGATTTTCGAGTGGTTGATCAACTGCATCAGTTTTTGCTGGACATCTGCATTGGAATCCTTACGGTCGACAGAAAACTGAAATTCATAAGAATTCGTATTCGTGTTCAGGTCAAAGGAATAAATGCCGGGTGTAAACTGATAGCGATCCGGCTGAAGGTAATTTCCACGGTTAATCTGTTCTGCTGCTAACTGCTTTACTGCTATATGAAAGGTAGTTGTATCCGGAGTGTCGTCGTTTCCAATGTATTCTGCGGTTACGACATCTTCGTCCGAAGACTGGGCGATCTTTTTGGAAAAAGCTTTTTCAATGCCCTGGCCGCTGCTTGAAAGTGAAGCTGCGATATGCTGGATGTCTCCGACACTTTCCTTGATATCAATCGCATATTTTTTCGCTTCCCCAAGGTTTTTGATTTTGTACAGAGGGGATTCTTTATTTGTTTTTACAATTTTATTATAGGTGTCACGCAGCTGGCTTTTCTTGTGCGTGTCATAGCGCGATACAGTCGAATTGCCATAGGTACTCAGATAGTACTGGTAGGCGCTGTCAATGGCTGCCATAGATGTTCCCCTCCTTTCTTCCTTGAAATCATAATGCAGTACTGTCTTAATATAATAAGAAGTAATTCGTTATGCGGGGATGAAAATCCGTTTCATTAGATTACAGAATATATATCGGTAGTTCTATAAAAAATATTTATCTTTTTTTGCATTATTATAGGAAATGTGGAAAAAAGCAAGAAAAAAACAAAAAAATTTGTTGACGACCAATATTCTGTGTGCTATATTAGTCTAGCGATGGAAGTAGGTCTTTTTTTTATGCCTTTTTTTAGGTCGGACTTATTTTCGACTAAAAGGTGTAGAAAAACACAAAGAATTTAATGGAGGTGGAAGTTGTGCGCACGAAAATAACACTGGCATGTACAGAATGCAAGAATCGTAATTACAACACGACAAAAGACAAGAAAGCTCATCCAGACAGAATGGAAACCAAAAAGTATTGTAGATTCTGTAAGACTCATACATTACACAAGGAAACCAAATAGTTTAGCTGGGTGAAGGAGTGAGAAAATGGGAGAAACCGAGAAATTAGTAAAAGCTCCGGAAAATGGTCAGCACATGAGCCTGCTGGCGAAACTGTCGAGCTGGTTTACCGGTCTCAAGGCTGAATTCAACAAGATTATTTGGCCAGACAAACAATCACTTGCAAGACAGACAGGAGCCGTTGTTGCGACGTCTGTTGTTTTAGGTCTTGTCATCGCTCTTCTGGATTTTTTGATCCAGTATGGCGTTGATTTCCTTGTAGGTTTAAGTTTTTAATTGGAGGCAAAGGTAATTATGGCAGAAGCACACTGGTATGTAGTTCATACCTACTCAGGATATGAGAATAAGGTAAAAGCCAATATCGACAAGACAATCGAAAATAGACATCTGGAAGATCAGATCTTAGAGGTCCGTGTTCCGATGCAGGACGTTGTTGAGTTGAAGAATGGCGCAAATAAAACCGTATCAAAGAAGATGTTTCCGGGATACGTACTTATCAATATGGTTATGAATGATGACACCTGGTATGTTGTCAGAAATACCCGTGGTGTTACCGGATTCGTTGGTCCGGGAAGCAAGCCGGTACCGCTTACCGATATGGAAATGAAACCATTAGGTATCAAGACTGAGAACGTTGAGGTTGATTTTGCAGAGGGTGACACAGTGACTGTTATCGGCGGCGTACTTCCAGAAAACCTTCCTACTACAATAATATCAGCCGCATTAAACAAAAGCTGTAAAATACCGGAAAGCATCAGCGGAATGGAAAACAGCAGGATCTTGCCTAAAAGCGGGCCATTGCACATATCAATTTCATATGATTTTTTCATAATCCTATTTACCTCCGTTTCAGCTATACTTTAGCACAGGCAAATTCGTTTTACAAGCTCCTATATTTTTCTTGACATTTTTCGGTTCCTCTCCTACACTGTTTCATAAACTGTGCCATTTGGGAGGAAATGATCATGTCATTAACGGAATTGTTTATTATTGCAGTTGGGCTGTCTATGGACGCCTTTGCCGTAGCGGTCTGTAAGGGGCTTGCCATGCCGGAAATGAGCTGGAAAAACGCCGGAATCGTAGGACTTTATTTTGGCGGCTTTCAGGGCCTTATGCCCTTTCTGGGATATCTGCTGGGTTCCAAGTTCAGCGGAACCATCGAGTCCTATGACCACTGGATCGCCTTTGTGCTTCTGGCTCTTATCGGAGGAAATATGATAAAGGAAGCCTTTGAAAACGGCGAAGCAGCAGCAGATCCCTCTCTGGATATAAAAACCATGACCCTGATGGCTGTGGCAACCAGCATTGATGCCCTGGCCGTAGGCGTAACCTTTGCCTTCCTTCAGGTCCGGATCCTGCCTGCCGTACTCTTTATCGGAAGCATTACCTTCCTTCTGTCTGCCGCAGGTGTTAAGATTGGAAATGTATTTGGCTGCCGTTATCAGAAAAAAGCCGAATTTGCCGGCGGCCTGATCCTGATCCTCATGGGGCTTAAAATCCTTTTGGAGCATCTGGGCTTTCTGGGATAAAACAGAGATTTAAAAAAGCATCCGGACATTCCGGAACGATACCGTTCCCGGACTGCCCGGATGCTTTTTTAATGTAACTGGTCAGATTCTCACACCGCTTCCATCCACCTGATATCCATCTATAGTACAGTTCGTCATCATAACGCCATTATCAGGATTCAGATAATACCAATTTTCTTTGTACTCCTGCCAGCCGGTTTTCATATAGCCGTCCATACCGAAAAAATACCAGCTGTCATTGATCAAGGCCCAGGAGGTAAGATAATTTTCCTGATAAAGATATCTCCAGCCCTTTTTATCCTTTTCCCAGCTTCCTAGATGGATATTCCGATAGGAAGGCATCTCTGCCTCGGGAAGAAGCATAAAATAATAGGATCTTCGCTCATCTCCTCTGGCAAATTCAAGAACATAGCACCGCTCCAGAGAATCATAGAGCCGGCTTTCGCTTTCCTTTGCCAGTGTTTCCGGGCTGTTGACATATTTCGGTTTGGAATCGTCCAGCACGCGCCCACCAAACGCAATGATGTTGCCGCGCAGGTCAAAGATGGGGGTCATCACCCGCTTCCAGAACAGGCAGTAGATGCGGCCGGACGCACTGCGCTTGAACAGGCCGCTGGCATCCAGCTCCTGCTGATTGTAGCCCTTATCGCGCAGGAACTGATACAGCGCCTGTCCGTCGTTGGGCGCATAGCCCAGCCCGAACCGGACGATAGTCTTGTCGTCCAGACCGCGCCGCCGCCAGTAGGCACGGGCCTGCCGGGCTTCCTCCACGGTGGAGTTCAGGCAGGCGTGGAAAAACCGTGCCGCCTCCTTGTTCATGGAGAGGATGCGGCTGCGCATCCGGCCTGTTTTGTCGTCCTCCTGCGGCTCCGGCATACCGGCCCGCGCTGCCAGCAGCTTAACGGCCTCCGGGTAATCGATGCTGTTGATCTTTTTCGTAAAGGTAATGGCATCGCCGCCTGCGCCGCAGCCAAAGCAGTAAAAGCTCTGGGTGTCCGGGTAGACGTAGAATGAGGGCGATTTTTCGCTGTGGAAGGGGCACAGGCCGCCATACAAACGTCCCTTGCGCTTGAGCTGCACATAGCTGCCCACCAGCTCCACAATGTCGGTGCGGCGGGTCAGTTCTTCAATGTATTCGTGTGGGATCATGGATCTTTCAAACGACCTTTCGGATTTATAGGACATGCCACTTCCGGGGCACAAACAATTCCTCAAAAGTGCGGATGGCAAATTCATCGCTCATGCCACTGATGTAATCGGTCACTGCGCGTTCTCCGCCCTCCTGATAAGCCAGCTGGATGTAGAAGTTGGACATCCGGTCCACATGGTTCAGGTAGTAATCGTACAGTTCCCCGATCACCTTGTCCACCTTCTGCTCTTCCCGCTTGGCGGTCTTGTCCACGTACACGGTGGCGTACATGAAATCCCGCAGCGCAAGGAAGGCTTCGTTTTCCTCTGCGCCCACCTTCACATCCCCATCGCTGTTGGCAAGGATACTGTTGATCATGGTGGTGATGCGGGCAGATTTTGTCTGGCCCAGCACGGCGGTGCATTCCTTCGGCAGGGTGGCTGGGTCCAGCACACCGGCGCGCACCGCGTCCTCAATGTCATGGTTCACATAGGCGATCTGATCCGCCATGCGCACGATGCGCCCTTCCGGCGTTGCCGCCCAGGTGCCCTTTGTGTGGGTCACGATGCCGTTGCGCACCTCCCACGTCAGGTTCAGGCCCCGGCCGTCCTTTTCCAGCTTGTCCACCACACGCAGGCTCTGCATGTAGTGCTTGAAGCCGTCCGGGCACAGCTCATTCAGCGCGCGCTCCCCGGCATGGCCAAACGGCGTGTGGCCCAGATCATGGGCAAGGCTGATCGCTTCGGTCAGATCTTCGTTCAGCCGCAGGGCGCGGGCAATGGTCCGCGCGATCTGCGAGACCTCCAGCGTATGGGTCAGTCGAGTGCGGTACAGGTCTCCCTCCGGCGAGAGGAACACCTGCGTCTTTTGTTTGAGCCGTCGGAACGCCTTGCAGTGCAGCACCCGGTCACGGTCACGCTGGAACACCGGCCGGATCGGGTCCTGCTCTTCCGGCAGCATGCGGCCGCGGCTCTGGTCGCTGAAGGTCGCCCATGGTGCAAAGGTCATACGTTCGATCTCTTCCGTGCGCTGTCGTACATTCATACAGGATCCCCTCCTTTTTTCAGCATTCCCCCTCTCTGCTTCGGCACAGCCGATCCCAATTGCTGCGCCCGCGGCAATTGTAACACACCCAGTTTGTCGAAGGGGGAAATACCCTGTCGTTTCACAAAATTTTGCCCGATTTTTCAAAAGTCCTCTTATGGACGCAGTTTTTATCAAAAGGGTGCGTAGAAAGGTTCCGAGACATGGACCTGTGCTCCGCCCCGGGTCAGCTCCCGCAGCTGCTCCAGCAGTGGGCCTTCCGTGTGCTCCGGCATCTGCCAGCACAGGGTCACACGATCCGTGAACTGCGGTGCGGCCTGTTTTGCTCCCGCCGCATCGATGAGCAGCGAGGCCCGCTCATACAGCGAGTAGTCCACCGTCACGCTCAGTTCCACCACGCTGCGCACCGTGACCACCTCGGCGTTCTCCAATGCCCGGGCTGTGGCCGTCGTATAGGCACGCACAAGGCCGCCGGTGCCCAGCAGCACACCGCCAAAATAGCGGGTCACCACCACGATCAGATCGGTCAGACCGCTGTGCTGAAGCACTTCCAGCGCCGGGGTCCCCGCCGTTTTTGCCGGTTCGCCATCGTCCGAGTAGCGTTCCCGGTTGCCTTCCCGCAGGCGGTAGGCATATACATTGTGCCGCGCGGTCCGGTTGGCCGCACGCACCTGTTCCAGAAATGCAACGGCGGCTTCCTCACTGTCCGCAAAAGACAGGGACGCAATGAAGCGGCTCTTCTTCTCTTCGTATTCTCCTGTGGCCGTGCCACGAATCGTGCGGTAATCCTCCACGGTGGTTCCTCCTGCTTTTTATTCAAAATAAGTATAACATAAATCGGCCGTTGTGCAACCACTGCAGAACACGTTATCAAGGAAATCACTTTTCCTCTAAAGGCTTCCCCCGGTCGGGGGAAGCTGTCACCGCAGGTGACTGATGAGGGCGCAGGACAACAGCGTTTTGCTCTAAATACCCTTCATCCGGCGCTACGCGCCACCGGCTCCCCCTTTTGTCGCTATGCGACATTTTCCCCCGGTGCGGGGGAAATCTGTCCCCAAGGGGTGAAGGCTTTCGCTCCGGGTCAAGCTGCAAAAGTTGATTTCCGTGTCCACTTTTCCACTTTTGCGGCCATCCTCCGCAGCCTTTTGTGCTACTTGATTTGTAAAAAAGCGGTTTTTTTCATTCCTGCAGCAAAATCCGACCGATTTGTTGCGCTTTTGTTGCACTCTGTGTGGTAAAAATAAATTTGAATAAACCTCCTCATCCCGACTTTTTCGTCTGCTGCCCTGCGGCGGGGGGACACGAGGTCTGTTCTGGTGTTTCCGCAGTCGGCTGCACCATCCCCCAACTCGTCAGGAAAGTGAGGAGTCATATGAAAAAGATCTTGAAAATGCTGGTCCTCGGTCTGCTCAGCGCTGCACTGCTCTGCTGTGCACTGCCCTCTGCCTTTGCCGCAGAAGACAAGGATTCGCAGTTCTACACCATTGGTCTGGATGCCATGGGCGGCAGCAGCTCCGCTGTGGCAGTCACCACCAATCTGAGCGGCAAACTCAGTGCCCTGCCCGCGCAGCCTACGCTGGAAGGCTACACCTTTGACGGCTGGTATACCGAGCCGGTGGGCGGCACAAAAATCAGCACCTCTACGGTGTTTACCGGTGATACCACTGTGTACGCACACTGGACCGTGAAAAATGCCACCACTTCCACCAGCACATCCACGCCCGCTCAGCCGGAACAGACCGCGCAGGAATACGATGACGGCCCGGTTCTGAGCGTTCTGGCGGTAGCCGGTGCTCTGATCACCACGCTGGCTGTGGCTGCCTTTATTTAAGTCTTTCCACATACTGTATCAATTTTATCAATAGAAAGGAAAATCTCCATGTCTACTATGAAACTGCCCGCAAACTATGCCTCCATCAGCGAAGAGGAAATGGTCTATCTGGACGGTGGTGCCAGCAACGCTTACAACAGCTTCCTGAATGTCGGTAAGGTGTTCAACGCCATTGCCCGCATCTTCTCCGGTGCAAGCTCCATCATCAACAATGTCAACGTGATCTACCAGTCCTTCCTGACTCTGGGCGATCTGCTGAAGAGCTTCTGATCCGGCTCCTATTTTCATCTGTTTTTCAAGAACTGTCTCCGTTGTGGGAACAGTTCTTTTTGTTTTTAACGCATTTTCAGTCCGGCGTAATCGTTTACATCAAAAGAAACAATTTTTTTATTCTTTGGCAAAAAAATGCACGGAAAAGGCATTTTTGTTACGTTTCTGTTGCGCATGCTGTGCTAACATATAAGGTGGACGGTCATTCATCAAACTGGCACCGTCACGCCGAAAACTGATATATCAAATGTGGTTTTGTGGTGCGAAAATTTTCGTATTTGTCGAAAGTTTTCGTTCGCCTAATCCGACCACTTTTTGCGGGAGAAATCGATCATTATGCCAGACCGTGAACTGCGGCACATGCGCCGCACCGAATTAGTCGAGATCATTCTGGCGCTCAAGCAGAGCGAGGACCAGCTCCGGGCAGAAAACGCTGCCCTGTCTGCCCAGCTGCAGGAACGGCAGATCCATATTGAAAACGCAGGTTCCATTGCGCAGGCTGCACTGGAGCTGAACAAGGTGTTTGAAGCGGCGCAGGCTGCGGCTGATGAATACGTTGCATCGGTGCTCGCAGCAAACAAAAACACCGATGCCGCTGCCAGCGCTCTGCGCGCTCAGGCGGAAGCCGAAGCCCAGCAGATCCTTGCACAGGCACAGACCGAGGCTGCGAACCTGAAGGCCCGTACCCAGCAGCAGTGCGACGCGGAAACAGAAGCCGCCGCACGCAAGCGCGCCCAGACCGAAGCGGACTGCAAGGCAATGCTTGCCCGGACGCAGCAGGAGATCCAGCAGCGCCGGGCCGCTTTTGACCGCCGGGCCAGCGAACTGCTGGACGGCTATCACAGCACGGAATTCCTGCCGGAGGAGCGTGCCAAATGAAAGAGCAAAAGATCAGGTTCACGCCCATTCCATCCACAGCAGAGGTGGAAGCAGAGCGCGAACGTCTGGCCTACCGCAGCCGTTATATGCGGGTGCTGCGCAGCACTGTCTACACGCTGCTGGTGGTCGCGGCCGTTGCCGTGCTGCTGGCCACCCTGTTTCTGCCGGTGCTGCAGGTCTCCGGCGACAGCATGAACCCCACTCTGCAGGACCGGGACATCATTCTGCTGGTCAAGGGCAGCGACATGAAGACCGGCGACCTTTGCGGATTTTACTGGCAGAACAAGCTTCTGCTCAAGCGCATCATCGGCCTGCCCGGTGATGTGATCGAACTGGACGAGGACGGTGTGGTCACTGTGAACGGCCAGACGCTGGATGAGCCATATGTAGATGAACTTGCTCTGGGCGAATGCGACATCAAATTTCCCTATCAGGTGCCGGAAAACCGGTATTTCGTACTGGGTGACCATCGGGCCACCTCCATTGACAGCCGCAGCAGTGTGATCGGCTGTGTGGAAAAAAGTCAGATCGTAGGCAAGGTTTTTTTGCGGGTATGGCCCTTGTCCAACTTCTCGTTGATCCACTAAGGAGGTTTAGGAATCATGCGGGATATTGTGAAAGAATATCAGAAAAAGTTCCGTCGGAACCACCAGCGCGCCAGACGCTATACTGCGCTGCTGCTGGCACTGGCGCTTACCACCGGCCTGTCCGTGAACTGGCAGCTGCACGGCGTGGGCATTGCCAAAACGGCCGAATATCTGTGCGGCGAGTTGGAGCACGAGCACACCGCTGCCTGCTATGAAAAGCAGCTGGTGTGCGGCTATGAGGAAGGCGAACCGGAGGACTGGAACGCCACCATGACGGACGACGGCATGTCTTTTGATGATACATTCGGCATGGATGCGGATGATCCCGGCATTGCAGCCCATTCCGCAGAGCCGGAGTACATCTTTGTGCCCCATGAGCACACCGACGACTGCTACCAGGAAGTGCAGGAGCTGACCTGCCGGGAAGAAGAGCACGAGCACACCGACGACTGCTTTGACCCTGAGGACGGCAGCCTGATCTGTGAGCTGTTCGAGCACACCCACGACGACAGCTGCTACACCACCACCTATGAGCTGGTGTGCGGTCTGGAAGAGGGCGAGCTTGTAGAAGAAGTGAACCCCGATTATGACCCGGTGGCCCTGTTTGAGGAGCCGGTGGCCGCAAAGCCCGTGGTGGTCGATCCTGTGATCGAGACCCCGGTGCACCACCACACCGATGCCTGCTACGAGGAAGTGCTGGTCTGCGGCCTGCCGGAGCATCACCACACGGTGAACTGCCTGTCCGACCCGCTGGACGGCACGCAGGACGAGGACGAATGGCTGGCACAGACCGGCACCACGCTGAGCGGCAACTGGGCCGACGACCTGCTGGCCGTAGCCGAGAGCCAGCTGGGCTATGAGCAGAGCGAGCGCAACTTCCAGCTGGACGATGCCGACGGCGAGACCGTGCGCCACTACACCCGCTACGGCAACGACTACGGCAACGACTACGGCCCATGGGACGTGATGTTCCTTTCCTACTGCCTGAAATATGCCAATATCCCCCAGAGCGCTATCCCGCAGGTTTCCAGCGTGCTGTCTTTGCACAGCCAGCTGCGCAGCGCGCTGTACAACGAAGAGACCGGCAGCGGCTATGCCATGGATTTTGACGGTGATCTGCCGTCTGATGCCGCAATGCCCGGTGATATCGTCATTTACAATGGCACCGTGACCAAGGCTGTGGCCGCGGAAAGCCAGCCGTTGCAGGTGCAGGATGATTCCGCCGATGCCGACATTGCCCTGCTCTCCATGGATGCTGCGGCCACCACCGACACCGCGCCCCACATTGAGGAATATACCGTGGATGCCAGCACCGTTGGCATCGTGAGCGATGTGGACAAAGATTCCGGCACCCTGACCGTGATCTCCGGCGATGTGGATGGCAAGGTGGCTGAAGTCACGCTGAATGCTTCGCAGGTGACAACGCTGGTGTCTGTGGCAAATGCGCAGCAGGCCGATTATGGCGTTGCTACGCCGGATTTCAAAGTCGAAGATGACGCAGGTGCCATTACCACCATCAAAGGTCTAGATGCACTGGATTACCTCACTGCTCTGGAGGTGCAGCGCAAGAATGGCACTGAATACGAGGATACCAATGTCACCACCATTTCGGAGCTTTTGCACAGCAGCCTTACCGTCACAGATATCCCGGTCAAAGAGATCCAGGACAACGACTACTGTGTCCATGTTAAGCTGCCCAAGAGCTTTGATGTGCTGAACGATGAGCTTATCTCCGGCAAACTGGAAGATACCGGCAATTATGGCACCTGCGGCAGCTACCAGCTGCTCAAGGGGAATGACGGCTGCTGGTACGCCGTGCTGCGGTACGACCAAGACTATATCAAGCAGAAAGAGGAGGCAGCCGCAGGCGCGGATACTTCCGATGCCAAGGTCACCAGCAACGTTGCCTTCAATTTCCAGTGGAACCAGAGCGAGGTCACCAGCAGCGGCTTTAATCAGATCGAGGTCAACAAAGATTACGCCCTTGATATCACCATCAACCCAGATGAAACCCCCGATGAGGATCAAAGAGACGATAAGAACTATGACCTTAACCAGAGCGTGAAGAGCCCGCGCTACGATGGCAGCGATGCCTACCTGGATTACACTGTTACGCTTGTGGTCCAGAACGAACAGGCCGGCCCGCTGACGCTTGCGGACAGCATGACCCTGCCCACCGGCGTAACCGCCGAATATGTCGAAAACTCGCTCCAGCTCCGCATGGAAGAAGGCGATACAGCGCCCGGAATCACTTGGGAAAATGTTAATGGTGAGCGCAAGATCACCTTGGGTTCTGCCGGTTCCCCCATTGCCGCAGGCACCTATTCTATCTGCTACACCGTCAAGCTGAAGGACGTTGGCGAAACGGCTGTTGACGGAGTAATCAATAACATCAAGATTCTGGATACGCCCATCAGCGATGATGCCGAAAAGTCGGTAAAAACCGACAGCCTTGTGATCACCAGTCAGGCCGATCCGTCCGACTACGAACTTCCCTCTACCGGCGGGGCCGGTACCACTTTGTATACAGCAGGCGGCGGCGCACTGATGCTTGCCGCTCTGGTGTGCGGGGTTTGCAGAAAGCGCAGACGCGAAAGGAGGGCACGTTAAAAAGCCTGCATCCTTCCTGACACGGCGGCAAAATTGATTCTGCGCCGGAAGCAGACCCTGAAAATAGGAATCAGAAAAACTTGAAAGGAGACTTTCGCAAATCATGATGAAGAAAGCAATCAAAAAGCTGCTGGCCGCACTGCTGGCAGTTGCCATGGTGTGCGCCATGGCGATCCCGGCGTTTGCATTCGAATCTTGGGAGACTGAGGAGGACCTCAACAAAAACCACGATTACATCGCTTTCCAGATCTTCAAGGGTGTTATTAGTAGTAAGGACAATCCGACGCTTTCCGACGTTACGTGGGGCAGCCACATCACTCATCCTGATGATTTTCTGGAAAAACTGAAGGATGCTCCTATCATTGGCGCTCAGTTTCATTCTATCGACGCTACCGACGCTACCGACGCTGCCACTGTTCAGAAAGTTCTTGCGGTTATCAGCCAATGGAATGATTCCGATGATGACAGCATCGCTTTTGCGCGCTTTGTATGCCACTATCTCTACTCGAATGGAGACCCGCAATCCACCATTGTAGGTGGCGGCGGTGCCATCAAAATTCCAGAGCCAGGTTATTATCTGATCGTTGATACTATCAACTTTAACGATGGCGATCACTATCATGCCCACAATTCCTTCCTCCTGGTGAATGATACCCACCAAGGAGAATATAACGTTATAATTAATCATAAGGTTGTAAAACCCACTGTTGAGAAGAAAGTTTATGACAACGACAACAACGACATTAGCTCTGCTGGTGGTTGGGGCAGTTCCGCTGACCATGCAATCAACGAAAAGTTCCAGTTCCAGCTGATCGCTAAGTTGCCCGCAGGCAGAGACGAAGGCCGTGCTTACGATTACTATAAAGAGTACGCTGTTTTGTTCAATGATACCTTGTCCGAGGGCATTACTTATGACAAACTCGATAGTGTAGTCATTAATTCCAATGGCCACACCTATGATATCACCAACGATACTTCGAAGTATACCATTACTGAAAGTCAAAACTCTTTTGTGGTAAAAATTCCTGATGTCAAGACCTGTGCCGAAGGGCTTGATTTGAATGACGGCGCTACTATTACGGTCACCTATACTGCACACCTGAACGAAAAAGCCTTTGTCAATACTGAAGGTGGTTCTACTAGTAACATAAATAAAGTTTATCTCACCTATTCCAACAATCCCAGAGACGAGTCATCCATTGGTAAAACTCCCGAAAGCACTCCAGTCTATGTGTACACCTACCAGCTGAGCAACACCAAGCATCAGGACACTAAGGATGGTCTCGCACTGGCGGGCGCCGGCTTCCGTCTGTACAGCGATGAAGCTTGCCATGATGAAGATGAGATCAAGCTCAAAATGAATGATGACGGCACTTACTCTCGCGACTTTAGCACTGAGGGTAAAGGCGTTGAGATGATCTCTGGCCAAGATGGTCAGTTCAATGTTAAGGGTCTGGACGCTGGCACCTACTACCTGAAGGAGACCAAAACTCCTGACGGTTACAGTGCCTGCAAAGTAATCCCAGTGACCATCAAAGCAGACCACTCCAGAAATGATCAGGTTAATCTTGAAGGCTCCAACCTGACGAATGATATCGTCAACATAAAAGCCGGCGGCATTACCCTGCCCTCCACCGGCGGCATCGGCACTACCCTGTTCTATGTGGTCGGCGGCGGCCTGATGGTTGCGGCCATCGTTCTGCTGGTCACCA
>ERZ773103.3391-NODE-3391-length-13098-cov-3.525263_pt1 | contig 13098 bp, 7 predicted proteins | sample MGYA00511118_ERZ773103 | MGnify/ENA primary metagenome ERZ773103 (study PRJEB29015, sample SAMEA2737821) | human gut metagenome | biome: human gut; feature: human-associated habitat; material: faeces | place: China | collected 2012 ... | reverse complement strand
GGGAACGCAGAGCTTCAGGCGGTTGCCGTAGCTGTCCTGATCCAGCTTGAGCCAGTCGGCCAGGGTCAGACGAGCGGAACGGAACGCGGTATCACCAGAGGTGATGGGGCAGATGACGACACCGATCATAGCCAGTGCAATGCCCACGCCGCCCATGGTCTTGGAGCAGACATCATAGATAGCGGCAGACTGACCGGCGCTCAGAGCCTCGGCCAGACCAGTCATCTTACCGTCGGCGATGGTGTACAGAGCGCAGCCTGCTGCAGCCCAGATCAGAGCGATGGAGGCCACCGGCACCATCAGCGGAGAGAGCATAAAGGTACGGATCTGGCTGCGCAGAGGAATCTTTTGGCTGAGCATACAGGCCAGCAGCAGCGAGCCAATGACAGCGGAGGGCACGGAGATCAGGGAAAAGATTGCCGTATTTTTTGCGGCCAGCCGAAAGGACTGGTTTTGAAACAGGTTCCGAAAGTTGTCGAAGCCCACAAATTCATGGAGCACCGGGTTGTTCACAAAGGCGTAATAGATCACCACAAAGAAGGGCAGCACAAAGAAAATCAAAATTCCCAACAGACTGGGGGAGACAAAAGCAAGACTGACCAGACGCTCCCTGCGCTTTTCTCGGCGCTCTGCCGGGGTCAGGTGAGAATGGCGTTCATTTGTTTTTGGGCGCTTCTTCATGGGCTTCACCTCGGTTCTGTCAGATTTCACTATGTATAGACGCAGGATTGGGGCATAAGGTTTCCCCCAAAAGAAAATAATTCTGCGGCCGGCGAGAGAAAACTGTATTAATCAGCTTAGTACAATTATAGCATACGGGGACGGCTGGGACAAGTAAGGCATATTTAAAGTTTCATTAAAGTAAAAGGGGGGGTGTGCTGCAAAACTCTTTACAGCACACCCCCAATAGGTTTATGACTTCTTTTTCTTGTTCTTTACAACCAGATAGATGACCACGGCGGCAGCCAGCAGCACAACGATCACGATGATGACGATGGGCGTATGGCTCTGAGTGGCAGGGGCCTCTGTTCCTGCGGGGGAATCTTCCGCAGCGGGAGCTTCCTCAGGCTGTGCAGTCTCCGGTGCGGCTTCGGGCTCCACTGCGGCGGTGGGCTCGGGAGTGGGCACTTCGGCGGAGTCCATGACCGCTTCGGGCGCAGACGCCTCGGCGGATGCCTCAGGCACCGCAGGCTGCTGGGCGGTCAGATGAGCACCTTCCCATGCGGCGTCTTCGTAAACGGTGCCGTCCGGTGCGGTGGGGATGTAGTCGAGGTTCACATAATCCTTAACATCGGTGTTAAAGGTGTATTCGCCGTCGGCTACGGTGCCGATACCGGGAACGTGTTCAAAGGCAGTCAGATCATCCGTGCCGAATGTACCGGTAACGGTGATGGTATAATCACTGTCGCCCTGCACATATACCGTGCCGTCGGCACCCACGATAGATACGGTGCGGTCCTGATCGTCCTCGATCTCTGCACCGCCGGTATAGAAGTCCTGCACCATGCTGTCGCCGGTGACGGTCCATTCGGCGGTCGGATCCATATAGACATCGCAGCCACGGTCACCGTTGTCTTCCCGGCAGAGAATTGCGCCGGTGACTTCGGAATCCTTGGTGAAATAGCAGCCCAGATAGCTCCAAGTATCGTAGATGATGTTGCCGTCCACATCCTGATCTATGGTGTAGAGGACGCATTCGGAGCCGTTGGCGCCTGCGGTGCCCCATCCACGCTGATTGGTGTTGCAGGCACACAGCAGGAAGGTGTCCATACCCTTTGGATAGATCATTTCTACATCACAGAGGTTGATATAGCAGTAGGTGTTGGTGGTGTAGAACATCTTTGCATTGCCGTTTTCGGAGACGTTGTTGGCCTTCAGCACACCGCCTACCATGGTGCAGTAGCTGGTGCCCTCGGCAGCATCGCCGGACATGGACTGATAGACCATGACATTGCAGTTCTCGTCATCATCGGAGGCGGTATAATTGCCCTCCAGATAGGAGTTGTAAATGTGGGCAGGGTTCCGGCCCTCAAAACACAGAGCCTGCGCATTGCCGGCCTGCATGGTGGCGTTGGATACCGTGATATCCGCCACGCAGTAAATGGCGGGAGAGCCGGTACCCTTGGAGCCGTTTGCAATATAGGTGCCGCCATCGACCACCATCAGACCGGAGCCACGGTCAGAGCGAATGGCAGCGGAAGAACCGCCCTCGGTGGTGACGTTGCAGTCCTTGGCGTAGAGGGTGCCGCCGCCTGCAACCATAATGCCGCCGGAACCGCCTTCGCCGGTGGTGGTGACGGTGGCGTTTTCAAGATTGATTGTAGAGGAGCCGTAGGCAAAGACGCCGTTGGCGCCATTGGCGGAGGTTTCCACCTTGCCGCCCTGAATGGTCAATTCGGCAGGGGTGGATGCATCCTCGGAATAGGCCAGCACGCCGGAGTTGACGCCGTAAAAGCTTCCGTCGTCGCCGGTCATGTCACCGGCAGTTTTGGTGACCGTGGAATCCGTAAGGGTGGCGGTTACGCCGGGGCCTACCCGTAGGGCAACCTCCGTTTCGCCGGTGGAGTCCGGGAAAACCTCACCGGTATAATCGCCGCTTTCCAGATCCGTCACAGCATCACCGGTATAGAAGGTCATGGAGCCGCCGCCGGGAGGCGGTGGGGGCACGTTGCCGCCGAAGCCGCCGGGGGGAACATCAGTGGCCAAAACACCGGAGCCCAATACCAGAGAGAGGGACAGGGCGATGGCAGAGACGCGGAGCGTATAAGGTCGTTTCATGTCAATTCTTCCTTTCTCATTGTTTCCGCTCTTATTCTACAGCGCTGAAGCACGATTGTCATGAAAAACCTGCTCCAGCTGACGAAATAGAACCGGCAGGATGCATTTGGTAGAACAGAGCATGGAAAAGAAAAAACAAATGCGCAGGCAACCTCTCAAAATGACAGGTTGCCTGCGCAGCAATACTATGTGCTGGGCACCAAAGACGGCGGTGTATCCTGCGGCTCCGGAGCGGGAGCGGGGGACGGAAGTACCGGGAAGATCACGGCAGCCTTGAACAGGTCGCCGTCCACAGAGAGAATAAATTCTCCGCCCATGGATTCCGCCAGACTTTTCGCAATGGACAGGCCCAGACCGCTGCCCTCAGTGTGCCGGGAGGAATCGCCTCGGACAAAGCGTTCCATGAGCTCCTCCGGGGTCACATCCAGAGGATCTCGGGAGATATTGCGGAAGGTGACGATGGCGTGGGTGTCGGCGGTGAGGGTCACATAGAGCCGTGTGCCGGGCATGGCGTATTTCACGGCATTGCCCAAAAGATTGTCGAGAATGCGCCAGAGGAGACGCCCGTCTGCGGAGATCATGACCGGACTGTCAGGGAGTTTTGAAACAGGCGTGAGCCCGGCTTTTTCCAGTCGTTCGCTATATTCTCCCAAAGCCTGTCCCAGCAGCATGGAGAAGTCCAGCGGCTCGGCATGTACGGCAATGTTGCCCGTAGATGCCTTGCTGGCCTCTACCAGATCCTCGATGAGCTTTTTCAGCCGGGCGGACTGCCGATCCAGCACCTGGAGATATTCCTCAGCGGCGGGGGAACCGGCAGGTTCCTGCTTCAGAAGATCCACATAGCTGACGATGGAGGTCAGCGGCGTTTTGAGGTCGTGGGACACATTGGTGATGAGCTCGGTTTTCAGCCGCTCGGAGCGCATACGGCGATCCACGGCGGTGCTGATGCCATCCTGAATGTGATTGAGGGTCTCGGCGGTGGTTTTGAACTCCAGCACCAGATGATCGGTGGAGACCTTGGTGTTATAGTCTCCTGCGGCAATCCGCTCCGCACCGGACTTCAGCCGCAGAAAGCTCATGCAGACATAGGCGATGATACCACCCACCAGCAGCTTTTCAAAGACCCAGAAGAAGTAAAGCATGCCATTGCCCCAGAAGAACAGGCTGAGTCCGATCAGCTCCAGAATACAAAGAAGCAGATAGGCGCCAAGCACCTTCCAGATCAGCGGGAGATGCAGAAATACCGCAACGAGGGCAGAGCGTGATTTGCTCCAAAGGCGCTTTAGTCCCCGCAGCAGCCGCGCGCACAGCGTGTTGGAGAGCAGCGTATGGGTCTTGACTCGAACGCATAGAGAGGGGAGCAGATAGGTGACGGTCAGAGCCAGCAATGCCGCGGCGGCACCCAGTTCGATCAGAGAGACGGTAGAATACAGAAGCCCCAGATCTGCCAGAGAAATGCCTATCAGGAATGCGAATACCAGCGGAGCCAGTATCAGTTCGCCGGGGATCCTGTGAATGGGATTCAGTACGGCATCGTCATTTCCACTGACACGCCCTACACTGCAGCACAGCAGGATCAGTAAAACCAGTCCCAGCAGCATAAAGCCAACCGCAAGACCGCAGAACAGGAAGCGGTAGGGGTAAAGAATGGAGCAGAAGTTAAAGATCTTCCAATAGGTATCCTGGTAGGGAAGCGCGCTGAGCAGATAGCAGGTGATGACGTAGTCGGAATCTACAGAAGTATAGATCTCCGTAGTATCATCGGACCAGAAGAAAAGCCCATAGTCGGATTGATAATTGTAGTGAGAGCCGTTATAGGTAAAGCCAAGGTCCTTTGCAAGCGGGTCAAGCTCCTCAATGCCGGAGATCTCCTGTGTGGCGGAGGTTTTGAGTACAGAGAAGGAATCGTCATTCTCACTGTAGGAGTACAGCTGACCGTCGCAGTAAAACAGCTGACTGGTCACGGTGTAGATATCCCGAGGGCTTGCCTGCGTGGTGGAATAATAGAAGGGCTGGGATAAAACGGCGTTGGCATCTTCACCGTCATAGGTGGAGAGCACGACATCGCCGGTGGCGGAATCGGTGATCGTCCAGAGCAAATTGGAATTATGACCAGTGTAGATGGAGCCGGTGTAGTAGGAGACCCAGGGATGGGATGGATCGCTGGGGTCAAAGTAGCCGTGCATAATGAGATCCACATCTCGATCCAGTCGGTCTGCGATCATACTGTTGTAGAGCTCTGTCCGACTGGAAAAACCGCCGGAAAGGGCAACATTCATGGAAATAAGCCCAAAGAAAATACCCACGGCCAGACACAGCACACATAAAACGGCGCCGATGATCTTAACGCTTGTTTTTTTGAAGAATGGGGGCATCCGAAATCACTCCGATCAATCTGAGACAAACTTATAGCCCTGGCCCCATACCACCTTCAGGCAGCGGGGATTGGCCGGGTCGATCTCAATTTTTTCTCGCAGGTGGCGGATATGTACAGCTACAGTGCCTTCGGCACCCAGCGGGGCCTCGTTCCAGACCTGACGGTAGATCTCTGACATGGAGAACACCTGCCCCGGATGGGTGAGAAACAGCTTGAGGATCTCATACTCCGTGGGGGTCAGGCTGATGGGGTCTCCGTCTACCATGACTGTTTTGGAACGGTCATCCATGGCAACAGGGCCACAATGGAGCTCCGTGCTGGGGGCCACAGCAGCACCCAGCTGAAGATACCGGCGCAGCTGAGACTTTACCCGGGCCAGCACCTCCATGGGATTAAAGGGCTTTGTAATATAATCATCTGCGCCTACGTCCAGCCCCAGCACCTTGTCGGTATCTTCTCCCTTGGCCGTCAGGAGAATGACAGGGACATTGCTGGTCTTTCGGAGTTTGGACAGAACGGTGATCCCATCCATCACCGGCATCATGATATCCAGCAGCACAAGGCCGATCCCGCCCTTGGCCACAGCGTCCAGAGCTTCCTGCCCGTTGGAGCAGAGCACGGTCTCATAGCCCTGCGCACTGAGATAGATATTCAGGGCATTGCGGATATCCGTTTCATCGTCACAGATGAGTATTTTATACATATCTCTTCACACCTTCCAAGTCATAGTTTAACAAATAGAGGATTAAAAACAAAGAGGACGTCTCTTTAAGAAACCGTTAAGATGCGGGATAGAAGAAAAGCGCCGCAGTCTGCGGCGCTTTTGCTGCTGTTTATTCGGCACTTGCCAGCGCCTCACCGACACGGAAAATATCGCCTGCGCCAATGGTGAGGATCAAATCACCGGGAGCGGCAATTTCCTTGAGCCGCTGGGTGATCTCATCAAAGGTCTTGTAGTATTCCGCACCGGGAATCTGGTCAGCCAGATCCTTGGAGGAGATCCCATAGGTATTTGTCTCACGGGCGGCATAGATCTCAGCCAGAATGGTAAGATCGGGGCGGCAGAGCTGTTCCACAAATTCAGGGAACAGCGCTTTGGTACGGGAGTAGGTATGGGGCTGGAATACCACAATGGTGCGGCTGTAGCCGCGCTCGGGAACGGCGTCCAGCGTGGCCTTCAGCTCACCGGGGTGGTGGGCATAGTCGTCATAGATGTCGGCACCGTGATAAACGCCCTTGAACTCCATACGGCGGGCGGCACCGGTGAAGGAAACGAGGCCCTTGGTCACGGCATCCGGCTCAACGCCAAGCGCCCATGCGGCGGCAATGGCAGCCAGTGCATCCATGCAGTTGTGGCGGCCCAGTACCCGCAGATCCACGTGGGTATAGAAGGAACCCTTGCACATGACATCAAAGCTGGAATGACCACGCTCGAAGTGGACCGGATAGACGTCCATATCCGGGGTCAGACCGAAGGTAATGAGCCGGCGGTCAATGCCCTTCAGCGCATCCATGGTGTTTTTATCCATGCCATTGGCGATGACGATGCCACGATCCGCAGGGGTCAGCTCCGCAAACTGCCGGAAGGAGTGCTTGATGTCCTCCAGATCCTTGAAGAAGTCCAGATGATCGGCATCAATATCCAGAATCACGGCAATGGTGGGGGTGAAGTTCAGGAAGGAATTGCAGTACTCGCAGGACTCCATAATGATGGTGTCGCCATGGCCCACCCGGTGGCCTGCGTCCAAAAGATTCAGATAGCCGCCGATCATGACCGTGGGGTCGATGCCTGCCTCCATGGCGATATGGGTCATCATGGATGTGGCGGTGGTTTTGCCGTGGGTGCCGGAGAAGCAGACGGCGTTTTTATAAGCAGTCATGATGTAGCCCCAGGACTGGGCACGTTCAAATACAGGGATACCCTGCTGTGCGGCAGCGACAATTTCGGGGTTCTCGTCGTGGGCAGCGGCAGTGCGGATGATGCAGTCTGCCCCCTGAATGTTTTCGGCTCTGTGGCCGATGGAAACGGGGATCCCCGTCTCTTCCAGATGGTCAGTGGTTTTGCTCTGATTCATGTCAGAGCCGGTGACTTGGATGCCCATGCCGTGAAGCACCATGCCCAGCGCACACATGGATACGCCGCCGATGCCAATGAGATGGACATGCTTTCCGGGCTTCAGGAACGAAGCCATTTCTGAAGTGGAATGATGAAGCAAAATTGGTTCCTCCTACATAAGAAGCTGCAAGCAGCTCCGAAAAAGTCTTTTGGAAAACCGGCGCAGCAGAGGCCGGATCCGTTTCTGTCCTCCCCATTATAATACACCGGCGAGGGTTTCACAAGGGGGAGTTTCAGGGAAGGGGCGTGCATGGAAAACGCCCCCGGAGTCCCGGGGGCGCAATGGTTAGCCGGTGTGGGTCTTATCAACACTTCTGGAGAAGGTGACGCCGTCCTTGTGGAGCACGATATCCAGAGAGGCACGATCACCGCGCATATAGGTCTGGGTGAACTCGTAGCACTCGCCGCTCTCCGTACGGGTCTGCCGCTGGACAAAGAAGCCTGCGCTGCCGGCACGGCAATGGAGCAATTCTGCATCGGATTTGCTGAACTTCACTGCTTCATAGGAATCCACTGCCGTGTAAGGGATAACGCCTACATCATAGAGCAGGGAATAGAAGGAGTGGGTGGTCAGCAGCTCAGGCGTCAGGTTGGGGTAGATGTACTGGGGATAGAAGGAGGTTTCCAGCATCAGCGGTTCCCCGTTGACCTTACGGATACGGGTGAACTTATAGACCTTGGTGTCGCTGCTGCGGAGCTCCAGCATCTTTACAATATCCGGTGTGGGGGTAATGACGGTAAACTCGATCAAGTCAGAGGAAGGCGTCAGTCCCATGGCGGTCATTTCCGCAGTGAAGGAGTATACCCGCTCGGTCTTCCGGTGTACCTTGGGCTCTGCCACAAAGGTGCCCTTGCCCTGACGGCGTACCACAAGTCCCTCGGATTCCAGCGCACCGATGGCCTGACGGACTGTGGAGCGGGAGATGGAAAGAGCCTTGCACAGCTCAGACTCGGAGGGGAGCAGATCCCCGGGCACCAAGATACCAGCGGAGATGTGCCGCTTGATAATGGCAACCAGCTGGTTATAAAGAGGTACATCGCTGTCCAGAGACAGCTTCGCATTTAGAATCAGACTATTGGTAGAGTTCATGTTATATCACCTAAAATTTGGAATACTTGGAGCGGTATTCACATTCTTTTTCTAATTAGTATAGCAAAAAAAACGAAAAATTCAAGGGTAAAGCAGGAAAAAGACGAATCATTTTGCGTGGAGCAAAACAATCCGTCGTCCTGAGCGGTTTCCCAACAACCGACTGCCTGGCTACGACTCAGGGAGGTGACCTGAACAGACAGCCGGATCGGAAGCACTGCATAAATGGAAGCATCGGGTGACACTCCGATGGTACCATTTGTTACAAAACGTATCATACGTTTTGCTGTGTTCCTATTCTATTACAAATTCTGCGCCATGTCAAGGGGGCAAAAGAGAAATTCTGCAAGTTTTTTGTATGGAGGTGCAAAATCATAAGGAATATAGATAGTACATGCATAAAATAGCCCTGAAAATCGGGGAAATGCCGATAAAATCATAAATTTTGCAGGATTTGCGTACTTTTTTGGGGGGCGGAGGTAAAAAAGCACCGGGGACAAGCTGTCCCCGGTGCGAATGAACGCTAAAATTACTGATTCTGCTGGCGCTTGGTGAGATCCTGATACTTCTCGGCGGCAAACTCCTCTGCTTCTGCAAAGAGCTCCTTTGCACGATCCGGGAAGCTCTTGGCCAGAGAGCTGTAACGGCTCTCGGACATGATATAGTCGTTGTAGCGATCCGTCGGCTCCTTGGAATCCAGCGTGAAGGGCTTCTCCTTCTCGGGATTGAACCGGAACAGATGCCAGTAGCCGGCCTTGACTGCACGCTCCATGGTCTCCATGGCCTTGCCCATGCCTGCCTTTGCGTGGTGATTGATGCAGGGTGCGTAGGCAATGATCAGGGAGGGGCCATCGTAGGCCTCGGCCTCCATGATGGCATTCAGGGTCTGCTGGTAGTCAGCGCCCATGGCGATCTGCGCCACATAGACATAGCCGTAGGTCATGGCGATCTGTGCCAGATCCTTCTTCTTCACGGCCTTGCCGGCAGCGGCGAACTCAGCCACAGCGCCGATGGGGGTCGCCTTGGAGGCCTGTCCGCCGGTGTTGGAGTAAACCTCGGTGTCCAGCACAAAGATGTTGACGTTCTGGTTCTGCGCCAGTACATGGTCGAGACCGCCGTAGCCGATATCGTAGGCCCAGCCATCGCCGCCGAAGATCCACTGGGAAGGCTTTACCAGCATGTCGGTCATCTGCGCAATTTCGCCCAGTGCGGGGACAGCGTCCTGATACTTCTTGATCTCTGCCTCGAAGTCCGCAGAGGGGATCCGGGAGCCCTCGCCCTGGTTGCTGGCGGCCAGCCATGTCTCGGCGGCAGCCTTCAGATCGGCGGGGATCTCTTTCTTTACAAGCTCAGCGACCAGACCCTGAAGATTTGCACGGCGCTGCTGGGAGCCCAGCATCATGCCGTAGCCAAATTCGGCGTTATCCTCAAACAGAGAGTTTGCCCAAGCGGGACCCTTGCCGCACTTGTTGACGGTATAGGGGATAGAAGGTGCGCTGGCGCCCCAGATGGAGGAGCAGCCGGTGGCATTGGCGATGACCATGCGGTCACCAAAGAGCTGGGTGATCAGCTTGACATAAGGCGTTTCGCCGCAGCCTGCGCAGGCGCCGGAGAACTCGAACAGCGGCGTCTTGAACTGAGAGCCCTTGACGGTGCTGGCCTTGAAGGGAACGGGCTTTTCCGTAACCTTCTTGGTAGCGTACTCAAAGACAGGCTCATCACCCATGGCCTCGGCGAGGGGCTTGGAGGCCAGCGCCTTGTTCTTGGCGGGGCAGACGTTGATGCAGGAGCCGCAGCCGGTGCAGTCCATGGGGGAGATGGCAATGGAGAAATGCATGCCATCGGTGCCCTTGCCCAGCATCTTGGTGGACTTGGTGCCCTCGGGTGCGTTCTTCAGCTCCTCGTCATTCATGACGAAGGGACGAATCACGGCATGGGGGCAGACGTAAGAGCAGCGGTTGCACTGGATGCAGTTCTCAGGCAGCCATACGGGAACCTCTACCGCAATACCGCGCTTCTCAAAGGCGGCAGTGCCGGAGGGCAGGGAGCCGTCCGCCTGCGGCATCAGCTTGGAGACGGGAATCTCATCACCGCGCTGTGCGTTGGCGGGAATCAGCACGTCCTTTACAAAGGTGTCGAGAACCTTGTTGCCGGAAGCGGCAGGCAGTGCCTCTACGCCGCCTTCGGTGGTGGTGGCCCAATCGGCGGGGATATCCAGCTTGACGATACCGGTGAGACCGGCGTCAACTGCATTCTTGTTCTTGTTTACAACCTCATCCCCCAGCTTGCCATAAGAGGTCTGGCAGGCTTCCTTCATGTAGCGAACCGCATCGTCAATGGGGATGATGTTTGCCAGCTTAAAGAAGGCGGACATGAGCACCATGTTGTACTTGGTGCCGAGCCCCAGCTCCTTGCCAATCTTAACGGCATCGATGGTGTAGACGTTCACGTGGTTCTTGGCAATGTACTGCTTTGCTTCAACGGGAAGCACCTTGCCAAGCTCTTCAACATCGTAGGAGCAGTTGATCAGGAAGGTTCCGCCGGGCTTACAATCCTGTGCCATGGGATACTTCTCCAGATAGGAGGCGTTATGGCAGGCAACAAAGTCGGAAGCGGTGACATAGTAGCTGGAGCGGATGGGCTCAGGGCCAAACCGCAGATGGGAGATGGTGACGCCGCCGGACTTCTTGGAGTCATACTGGAAGTAGGCCTGTGCGTTAAGGTCGGTGTTGTCACCGATGATCTTAATGGAGTTCTTGTTGGCGCCAACGGTGCCGTCAGAGCCGAGGCCCCAGAATTTACATGCGGTGTTGCCCTTGGCCTGACAGTCGGTATTGTCGGTGATGGGCAGGCTCAGGTGGGTCACGTCATCGTTGATGCCCAAGGTAAAGGGAGCCTGCGGCTTGTCCTTCATGAGATTCAGATAAGCGGAGATCAGGCAGCCGGTGCCCACGTCCTTGGAGCCGAGGCCGTAACGGCCGCCGATAACGGGAACAGAGCCGAACTTGGAGCCGGCCAGTGCAGTGACCACGTCCAGATACAGCGGCTCGCCCAGAGCGCCGGGTTCCTTGCAGCGATCCAGAACGGCAATGCCCTTTACGGTTTCGGGCAGAACATTGATCAGATACTCGGGGCAGAAGGGGCGGTACAGATGTACATTTACCATGCCGACCTTCTTGCCGGTGGAGTTCAGATAATCGCAGACTTCCATCAGGGCGTCACAGGAGGAGCCCATGGAGATCACGACGTACTCGGCATCGGGAGCGCCATAGTAGTTGAAGGGCTGGTAGTTGGTGCCCAGCTTTTCGTTGACCTTGTTCATATACTTGACCACGACGCCGGGGATCTCATTATAATGCGTATTGCAGGCCTCACGGGTCTGGAAGAAGATATCGGGGTTCTGTGCAGAGCCCTTGATATGGGGATGGTTGGGGTTCAATGCGGCGTTCCGGAAGGCCTGAACCTTCTCCTTGTCCAGCATTTCGTCCAGATCCGCATAGTCCCATACGCCGATCTTCTGGATCTCATGGGAGGTGCGGAAGCCGTCGAAGAAGTGCAGGAAGGCGGCGGAGCCTTCAATGGCCGCAAGATGTGCGACCGCAGCCAGATCCATGACCTCCTGCGGGTTAGAGGATGCCAGCATGGCAAAGCCGGTGCCGCGGCATGCCATTACGTCGCTGTGATCGCCGAAGATGGACAGGGCGTGGGTGGCAAGGGCACGGGCGGATACATGCATGACGCAGGGGAGATTCTCTGCGGCGATTTTATACATGTTGGGGATCATCAGGAGCAGACCCTGGGATGCGGTAAAGGTTGTAGTCAGTGCGCCGGACATCAGGCTTCCGTGTACAGCGCCGGCGGCGCCGCCCTCGGACTGCATTTCGGCGACTTTTACCGTCTGACCGAAGAGATTCTTCCGGCCTGCGGCAGCCCACTCGTCAATATGCTCTGCCATGACAGAGGAGGGGGTGATGGGATAAATTGCGGCAACATCGGTAAACGCATAGGCCACATGTGCGGCGGCATTATTGCCGTCCATGGTTTTCAGCTTTCTAGCCAAAGTAATTCCTCCTTGAATCGTTTGGGCGTGAATATTTATTCTTTCGCCCGCCGTGAGAGTATGTGTCACGATATCCTCACTCGCAGCTCCTTCATTGTACCATAAAACCGGGGAGAATGTAAATCTTCTGCAAGATATTTATGAAACTTTGCAGAAAGTCACAATGAAACACGCTAAAGTGTTGGAATGCCATGTGATGTTGCATAAAATAATTGTTTGAAATTTCACAATGAATGCGATAAAATGAAAACAGAAATGGAAAAATCTCCTGCCTCATATGAGACGTTCGTACCAGCTTTTTACACAGCAAAACAGCAGGGAGTATTATGAATATTCCTACTGCGGAAGGGGGAAATATACGTGGTTTTGCATCTGAGATCCATGGGACTTTCGGGGATAGCAGGCTATCTTGTGGAGGTGGAGTGCTGCATTGCATCGGGGCTGCCGGGATTTGATATTGTAGGACTTCCGGATGCGGCGGTAAAGGAATCCAGAGAGCGTGTCCGGGCCGCCATTACCAGTACGGGGTTTAAGTTCCCCACAACACGCATCACCATCAATCTGGCCCCGGCGGGCACAAAAAAATCCGGTACGGTCTACGACCTGCCGATTCTTCTTGGCATTCTGGCTTTGGCGGTTTGGACCATGTATTAGCAAGCGGAACTGACGTAAACATC
>ERZ773103.3388-NODE-3388-length-13103-cov-4.557940_pt1 | contig 13103 bp, 11 predicted proteins | sample MGYA00511118_ERZ773103 | MGnify/ENA primary metagenome ERZ773103 (study PRJEB29015, sample SAMEA2737821) | human gut metagenome | biome: human gut; feature: human-associated habitat; material: faeces | place: China | collected 2012 ... | reverse complement strand
AAAGTCGGATAATAATTCTTTCTCGGTTGTCCCCGTTTCTTCATAATACTTTTCCAGTTCTTCCCCATTATTGGCCAACTGCTGATCTAATGCCCGTACCATCTGCTGTCCACGCTCTCTGGCTTCTTTCTCTGATACTTTTATTTTACTGACCTTTACAATTTTTTCTATATATGCTGTCTGAAGAAAATATCTTCTGGTATCCGCCTCACTATCTTTCGGTGCCATTTTAGCACTCTTCTCTGCTTCCAGGATTTCTTCCGGCAAAAGGTCAATCTTTTGATAATCACACAACTTTATACTTGATTTGTTATTATAACTCATAATAACATCTCCTTTCTTTCACCGCCGATTTCTATATGGAATTATTGAAAAAGTCCAACACCGGTTGTGCTTCCAGTTTCAATTTTTCATAATCCCTTATATATACATCTCCACCTTCTACATACTCAATAAGGCCCTGTTCTTCCATTTTATTCAATATATTATAGAAATTTCTCCGACTGCTTCTGAGAATTTCACAAATATTCTTTACATTACTGATATGACAGACTTCTTCAATCTCATGCTCAATAATATATGCAGCAATCTGTTCCTGTTGGCTGAAAAGATGTGATGACAAGTCCTTTTTGTACATCGTATAAAGTCTGGATATCACCTTACAGTTAAAATGGCGTTGGAATCGTATATCTTTATTAACCATCTCCTGGAACTGTTTAATTGGTATCCGGATAAACGTACTGGTAATAACAGTAACAGTCGTACAATAAAAATTATGACCAAATAAATTCGATAAATGACCAACATAATTATCTTCCGTCAATATATCAACTATGATTTTCTTACCATTTGTTCCTTCCGTTTCAATCTTTACCTTCCCATTGACCAAAAACCATATGTAATTATCTTCATCATTATTAATTGGTGACACAACCACATTACCAGCAGGAATCCTATATAATTTGTGAAGTTCAGGACATGACTTTATATATGGATAAATACTGGTTTCTTCTAATTTCATCTTTTCTCTCTCCTTTCTTTACTATTATATTTTTTTAATTACGTTCCTTAACGTTGATACAATCATATCTCCTGTCTCCGCAAATTGTCGAGTGCATTTTTCACAATTTGCGTATTATCTTGTTATTTTTTTGCCATTTTTTATATTTTTTCTCCAAAGGTGCAAATTGCATTCTCGTTTCATTTTTCACATTTTAGACAATTATTTTTATTTTATTTCTTTTTCGTTGTGCATTTTACACTAAACATTCTCAATTAACCATGATAGATTCAGATTAAACATTTAACAATCGAGGAGGTTTATTTATGGAAAACGAAAAACGAATCCAAGAAATCTTAAAAAGACGTGGTCTTGATGTAAATTCTGTTACTGACTTCGTTGACGAAGAAATTCCAGAACCGTCACCAAGATTTACAAAACTCATCAACATCTATTATCAGATGAAGAACACCATTGATATGGAATATCCTTACTGGTACAACCGTGTTTGGTGGGAAAACGAAGGTGATATCACCGAGATCCGTCGTGCCAAAGCTGAAGCTGCTGCTTTAAGCCACATGACACCTACTATTTTACCGGGAGAACTTCTCTTTGGTAACAAAACACGTAACTTCCGTGGTGCATTCTGTTTCCCATGGGTTGACGCTTCATTCTTCAATGCTGCTGCAGAAGCTATGATGGCCGGTGTTGACGCTCCACCTATTGCTGCTGCAGATGCCGTATCTGTTGTAGGTGCCGGCGGTGGTAACGTTACACAGGATTACGGAAACATCGTATCTATCGCACAGAAATTCGGTATCAGAAGAGACGAGATCCCATGTCTTGTAAAAGTTGCAAAATACTGGGATAACGGTTCTGTAGAACGTGTTTCCGCACGTTTATCCGAAGCAAGACCTGATTTCGAAAAATGGCATGCTTACCGTGAATCTGTACTTGTAATGTTCGATTCATGGGCAATCCCACAGGGACGTGAAGTTATCAACTACTATGTTCCATTGGAATACGGATTTGATAAGATCATTGAACTCTGTGATGAAAAAATCGCAGAATATCTCGGCGAAGCCGATAACGACGGCGTACTCGGAATGAGCCGTGGTTACTATTATATCGCAGCAAAAATAATTGCACAAGGCGTTTCAAAATGGATTGAAAATTATGCAAAACGCGCAGAGTACCTTGCAGAGATCGAGCCAGATGAAACTCAGAAAAAAGAATATCTGGATATTGCTGAAGTTGCTCACAATATCGCTCACAAACAGCCATCTACATTCCGTGAGGCATTAAATCTTACATTAATGTGCCACTACGGAGTTACAGACGAAGATCCTCATTCAGGACAGTCTATCGGACGTCTTGGTCAGATCCTGTATCCATTCTATGAAAAGGATATCGCAGATGGTACTACTACAGATGAAGATGTTATTGAACTTCTTGAGCTTTATCGAATCAAGATCACAGCTATCGAATGTTTCGCATCTTCAGGTGTAACCGGTGGTGTATTATCAGGAAATACATTTAACAACTTATCTATCGGTGGTCTTGGATACGATGGATTAACTGCTGTTACTCCATTAGAGTACCTGATCGTAGAAGCTGGTATGCGTGCAAAGACAACTCAGCCAACACTTTCTCTTCTGTATGATGAGAAAACACCAGAAGATTTCCTTCTGAAAGTTGCTCAGTGTATCAAACTTGGTATGGGTTATCCGGCCGTCATGAATAACCAGGGTGGTATGAACTTCATGCTCCGTCAGTATGGTCCAGAAGGAATGAACATCTATGATGCTCGTGCATGGGCTCCGGGCGGATGTCTAGAATCTTCTCCTGGATGTTTCCAGCCACTCCACTACAACGGAAAGACTTACATGATTCCAGGAGGTGCCGGACCAACAGCTGGTACAGGTATCCACTTCACTGGTATGCCAAAACTTCTTGAATTAGTTCTTTCAAATGGTTATGACAGACGTACAGGTATCCAGGTATTTGAACCTCACAACAGAAAACTGGATACATTCGAAGAACTGCTGGATGTTTACTATAATGTTTACCTTCAGGAATTACTGGAAGTTTCTAATAGAATTAATAACCTTCAGATGGATACTCATCGTAAGATCTGTCCAACTGTATGGGCTTCTGTATTAAAACCAGATTGCTTCAGAGATGGTCAGAACCAGTCTCATCTGGGTTCAAGATACAACGGAACTATCAACTTCGAGTCATGTGGTACTATCAACTTCATCAACTCATTAGCTTCTATTAAGAAGAATGTATACGATGACAAGAAGTACACACTGGAAGAAATGAAAGACGCTATGTGGAACAACTTCGGATTCAAGACTGCATTTGAAACCGGTGTATATTCTCCAGACAGACGTGAAGCTACAGAAAATGCTCCGAAGTATGAGAAGATCTTTACAGATTGCGTAAATGCTCCTAAGTATGGTAATGCAGATCCTTATGCAGATTCTCTTCTGCTTGATTACGAGAACCGTATGCTTCCTAAGATGTTGGCACTTCGTTCTTACATGGGCAAACAGTACTACATGTGTCAGATTTCCGTATCTACACACGGTCCTCAGGGTGCTATTACTCTCGCATCTGCTGACGGACGTCTCTGTGGAACTACATACGCTGATGCATCTATGTCACCTGCACCAACAACAGATAAGAATGGTATCTACGCCCTCTTTGAGTCAGCAACATGTTATGACCATGCAATGTGTCAGAACAGCCAGATGAACATTAAGATTCATCCAACAGCCCTCAAAGGAACTCAGGGTACTCATAAATTACTGGATGTTTACCGTGCTTACATGCGTAAAGGTGGTTTCCATGTTCAGTTCAACGTTACTTCTTCTAAGGTTCTGCGTGAAGCTCAGAAGAAACCGGATGATTACCGTGACTTAATGGTACGTGTTGCCGGATTTACTCAGTATTGGTGCGAAATCGGTAAACCAATTCAGGATGAGGTTATCTACCGTACTGAATATGATTCATAATTGCATTCTGGTCTTATAAGACTTACAGCAATTAATCAAAATAATATTTTCGGAGGTAATAAATATGAAACATTATGAATGTGCAAATTATCTGCACCTTGACTGCGAAAAGGGTATGTGTGCAATAACAAAAATGATCGTTCCTTCTGATGGTGAAGGTTCTGATGCTTGTCCAAATTTTAAACCTGGTTTCATGTGCCAGTTCTGTAAGAATTTCTCTGAACCAGATAAATATGGTATCGGTACCTGTAAAGGTTACGATACTGAAAACTGGGCTTATGGTCAGTGCGGTGCTTTCAGCTGTGAGCATTTTGAAAAACAATAACAGAAAATAAAAACAAAGGAAGGAAGGGTCTTCATTCCTTCCTTTGTTTAAACACAAAACAACGGTAGGTGAATCTCTATGATGAATAATGGTAAAGGTATGATCTTCGATATCCAGAGCTACTCTGTCCATGACGGACCTGGATGTAGAACAAATGTCTTTTTTGTTGGATGTCCGCTTCAATGCAGATGGTGTGCGAATCCAGAAAGTTGGAAAGTAAAAAAACACTTAATGTTTGCTGAACGCTCCTGCAAATGGGACCAGCAATGTACTGCATGTCGCAATGCATGTCCAAACAATTCTATTCATTTTGATGAAAATGGCAAGGTTTCTGTAGACTGGAAAATTTGTAACAGCTGCGAAACCATAGAATGTGTGGATTCATGTGCTGCAGGTGCATTAAAACAATGTGTTCGCTTTATGACGGTAGATGAAGTTATGAAAGTTCTCATGCGAGACTTTCCAAACTGGGGATCTAACGGTGGAGTAACATTTTCCGGCGGAGAGCCACTGCTCCATCACGAATTTCTCGATCAGGTACTTCAACGTTGCCGAAAAGAGCAGATGCATACAGCGATTGAAACCAGTGGTTATACTTCCTGGGATATTTTTATCAAGATTTTCCGCAACCTGAATTTTGCATTTGTTGATGTAAAAAATATGGACGATGAAATGCACAAATGGGGAACCGGAGTCAGTAACAAATTAATCCTTGATAACATATCCAAACTTGCCCATTCTCCAGAATGGCACGGCAGACTGGTATTACGCCAGCCAACAATTCATGACTATAACGACAGCATCGAAAATGCCAAACGACTCATTGAATTTATGAATAATAACGGGCTATACGAAATCAATCTTCTCCGCTTCCACCGTATGGGAGAAACAAAATGGGAACAGCTCGGCAAAAAATACGAATACAGCGATCATGGAGATATGCCAGAAGAACGTATGCTCGAATTGCAATCACTATATCTGGAAAACGATATTGCCTGTTACATAGGTGAAGATACGCCTTTCTAGAAGTTATAGTGTTCAAAATGAGAAAATGGAGGAAACGGAATGAAATCAAAACCTGGTAATATCGTAAAACAATTTATTTGTTACATCGGAGGTATGTTAATCATCACAATCGGTATCAATATCTCAAAAATGTCTAATCTCGGAATTTCTCCGGTTAGTTCTATCCCAAGAGCCTGTGAACAGATCTGGGGACTGACACTTGGTACGGTTACAATGATTATATATGTCTTCCTGGTACTTGCGCAGATTGCAATCTTGCGTAAAAACTTTAGACCAATCAATGCACTGGGAATCGTCATCACTTTTGTTTTCAGTTCCATGATCGACTTAACTGGAACAGATCCAAATGCATTTGGACATTTAATGTTAAATTTTCCAAAACCAGAGGGATACATCATGCGATTTATCTATATGGCAGTCAGCGTTATCGTAATCGGTATTGGAGTATTTCTTTATCTTAGACCAAACTGGATTCCATTACCGGCAGAAGGTCTTGCAGGAGCCATTTCACAAGTGAGCGGTAAAACTTTCGGTGACTGCAAAACGATCGTTGACACGTCTATGATCGTAATCGCACTGATCCTTCAGTTAGTTTTCCTTGGCGGTCTGAGCTCTTTCGTCGGAGAAGGTGTTGTAGTCCGTGAAGGTACTGTAATCGCCGCCATCTTTGTTGGTCAGGTAGTAAAAATGTTAAGTAAAAAATTTGCAAAACCAATCGAAGGATGGTTACACGCAGGCGAAGAAAAGAAATAAGAAGTTTAAAAGGAGGAACCAAAATGAAACAGGCAGTTTTTTTTCAGGAATTAATTTCTGGTAACGACATGGTAGATTCTCAGCATAAAGAATTAATTGATGCCATCAATGCTTTATATAAATCAATCGAAGACGGTAAGGGAATCGAGGGGGCCAAAAAAACTCTTGATTTTCTCTCTGAATATACAACTTTCCATTTCGGTTGTGAAGAAGCTTTAATGAAATCAAAAAAATATCCTCTGTATACACAACACAAAAAAGTACATGATGATTTTATTCAAACAGTTCAGAATCTATATGGTGTCCTTGAAGAAAAAGGAGCAACGGAAGAATTTGAGGATCTTGTAGAAAAAGAGGTTACTGATTGGCTTGTAAATCATATCCAGAAAATGGATAGAGAAATGACCGATTGGGTTAAAATCAGAACGAATGGCATGATGGACAACATGCTGTAAAACAGTTAATAAATTGTCTCAACACAGTTGCACATATGTGACTTATCGGAGGAAACAGGCACATGGGTAGGTGCATCCAGATTTATCCGATAAGCCAACGTAAGGACACATATCGTAATTGTATGTGTCCTTTATTTATACCAAAAATTACGTCATTTTACAATTATTTATTTAAAAATCTTCAAAAGGGGGAAATTTTATGTCATTAGCTCAGATACTGGCAATCATTATATTTGTTGTAATGTTCATTCTCATTGTAGCAGATAAAATTGAGAAGCAATATGTCACATTAACCTGTGCGGCCCTCACTTTAATTTTAGTTTTTGGATTTGCCATGCATAGTAGTGCCGCAATTTTAGAAACCTTAAATTTCCACAGCATTTTTCAGCCTTCTTTCTGGTACGCAGCCGGTGAAGGTGAAAGTGCCGCTTCAGGAATCAACTGGTCAACGATTATCTTCCTTCTGGGAATGATGATTATGGTAGAAGGAATGGCCAAAGCTGGTTTCTTCCGTTGGCTCTGTCTAAAGCTTGCAAAAGCAGTTCATTATAAGACAGTTCCGCTGTTCATCGCATTTATGTGCATGTCTGCAGTACTTGCCATGTTTATTGACAGCATCACAGTTATCCTATTTTTAGCTGCTATTACGATTGAACTTGCCAAATTGCTAAACTTTGACCCGGTACCAATGATACTCAGCGAAGTCTTCTGTGCAAACCTCGGAGGTTCCGCAACTATGTGTGGTGATCCACCGAACATTATCATCGGTACTTCTCTTGGTTACTCTTTTACAGATTTCGTTACAAATACCGGACTAATTGCACTGGTGTCCTTAATTGTTATAATATTTTTCTTCTATTTTGCCTATAGAAATCAATTACACCCTATTGACGGTGCCGTAGTCGATCCATCTGTAGTTCCAGATGCCTCTACAGCCATCAGCAATAGACTGGATTTCGTAAAGGCATGCGCAATTTTTGCATGTGCTGTTATCCTTCTTGTAACACACGCAACTACCGGACTTACTGTTGCTCTCATCGGCACTTTTATTGCAATCATAACGTTAATCTGTTTTGCAAAAGATGTCAAAGAGCTGTTATCTAAAGTTGACTATAAGACTCTACTCTTTTTCATCGGATTATTTGTTGTCGTTGGCGGCCTTGAACAGACAGGTGTTCTTGTTGTTATCGCTAATTTAATTGGTAAATTATCCGGTGGTAATCTTAAAATCATGGTGGCAATTATTATATGGATTTCTGCAGTTGCCAGTGCCTTTGTAGATAACATCCCATTCTCAGCAACAATGATCCCGATCATTCAAAGTCTCGCAGCAACAACAGGTGTCGATATTTCAACACTGGCCTGGACACTTTCCATGGGAACCGACATTGGTGGAAGTGCTACTCCAATCGGAGCATCTGCCAACGTTGTCGGCATAGCAGTTGCAAACAAAAATGGTTATTCTATTGGATGGGGAAGATACTGTAAAGCCTCTGCTCCTGCCACAGTTATTGTAATTACCATTTCCATGCTGATCATATTTGCACGTTATTGCTAAATAAATTTACGTTTAAATCCTTAAAAAGCGGTACGCATTATAAACTCCTGCGTACCGCTTTTAGCTAGTCTTCTTATTTTATCCAGACTTCCTATCTGACTGTCTAATCTATAATTCCATTCCCTTTTAATGCACTGATTTCCTCAGGTGTATAATCCAGTAATTTTTCTAATACTTCCTCTGTATCCTGACCAAGTCGCGGTGCACCCCTCCAGACCTGTCCCGGCGTATCAGATAATTTTGGTGCAAATCCAAATGCCGTCACTTCTTTTTCCAGTGTCTGGTCTTCGTATCGTACCCAGTCTCCTCGCTTCTGCCAGTGTGGATCACTCATAACATCCTCACAGTTATTGATGACTGTTGCACCAAGCTTCAGATCTATAATCATCTGTATCGCTTCTTTCACCGTATGCGATTTAAAATAATCAACAAACTGCTTATTTAACTCCTGCCCCAGTTCACTCATAACTGCTGCTTCACTTCCACCGGCAGCTTCATAACTGTATTTTTCCAGATCAAATCCAAAACCTTTCATACATTTTTCATAGGCACCTTTTCCGTATGCTCCCAGATTGATGTATTTTCCATCCTTCGTCTCAAAGATTCCGGCTGGCTGATAGGTACGATTCTGAATCCCCTGTCTTTCCTTTTGAATCCCCATCTCACTCCACAACGGGAAATTGTCATCCATCACACGCATATAAGATTCCACTAATGAACAGTCGATAATCTGTCCCTTTCCGGTTCTTTTCCTGTCTATGTACGCCATCAGGATACCATTTACCGCAAATAATGCAGATAAATAATCTCCGATATACTGCTGTGCATAGTATGGCGGCTTGTCTGGGAATCCCTGCAAGAGACACCATCCGGATTCTGCCTGTGCCAACGGATCATAGCATGCCCGGTTCAGATAATTTTCTTCTCCACCAAACTTCGGCGTACCAAATCCACTGACGTGACAAATAATCAACCCAGGATTCACTTCCAAAAGCATCTCATCCGTAATTCCCAATTTTTCGATCCAGACCATATTTTCAATCCAGACATCCACCTGCTTTATCAATGATAAAAATATTTCTTTGGATTCCGGAAGCTTTTTCAGATTCGTCTCCAATGTCACACTTAATTTATTTCTGGAATTTTGAAGCCATGCTCCACTGATATGATTTCCATTTTCCGGATTCACGATCTGCGGTTTCTGGTGTCTTGCTGTATCCCCCTTTACTTTCGGTCTCTCGAGGGTGATTACTTCCGCACCAAAATCACTGAGCATGGTTGCCGTAAATGGCGCCGCCACTACGGTTCCATTCAATAAAACTCTCATCCCGGATAGTGGACCAAATTTGGGGATCAGTACCGGTTCTTCCTTTTTTTGTAATTTTTCCCATCTCTCCATACTAAGACCCTCTCGTATACATTTTCAGATTAATACTTATACTTATTATTTTTCTTTATTTGCCTGCACTGTTCTGTGGAAACGATCTAACATAGCTCTCGGAGTTGCCGTTTTACGCTCATATCTCGGGCACTCTACTCCCTCAAAACCTGCCAGATATTTCGCGATCTTCTTCAATTCTTCCAGATCATAACGGCTCATCATCGTAATCGTCTCCATCAACGGTGATCCTCCACCGTGAACACCGGCAACAGCCTGTGATGCCTCAAATGGATCACAAAGTTTATCTTCCATCATACGCATAACTCTGTGAGTCTCTTCCGCTGTATAAGCCGGATTGCGGAGAATGTATTTATTGCACAGATCTGCTGTCTCAGGATCATAAAAGCTTTCTTCTGTCGGAAGTGATGCACACACGCCACCCGTGAGATCTGCCAGAGTCTCATATTCATGATAAATATTATGACCTGCGATACGGCGTCCTGCATTCGTCAGAATCTCATCCGGAACATAAGAGCCATTCGGGAATCTTACCGCACGGTAAGCCGAAGCCTGACCTGCCGCAAATACTAGCTCTGCAACACCGATGATATCACATAATTTTTCTCTTACATGAGATGCACCTGCAATATCATTGACATCTGCTACAAGTGCAGCCTGTGATGCAATAACCTCAGAAACCGCTGCCTTACATCCTGTATATGAGTGTCTGTGGTAATTTGCAAACATTAATGCAAGGTAGCCGGCATACTGAAGTACATCCGGATGATCCATTCCATTTAAGAAAATTCTTTCTTCCGGTACGAACACATCATCAAAAATAGTCATACACTCTACATCACCGATTTTTGCAAATGGAGCATCTAAGTGTTTTCTCTTATGATGCAGTCCCGGAAGTGCCATCAGTTTGATTCCATCCCAATCAGCCGGAAGTGCAAATGCAATTGCATAAGACTCATCCCCAGGTCCCATAAATTTTGTTGGAAGAGCGATGATTTCATCTACATATGGTGCTGCGGAATTACAGATTTTTGCACCTCTGACAATCTCACCTTTACATGGTTTTCCATCTAATCCAATGCCGTCTACATTATTTTCCACAACATGCAGGAACATATCCGGATCCGGCTGCTGATGCGCACGTTTGTATTTCGAATTACGACTTCCCTTTACATCCGTCTGTGCACAGTTACAATACAGATCGTTTTCCTGACAATACAATAAATATTTCTCAAAATTCTTCTGATAATGAGTTCCGCATGCCTCATCACAATCATAAGAAACGATCGCCACAGCATTTAATGCGTCTGTTCCCATACATCTTTGCATACATCCACCTACATGGTGACAGATCAGTCTTGTCATCAACTGCTTTTTCAACAGATCATCTACAGATCTGTGAATATGCGTACAGCGGTTGATTGTCTCTCCTGTAATATGCGACGTTGCCGTACAGACATCCGCATATTCCGGGTCATTCGCGATATCATAGCACTGCTTCATAACGTAGCATCCACCTTCTACCCAATCACCATTTCTATCAACTTTCTCACCATGTAAATATATATTTGGTTTCATTTTACTGATACGATCACGATATGCTTCATATGTTCCAATTCCCATTTTTTCATCCTCCTGATTTTCGTTACCTACACTAACTACTATCGATAAATATTTTCCGTGGCCACATATCTATTCGTTAACTAAAATCAGTATAAAATAGGATGGATGCTTTTTTCTATTAATATCTTGTTGTTTTTATCAATATTTTGTCGTTCTTTCAAATAAAAGGTCTTTTACAGCATTTTGATCTTTATATTGTTTCGGAGACATACCTGTAATATCTTTAAATACTTTTCCAAAATACGCTTGCGAACTAAAGGATAAATAGTCAGAAATTGTCGTCACATCCAGGTCTGAATATTTCAAAAAATCCTTTGCCGTCTTTATTTTCTCTTCATTAATGTATTGAACAATGGTTTTACCCGTTTTCCGGCTGAATGCCTTAGACACATAACTTGGACTTCTTCCAACATAATCGGCAATATCATTCAGCGTAATCTTCTCTTTACAGTGAACTAAAATATATTGCTTACATTGTTCTACCAGATGATCATGTATCTCCGTCTTTCGTTCATCGATCACCATCTGCGTGTATCGCTCTGTCAGACTACAGATCAATGAATATATCTGGCTGACCGTTTCCATGTCTTCCAAAAGCTTTAAGACCGTATGTGAAAATTCATAAGCCCTGGCAGAAGAAACGCCGCCACTGATCGCAGCTCTACAGGCCAGTGCATTTACCACAATACAGACATTTCGATAATGCGTCTGGATATCCACAGAAGATCTGTAGAAATTCTGAATAAATCCCTTTTCTAAATATTCAAAAACTTTTTTCTTATTTCCCTGCTCTATCGCTGATATAAACTCTAATTCTTCATGGTAAGATATATGTATCATTTTCGTTCGCCCGGTATCAATCGCATCTTGTACTTTCATTTCTGTCTCATCATATTTTATATGATGTCTTGCCATGATTTCTTTCTGCCATTTCTTTCTTCCAAATAAAGCATTATCTACCATCTCAAGAAAGATCAAAAGTCTGGTCAATTCTTCTGCCTCTAACATGGATGTCAGATAATAGGAATTATCCTCTTCTTCTATGATTCCTATCAGTTCTCCATTTTTGCTCTCCCAGACAACCGGAGCACGGAAATGTTCACCATGAACCAACGCATGAATCTCTCTATTTTCTTCGTCACTTAATCGTTTCTCATCTTTGTATAATTGAAATTTCTCAGTGATCTTTCCCTCTTTGTCCGTTCGATATAAATTAATCTGGGACAATGTAACCAGCTTCTGTAACTGCTCTGACTTCGTTTCCGTTCGCATGTATCCAACCCTCCAGATTCATTATATAAAATTTGGGCTCCTCTCTTACTTTACTTTAACAGGTTTTCGCAGACTTTTTCAAGATTTTCACGGATCTTGATATGCTGCGGACATACTGCCTCACATTTTCCGCACTTGATGCACTCATCTGCGCGTTTTCTTCCGTGGCCGCCGACAAGCCAGTTCTCCTGATGCCGTGCCATTCCTTTATCTCCGTAAAGTGTCAGGCAGTTCATTGCCGTAAAGGAACCGGAAATACCGATTTCCTTAGGGCAGTACTGGCAATCTGCATAGTTAATCTGAAGCTGGACAAACTCCATCTCCGGATGTGCTGTTAAAATTGCTTCCAGCTCTTCCGGTGTAGAGTGGAAGGAAAATCCTATATGTTTGATGAGTCCTGCTTTTTTCTTTTCCTGTACCCAGTTCCACATATCGAAACGGTCGAAAAATTCTGTTCTTGATTCTCCGAGGTTATGAAGCATCATAATATCTGGATTCTTGATTTTAGTATAGCACTTCATTCCATATAAAAAAAGAACAGTCTATCGACTGTTCTTTAATCTATGTACCTTCAAAACTGCATACAAGAAATATTCTCCATCTTCTCTCCTAACCTACTTGGTCATGCCCTCGACCGATTAGTATCAGTCAGCTCCATGTGTTACCACACTT
>ERZ773103.3387-NODE-3387-length-13107-cov-16.716289_pt1 | contig 13107 bp, 7 predicted proteins | sample MGYA00511118_ERZ773103 | MGnify/ENA primary metagenome ERZ773103 (study PRJEB29015, sample SAMEA2737821) | human gut metagenome | biome: human gut; feature: human-associated habitat; material: faeces | place: China | collected 2012 ... | reverse complement strand
TTCCGTCACACTATCTCTAGCCCATGCGCAATCTCTTCTAACAATTTTTGCAGGATTTCCTCCGATGGAGCAATTATTAGGGAATTGACCTTTTACCACACTTTTGGCACCTACAATGCTTCCATTTCCAATATTCGTTCCGTGCATAATAAATGCACCCTTTCCAACCCATACATGCTCTCCAATTATAATTGCATTGCGATGTGACGGCTGTTTTTCTGACGCAGAATTAATATTTTTTCCTGTCGAAACATCAAAAATTGTATGTCCATCCCCAGCCCATAAATCTATATCATGTGAGAACATGCTGTCTCTTCCAATGATAATTTTTTTGCCTGCATTTGCATGAAGTTCAAGATTTGTTTCAAATGTACACTCTTCATTAATCAAAATCTGACCTGCACTAACTATTCTATAAAGAGCATTGGTTAATCTACATCCTCTTCGAATAATAACTTCAGACTTTCCACTATATGATTTTGTAATAAAACGATTCTCGCCATTAAATCTGCATTCTTTTTCTATTTCAATATATGTACCAGCTAATAAATCAAATGACATATTGGAGCTTCCTGTTACTTTATCTCCAATAATAATATGATTATTGCATCCCCGAAACACTATTTTTTTTATTATTCCGGTATAACCTTCAATCGTATTACCATATGCATCCGAATATCTTCCCTTTGACAAATCAAACTCATTTATGACAATTGGTTTATGATACCTGCATATAAAATCCTGAAGATTATTATAACCATACTGCTCTAGCAGTGCATAGGTATCTGCAGCATTTTTCGGATCAAAAGCTACTATATAGAAGTCACTGCTTCCATCTTTTATCTTAGAAACCGGGAAAACTTTTTCATTATCCACTTTTGTTTCTGACTTTGCAATTGAAAAAGCAACCTCTAATCCAAAATATTTTTTTAATATTTCTTCAAATTTGCGGGATTGTATCCATGTAACAATTTTTCTTCCATTGCTATACCTTGCCGCCGCCTCTGCAAGATAATAATATTCATGATAATTTTCCGGTAATTTTTTGTCCAGTTCCTGCTTGTAATATTTGTAAATCTGATTATAATAACATCCTTTTGTTAAGGATGTAAAATCCATTCTGTCAAAATACTCAAAAAATTCTTCCCTGTTTTTATGAAGACGATACGGTCCTTTTATAATATGGTTTCCTCGGATTGCGACCTCCAAAGGTTCTTCCCTTACCTTTTTCATGCCAGACTTTAATTTTTCAAAAAATTCTTCTGCTTTTTTATTATTTACCAAAACAACAGATGTACCCTTTAAGTCAGACATTTCTTCATCATATTTTGGAATGCCCCAAAAATCTCCTATTGTTAAATCTCCCTGTCTCGGCAATTTATTAGATACACATTTTCCACAAGTTGTATTTTTCGAAATAGATTTTAAATATGCTATAAAATACATATCAGACTCTAAAGGCTTCTGATACGTTGTTCCATCTGTAAAGTACGCATTGATTCCAGCATGCCATCCCCACGGCGTCTTTTGTTTAAATTCTAATCTATTTAATTTCTTCGCTCCTAATACATCATTATGATATTTTTCAAATACTTTTGAAGATGTAATTCCATGGCACAATAAATCAATTGTATAAAGATTTGCATACTCCTGTCCTAAATAAGAATATAAACCTGCAACCTGACAAGGCATTCCAGTAAATAACACCATCTTGCCATCCTTTAACAATTTTTTTATTTCAGGGTACACTTTAGCCGCGTAACTCTGCATATATTTTGAACCGCGTAATCGCCACAAATCTCCTATATTGTTTATGATAATATGTTCTACTTTATAATCCTGCTCGTATGCAGCTCCAGCAACGTATCCTCCCTGCTCAATTACATACTTTGCAGCTACTGTGAACATTCCTCCTGAGGAACTTATTTCTCTTATTTCATCTGACGCCATCATTGCATAACATTTCGGTTTTGCTTCATTTTTATACACCGGATTTTCCGATGTACATTTTTTCAAACATATGCCACATTTCACACATTTTTCGCTGTCAATCTCCGGAACCAGAAATCCCTCATTGTTATATTTAAGATTTATGGCATCTTTCGGACATACCTCCTGACATGCCCCACATCCTGAACAATTTTTCTCATCTACAACTTTATTTACCGTCCGGCTATTATATAGTGCCTTGTCTAAATGATTTTTTAACCAGGCAATTGATTCTTTTCTTTTTTCCAAAATAACTTCATTTACAGAAGTATAATCAATATTGACATTAAACCCTGCTTCATTAAATTTGCTAACAAAATCCTCCGGTTTTTCAATCATTCTGTCAAGTAATCCAAGTTCTCCCAACAGAAATGGGAAACGTGCCCCTCCGCGTCCCACATTTTTCATTACTACAAACGGTTTTTGGAAAATAATTGAAAAACAAGTTCCATGAAAGGAATCGGTTAACACATATTGAGAATTTTTGTATAAATATAACCACTCATTCACTGTTGGATCAAGTTCATAAGAAACCAGTTCTGAGGAGATTTTTAACCTTTCTTTAAAACTTTCTTTATCCCCACTCTCATTAAATACAACAATTACTTTTTTCTGAGTTTCTTCCGCTATTTTCTGAATACTTGCTCCAATTTTTTCATTTGGATCCAGTATATATGCAAATATGTAGTCTCCCTCAACTTTAAAATCCGATGCCTCTGCAATGAGTTCATTATATTTCTCAACTGGGCATAAAAAAACTGGATCTGACAATAATTCTGCCGAAATGCCAAATTCATCCTTGCATATTCTCTGAGAAAAATCGTCTCTAACAGATATACCATCAAAACGATGTAAATTACGATCTGTTCTTATCTTTTCATCCTCTGGTCCAATATATTTATCCTTTCCAAAGGATGTTGCATATGCAATTTTCACTTTATCGTCTGCGACAAAATCAAAAAAATAGGATTGTCCATAAGGACGGCTTAAGTTATAGTTCCACATCTGGTCAGAACCTAAAACAAACGCTGAAAAGTTATTATTCAACTCTGACAATCTATTAATCGGTAATAAAGGGGTCACCTCGTATCTATCCCTTGCAAATTTTAATGGGTGAGATCTATTAAGTGCATCAATATCGATTTCTCTCCCCAGTGGATTTCTTATCATTGCATACGTGTAATTCAAGCTTTCCAGCACACGTGTCAATGCATAATAAGTAATAATACTTCCATAATTATTTCCATACCACAAACCATATACTGCTACATCATATTTATCTTTCATATCATTTATCTCCTTATCGCAAGTAACCATCCCAGAAATCAACCCCGGTAATTTGTTTCTTTGCATTTTTATAAGCTTCAGTAACTTTTTCCATATTCTTATTATAATTTCTTCTTATTTCCCGATATCTCTTCATTAACCTGAGATACTCGCTTCTTGAGCGGTATCTTAAAACTCCAGTCTGATTATGAGGGTTCACTGCCAGTACTACATCATGTCTGTACTGTTTCTCCGGTGTGTCAAACCAATCATATGCTACAACTGCCGGCTCATGGTTCATCATGAATTTCGGTAACAGTTGCCAGTTATGTGTCTTAAAATAGCGTTTCAATTTTCGCTTTGAGAACAATTTTCCCTCATAGAATTTATAAATCTTATCATAATCAACGTAGATATCTGCGAAATTCTGCCGTATATCAACCAATGGTTTTACCCTTGAAGTCTGCTGTTTCATAATTGTTTCGCCTTCCGGCTTCATGAGAAACTCCGGACCTTTCAGAAAATCATCCACTGCGTCAAGCAGCAAATCACATCCGACATAATTGTAACGGCTTATCTCCCTGTCAAATATATCTTTTATTCGTTTCAAATAATCTACTTCAGGAGTTACACCACTTGTCGCCTGAATAATCAGACTGTTTCTATGTACCTGATAAAATTCCATCGGCATATTAAATTTTGTGACAAATCCCATATGCCATATGCAGATGCCGTTCATCGTTATAAATTTAGCATGATTCGCAATGGAAAACTCTACATCATCTCCACGGATAAACAATGGCAGTGATAATCTGTCTAAGCTTAATTTGGTTCTCGGAATACAGCAATACCACCATCCTGCATAATTGTTTGGCTGGTCTTCGTATATTTTTTCATTTAATAAAACAGAAGTTGCCAAATGCATTTCCATGGATGGTTTTCTTGGTCCATAGGTTCCATCTTCACTGACAAAGCCTACGTCTTCATGCTGTACGTGCATTTTTTCATAATAGAGCATCGCACCGCTGATAAAATGATCTCTATATTCCGGCTTTAAGCAGCGTAACAGATTGTATGTTCTGATAATGCTCTCCGGCAAAATTTTTACATCATCATCCATGAGAAGCGCGTGAGTTGCATTAAATGTCTCGTCCCGAAGCGTTTCAATCATTCCACGGGTGTAACCACCGGAGCCTCCGACATTTGGATTCTGATAGATATGAATACGTTCCCCATTCCATTCTTCTGTGTTAAGAGTTCTTCCGTTATCAATTACCCTGACAAATATATGATCTGCGATTTCTTCATCCGAATAGATAATCTCATTTTCGATAAGTCTCAGATTACGGGTAATAAAATCTTCTTTTCTGAATGTAACCGTTACCAATGAGAGTTCCACTTCATTCATCTTATCTGTACTGATATCAGCCAGATAACTTCCCTCATAGATTGAAATATCTGAATATGCAAATACCTGAAATGATACCACTTGACTTTTTACATCAAAAGGAATCGGAATCAGTATTGTCTCTGTTTCATCACATTCATAATAGTTTTCCGATAATACCTCTTTTTCTATTATGTTGTTATTCATGTAATGTCCAAATAACTGTATTCCTAATGTTCCTTTAACCTTCAGTTGTAAATATGCATGGTCAATAGCCGTATATTTCTTCCATTTTTCCAAAGAAAAAGCATTAAAATATGTAAAGAATTCGGTTTGCTGATCTTTTTTCAGGCAATGTGCAGACTCATATATATTATGACTGAATCTGTCTCCTCTGTAAAACATATGCCAATGCTGAATTAATTCATTTTTTGGAAACAATATGTTCTGTAATTTCATCATTTTATCCATCACTAACTCTCCCCTATTCCAGACATTTACCAAGCCACTCTTTTGAATGCTCTATGAAAGCCTTTAATTTATAATCTACAACTCCATATTTTATTGGTTTTTTATATAAATAGCTTTTTTCTTTCACATCATCTTCTACGAAGATAATCCGTTCTTCCAGTCCCAGCTGCTCTAAAGTAGAGATAACCTCCAACGATTTCTTTTTATTTCTCGATAAAATTGCAATAAAAGGCTTCTTATATACAATTGCGAGATGAACGATTGCATTCGAATCTGTTATCACTAATGAACTTTTTTGAATAAGCTCGATATAATTATCAATGCAAAGCTCTTTAATATTATAATTGGCTACACGGTATCTTACTTTCTCTTCTGCCAGGCTCACTACTTTTTGTTTTTGTATATCCGGTTCCTCAATAAAGCTTGCTATGAATAATCCTTCTTCTTTCCCATTATCGGTATAACTGAATTTGTCACTTAACAAAATTGGATTGCATACACGCTCACAGGAAACATCAAATTCCATGTTTAAAATATTCAGGGTATTGTCATCCGCTACGGATATTGCATTGTATGTTTTCATCATAAAATATGCTGCATTTTTTGGTCCTACCGAGTAATCACAATCTTCTCCAAAAGACGGAGCATATGCTATTTTCTTCAACTGTGGAATAATCTGTTGGAAAAAAGTATCTTCCACTTTCTCATCTTTACAAAGCCGCCATCTATTTGATGCCCCTGTGATAAACGCATAAAATGTTGAATAATATTCTTCCCTTGTCATCCTTAAATTCATCCCAGCCACCATACAGCAACGTTCCTTTAAGTATTGGTACCCAAAAGATTTTTCATCCAAATACCTGTCATTCACCACACAGTCATATCCCAGTTCTTCTAAGGTTTTGTACAAGGCATATGTAGATAAAACCTGACCAAGATCATAAGAATTATTAATTGTGTCCAATAAAATATTCCTTTTTTTTCCCATTTTCATTTTCTCCTAATTATGTTGTGATCTATATGCAGCACACACAATGTCCGGATTACCAACCATTTGAAGTTTTCCTTTTTCAATCCAGACAACCTTTGTGCAGTTCTTTAAAATAGTGCCTATTCCATGAGATACCATCAAAACCGTACTTCCACCATGAATTAATTCCTGCACTCTGCTGAGACTCTTTTTTCTAAAGAATTCATCTCCAACAGAAAGGACTTCATCAAGAATCAATATCTCTGCTGCATCTCCGACAGTTGCAATTGCAAAGCCTAACCGGCTGACCATACCGCTTGAAAAATTCTTCACTTTTTCATCCATGAATCCATCCAGTTCAGCAAAGGAAACTATTTCATCATAATGTAAATCAATAAACTCCTTTGTATATCCGATGATTGCACCATTTAAATATACATTTTCTTTTGCAGACAATTCCATATCAAATCCTGCACCCAGTGTCAATAACTGGATTTTTTTCTTATCAACAACAACCTCACCACTTGAGGGATTTAAAGCACCGGATATTATTTTTAACAGAGTAGATTTTCCAGAGCCGTTTGTACCAATTATTCCGACAATCTCGCCCCGATAAATATCAAAGCTTACATGATCAAGAGCCTTTAGTGTACGATAATTTACCTGATGTTTTATTAATTGAATGATATACTCTTTAATTCCCGAAGTGCTTAATGTAGGTGTTTTATACACCATAGACACATCATCTACCTTAATAATTGGTTTTTCTGTCGTCATATCAGACTCATCATTCACATCTTCTGAACTGATTTCTTCACTGTCCTTTATATTGTTTTCAAGTTCCTCTTTGCTCAAATCCAGCAATTGAAGCTCGTCAGATTTTTTCTTTTTATCCTTGAAACTTTTCCTTTCTTGAAACGCAAAAAAGATTACAGCAAACAGCAATAGAAACCCAACAATGATACCTAAACCTATTTTCCAGACCGGAGTACCCGCTGTCGTATTCTCCGTTGTCATGAATACCTCTGTGTTACTTTCCTCAGTTTCAGTTTGTTCCTCACTGCTAATATCAGTTATGTTTTCCGTTGCTTCAATTACAGTTTCAGTAACTTGCTCCATAGGCGACTGTTCTTCTTCTACCTCTCCTACTGTATCCTCGCCTGACAAATTCACCTGAACATTCTGGAGATTTTCAATATCAAAATTCTCTCCCGTTTCTGTCAATGCCGTTGCACTCGTAATCTGAATATCTGCCATTCCGCCGCTTAAGGCTTCAAATGTCAGCCATAGTTTCGTCTCATCTGATGATGTTGTTCCATCGAACGTCAATATTCCATTCTCTTCATCATTGTTTCCAAAGTCGTCTGTATATCTAAGTCTCTTCTCATCATATTTGATTTCAATATGATATTGTGATATTGCGGTATCTCCCCTGATATATATTCCAACCGGGAAATCTCCTCCGCTCTCTCCCTCATAACTCTCTGATCCAAATGTTACGGTTGCATTTGCAGCATATATCCTCATTGGAAGACATCCTATTAACATCAGAAATATAAGGCATGCTATATTTATTCTTATATGATTTCTTTTTTTGTGCATAAATTATATCCTCTGCATTACATCATTTTGTTTTTTATTGAATACGATCCATCCAATTATACAGCTCAGCACTGCCGCTATCGCCAATTTTATCCATGCTGTATAATAAGGTACTCTTCCATATACCATACACTCTCTTGCAATATAAATAGACATATATACCGGATTATAGCCGATTAAGGTCTGTAATTTTTCTGGAAGAGAAGTTACCGGATAGAAAATTGCTGTAAGATAAAGCAAAATTCTTAAAAATACACTATATAAATATTTAATATCTGCAAAGAATACATATAAAATGGATAATATATATCCAACCCCTGTTACAAACATCAGTGTTAAAAGAACATCTAACGGAAACAGCAGCATTGTCCACGATGGTTTTGTGCCAAACGCAAATAATATGATTATATATGGTACACACGAATATCCGAAATTAACCAATGCTGTGTACATTCTGGACAACACAAAGGTCTGTCTCGGCAGCTTCGCTTTTATAAGCAATGTTTTATTATCAACCAGTGCTGACATTGCATGATTGGTTCCGTCGCTAAATAAAGTCCAAAAGATACTACCGGTCAAATAGTACAATGGGAAATTTTCAATTGATCTTTTAAACATATATGAGAAAACCATTGACATTACAATCATCATCAGCAACGGATTTAACACGCTCCATATGATTCCAAGATAACTTCTTGCATATTTTCTCTTTATTTCCCTAGATGTCAGCTCCTGAATTACGAAGAAATACTGTTTTCTATCCGAAAAATTTTCATTAAAAAAATCAAGCTGTCTTTTTACTTTTTTTCCTATTTTTCTCCGCTTTCTTACAAGCCAAAATGCCAATCCACCAATTATACATCCAAGAACAAGTATTAAAATGAAATATAAAACTAATTTGAAAAAATCAGATTTGCTTGTAGTTTCTTCATTTGCCTGTGTATTTTCCCACTTAACCAGTTCCCCTGTTGTCGTATATCTATAATAATCTCCGCTGCCATTTTGATTAATTGCATAGAAAACTGTATTATCCTGCATCTCTTCCATGGTGAGTCCATCCGGAATATTTTCACAAGCCCCTAATGACATGATGTAATACTTCTGGTCATTTGAAGTAATCTCACTGACAGGATAGAAATTAGCAGTCTGACTGTTGAATGCATAGATTGAGAAATTTTCATCACCATCCATGATCAGCATAACACGAACATTTCTTGCCTGATCACTAAAAAATGTCAAGGACTCTCCTGCATAGCTATCTGTCACTAATTTATAATCCCATAAATCAATCTGCGGGGTATAATCAGCAATATCCACTACATATAAAAGCTGATTCCCTTTTTTTATACTTCCAACAACTGGAACATCCGTCTCTAAACCATATGTATCAGATGATGTCTGTGTTTCCTCTTCATCCATAAGCTGCTCAAAAAATGATTTTTCTCCGGTATCTGTTCCATCTACATTTATAAGCAGTGTTTCCTGAGAACCCATTGCGTAGCTTTCTGCTTCTTCACCATTTGAATAGATTTTTGCACCTTTAACTTTTAATCCTGCATTTCCACCACCTATTGCTTTGAATGTAATATTGTCATAGGTTATTTCATTACCAAAACCAGTTCCCTCAAGCGTAATTACGCCATCTTCTTCTGCCTCAGCTCCTGATACATACTCCAAGCGTCCTGTATCATATTGAAGTTCAACTTTATAAACACCAATATTTCCATCTGCTTTAATCGTTACTTCTATCTCAAAGGTGTCATCCATATTTACTGAATAACTATCTTTCCCGAAAGAGACAACTGCGTCTGCAGCATAAACTTTTCCTCTGTCAGAAATGATTAATATAAAGGCAACAGCCATTATAAATAAAATTTCAACGATTTTATTCTTCTTTTTCATTTTGTAACTCATATATAATATTACTCTCTATTTTCTTTTTAATTGTTTACGCAAGAATACAAAATACTTATATATTCTGACATGTAAAGACTCCAACTGCGCTTTTCTGCCAGTGTCCTCACTTTTATTTTCTCTGAATTCAGCTTTTACAATGCTTCCCTCCAGCCAAGCACTTTCATATAATGTTGCTTTTCTCACACCAGATACAATCATCATTCTTCTCAAAAATCTTTGATTTCTTATCTGTTCCCATGTTAGCTCAGCCGCTGTTTTTTTGTAGTTGCCATCAATTACATCATCCGAAAAAAGATTATCACCATAAGCTTTTACCTCAACAATAGACGGTTCTGACATAAATAGATAAAATAATTTTTCTATTGTTCCAATATCTATTGTATTTTTTTCCTTTTCGAAAGATATTTGCGCCAACAACATTTGTAATGCCTCGATGTTTTTTTTCATTTGATCTGCATTTGGATTATGTGCATCATTCATAACTGGCGCATACCCATTTTCTACCTTATCATATGATTTGGTCATACCCTCCAGCGACGACACAATTGTTTCGAAAAGTGAATTGCTAAAGCAGCTTTTTCTCACTAATCCGCTCTCCGGTGAGAAATAATATGAATGAAATTTTTCATGAGAACTTCCAGTAGGATATTCATACATACCAAAATAGCACCCCTGCACCTCAATATCAGGATTCACACTTTTTACCAGTGCCTCAATGGAACATTGTAGTGTTCCGATCCAGCCACTATCCACAAGCAAATATTCGCTGTTATCACATAAACCTTCCTGTTTTAAATAACCAACCGTGTTTTCATATGCGTCAACCGAATGTCTTTGTATGTACATACGAATTAATTTGCTTTGTCTTATTTTTTCTCTGAGTTGAATCACTTGCTGATAATTTAATATGGTATCTTTTTCTTTGTTTAATTCCAACTCATTTAATATATTTTGACATTCCTCATCAGTCAATGCCGCTCTACGCAATATTTTCAAGGGTGTAACATCAATTCCACCAACGCAAATACTGTCGATGCTTTTCTCCATATTGAAATGATATCCCGGCAACCGCATAGAGAAACGTGACACATGCAAATATTTACACTCTATATTTAAGTGTTTTTGTTTAACGATTTCATTTGCAATCAAATACATCTGATAACCGTCTCTGCTTAAAAAATAAACTCTGCTTTTATGAAGCCTTACTGCTTCATCTAAAACCCACTCTGTAAAACCAACAAGTGCCGGAGCTATCACCATAAGATAAAGTTTATTATCGATCGGCATCTCTGCATTTTTCATTTTTAAATTCTGATAAAATGTTGTTGCTATCGCTCTTTTAATAATTGGTGCTGCCTGCAGAATATCAAAATATTGTTGCTGTCTGAACTGATTTATATTATTACTCTCCATCTCCTGTACCTGTAGGCTGTCCCTCTGAAGGATTTTCTGTTTCTGTTGGTGTTTTTTCATCCGTTGACGGTTTTTCTTCTGTTCCCGGTGTCTCCGTTGACGGTTTCCCTGTTGATGGCGTCTCTGTTCCTGGTGTTTCCGTTGACGGTTTCTCTGTTGACGGTGTCTCCGTTGACGTTTTCTCTGTTGATGGTTTCTGATCCGTTTTTCCGCCTGTCGATGATTGATTTGTCTGTGACGACTGACCTAAGCCACTCGATTGTGTTGTTGAATTTGACTGGCTGCTTTGTGTTGACTGTTTTGTGTTTGAGGTCTGCGCAGCCGGAGCTGTCTGAACCGTCTGATTTGCTGACGTATTTTGAGTTTCTTGCTGTGTCTTCTGAGTTGCCGTCTCGCCTACATCATCTGTCTTTTGTTTTTCAGTCCTTTTTTCTGCCTCGTTTCCATTGCTCTGCTTTACCTTATCAGCCTTAACGTATGCGACACGACCACTGTAGGCTATCTTGCACCACTTTTCATCATCAGATAATGCAATTACACTTATATTTTTCCCTTTTTTCAAATTTCCAACTACTGTTGCCTCTGTATCCGGTTTACTATATACATCAGCATTAGCTGCAAGTTCGCGTGTTTCTATTTCCTCATTTCCATCAGCTTCCTGTTCTTCAGTTGTGACTATTTCCTGCTCAGCCTCTGTTTCAAAAATCGTCATCTCTCCATCGTTATTCAAATTTATCATCTGTTCATATTCAGTAGATGCCACTTTCTCATTATCTGCTTTGCACGCTGTCAGCTGTGTTGCCAAACTCAAAGCTATCAATGCCATAACTGCTCTTTTCTTCATAATCTTTTTCTCCATTCCAATATCTATTTTGCTGTATTGATGATTCTTTACGTTTATACCATGCCAATAACCAATATGGAATCGCGCATGCTGCAATTGGCCGTAAAACATATATCCATCCCTTTGGGAATAAAATACCCAAGGCTTTAAAATTACGATATCTGCATTTTGCCTCATTCCATCTATGGCGAAAACTACGCTTTTTGTAGGAATCTTTATTTTCTCGATAAGCCAAAAGTTTATCCTGTATATTAGCACCCTTTAATCCTGCCCTGCGCAGCCTCATAAAGATCTCATAGTCTTCACAGCGAAGTGTCTCCTTGGACGCAACATATCCCTCATTTGTATCAAAAATAGATGCCCTGTACATAACTGTCGGATGTGCATATGGTGAGAATCTCAGATAATCCTGCTCTATAGGGAATTCCGGCATTTTGCGCTCTCCCCATACTCCATTCTGATCAAACACATCAATATTGCAGCCAACCCATGAATACTCCTGATATTTGTCCAAAAATTTTTTTTGTTTCATTAATCTTTCCGGATATGAAATATCATCTGCATCCATTCTTGCAATATATTTTCCCTTTGCCTCATCTATACATGCATTCAGCGAAAATGCCAATCCATGATTTTCATCCTGACCGATCAATTTAATTCTTTCATCCAGTCCTTCTACCTCCCTGAGTAGTGTTGCTGCCTCCGGGCATGAGCCATCATCATAAATAATAAACTCAAAATCTTCAAATGTCTGGTGTAAAATAGAATTTACCGCCTCCATTAAAATATCCTTATTCAATTCATTATAAACACCCATGATGACAGAAATCTCTGGCATAACTCCCCTTTCCAGCAACTATGAAATTCTTTTATCCATAGTTGAATAAATTCTTTCCATAGTTCTAACTGTTTCTTCTGTACTAAATTGAATTACTGACTCTCTGCAATAATCCGCTAGTTTTTTTCTATATTCAACATTTGAATAAACTTTATCGATAGCTGCCACAAATGCATTCCGATCGAATGCATCGCATATCAATCCATTTTTATCATTATGCAAATATTCTCTTGTTCCTCTGTTATCTGCAACAATGAGTGGCACTCCACATGCAAGCGCCTCTATTGCGGCAATCCCCAACCCCTCACGGATAGAAGGGAACGCAAATACATCAGCGGTCTGGAGTATTTCATTCATATCTGTTCTGAAGCCAATCAATTGCACCTGCTTCTCTAATTTTTTTTCATGAA
>ERZ773103.3384-NODE-3384-length-13120-cov-4.125756_pt1 | contig 13120 bp, 10 predicted proteins | sample MGYA00511118_ERZ773103 | MGnify/ENA primary metagenome ERZ773103 (study PRJEB29015, sample SAMEA2737821) | human gut metagenome | biome: human gut; feature: human-associated habitat; material: faeces | place: China | collected 2012 ... | reverse complement strand
TCACCTTGCTCTTATTTCAACCCGCACTCCCCATGCGGGGAGTGACCATGTCGGTTGGCCTTCAACCCGCACTCCCCATGCGGGGAGTGACGGGCTATCGAAGTAGCCGAAACCGACATCGAACTCATTTCAACCCGCACTCCCCATGCGGGGAGTGACGAGCCTCCATTTCACACCTCCTTCCATAGATCAGATTTCAACCCGCACTCCCCATGCGGGGAGTGACCGCGCTGTCGGCCATCCGCTCGCGCCAGAACTCATTTCAACCCGTTCTCCCCATGCGGGGAGTGACTATATCCTTCGGGCATGTTACATGGATTCTGATGATTTCAACCCGCACTCCCCATGCGGGGAGTGACCCTCCTTACGATCGTTTTAGCGGGCGAACTTGCGATTTCAACCCACACTCCCCATGCGGGGAGTGACGGCGATCCGCCACGTATGCGACGAGAAGAGCTGATTTCAACCCGCACTCCCCATGCGGGGAGTGACGGTTCACGTTCTTCACGAAGCTGGGCTGGCGCGGTCATTTCAACCCGCACTCCCCATGCGGGGAGTGACATCGAACCGCGCGTTCTCGGTGGCCGAGTGGGAATTTCAACCCGCACTCCCCATGCGGGGAGTGACGACGCGTCGCCGCTGTCGGCGCTCCACGCGACCTTATTTCAACCCGCACTCCCCATGCGGGGAGTGACAAGATGAGGGTCGGATGATACTGCCGAACATCCTATTTCAACCCGCACTCCCCATGCGGGGAGTGACTCGTTGAGAACATCGACGCGGAGATAGGACTGTTATTTCAACCCGCACTCCCCATGCGGGGAGTGACATTACTAACGGCCATAGTGCGCACCTCACTTTGATTTCAACCCGAACTCCCCATGCGGGGAGTGACCGAGCGTCGGCTGCAAAACATCCGCGCCGTCTCCATTTCAACCCGCACTCCCCATGCGGGGAGTGACAGCTCCTTTCCGCAGTTGGGGCATCGTTTCGGTACATTTCAACCCGCACTCCCCATGCGGGGAGTGACGCCGTCCCAGGTCAAGGCGACCAATACCTACATCAAATTTCAACCCGCACTCCCCATGCGGGGAGTGACTTTTATAGCCAGCGCGCCTTCGTAACTCTTTTAGCTATTTCAACCCGCACTCCCCATGCGGGGAGTGACCACTTCGTCGCTCGGCTTGCCGTCGAACACAAGTTATTTCAACCCGCACTCCCCATGCGGGGAGTGACTCGCCAGCTGCGATTCCGGTATGCCTGATCAACTCATTTCAACCCGCACTCCCCATGCGGGGAGTGACTAGTTACGACCGAACCAGCGATGCGGGATGATCCGATTTCAACCCGCACTCCCCATGCGGGGAGTGACGACCGCCTTTGACCTCTTCGGCATCCGGAGTGTCATTTCAACCCGCACTCCCCATGCGGGGAGTGACTTTTGCTCACGTCACCAAGGTTTGGTACATCAGATTTCAACCCGCACTCCCCATGCGGGGAGTGACCTCGTCGCGGCGTTTACCGCGTTGATGAGGGCTTATTTCAACCCGCACTCCCCATGCGGGGAGTGACCGACCTCACGCCTAAGATAGTACGGCGCTGGCTCATTTCAACCCGCACTCCCCATGCGGGGAGTGACCGGCTGCTCAACATCCAAATAGTCAAGGAGATACATTTCAACCCGCACTCCCCATGCGGGGAGTGACCTTCGACCCGACGCCGACGTACGAGGAATAGCTATTTCAACCCGCACTCCCCATGCGGGGAGTGACATGGTGCGGGAAGCGTCACATGTGACGGACGGCGCAATTTCAACCCGCACTCCCCATGCGGGGAGTGACCAGGTTCTGGTTCGTCGGGCGCATAAACGAAGATGTATTTCAACCCGCACTCCCCATGCGGGGAGTGACTCGATCCGGACGGATACTGTGCCTGGGGCGAGAATTTCAACCCGCACTCCCCATGCGGGGAGTGACCCTGGCGGACGGGATCATCGGAGGCTCCCAGGCGATTTCAACCCGCACTCCCCATGCGGGGAGTGACAGCGGTATCCATTCTGGAGAATCTCGCCGAGATATTTCAACCCGCACTCCCCATGCGGGGAGTGACGGTTCTGTGGTGGGCAATGGGCATGGGAACGAGCATTTCAACCCGCACTCCCCATGCGGGGAGTGACCGCAAGCGGGATACGCCCGCTCCGTCGCCGATCTTATTTCAACCCGCACTCCCCATGCGGGGAGTGACGAACGTTTCCCGGCGTTTCGAACGTCGACGTCTGATTTCAACCCGCACTCCCCATGCGGGGAGTGACCCGTCAACTACGAGGAAAAGATCCCGTGGGACATATTTCAACCCGCACTCCCCATGCGGGGAGTGACCTGCTTTCAGGCAATAGCGACTATATCAGCACCGATTTCAACCCGCACTCCCCATGCGGGGAGTGACAGCCAAAGCCGGGTTCATCTCGGCGAGATTCTCCAATTTCAACCCGCACTCCCCATGCGGGGAGTGACGAAGCTCACGCGCTATTCCCGGGCGGAGGACGTATTTCAACCCGCACTCCCCATGCGGGGAGTGACACGGGTATTTCACGGCGTATTACCCGATTTCGTGATTTCAACCCGCACTCCCCATGCGGGGAGTGACTGCACAGTAAAATAGCGACATCGTCCTAAACGCATTTCAACCCGCACTCCCCATGCGGGGAGTGACTCTCGATCCCGAGCTGAAAGGCACCGTCGATGAATTTCAACCCGCACTCCCCATGCGGGGAGTGACCCCGCTGTTCGATGAAGGATACAGGGAGACGCTATTTCAACCCGCACTCCCCATGCGGGGAGTGACTCCACGGGCTGTGTTCGGCGTTCTAGTCAGCTTGATTTCAACCCGCACTCCCCATGCGGGGAGTGACATACATGCGTCGACAACCAATTATCCGGTTTTTGATTTCAACCCGCACTCCCCATGCGGGGAGTGACAGCGCTTCATTCCATATCTGATGCTTGACAACCTATTTCAACCCGCACTCCCCATGCGGGGAGTGACTGGGGTCGACGGTGTACGCTTGGCGCTGCTTCGATTTCAACCCGCACTCCCCATGCGGGGAGTGACATTGACGTACTCGATATCGTTGATGAACGAATAATTTCAACCCGCACTCCCCATGCGGGGAGTGACACGTATCAAGCTGGCAAGGTGACATTCAGGTTCAATTTCAACCCGCACTCCCCATGCGGGGAGTGACTCGACATTATCACAGGCTTCATGGGTGCTTGGAAATTTCAACCCGCACTCCCCATGCGGGGAGTGACGTTGATAAACGATTTCAAATCGCCGATCGAAAGATTTCAACCCGCACTCCCCATGCGGGGAGTGACGGGCGCTTACATGCTTGATGGGTTGTGGTCTTGATTTCAACCCGCACTCCCCATGCGGGGAGTGACCTACCATTACGCGAAAGCCAACGATGCTGTTGATATTTCAACCCGCACTCCCCATGCGGGGAGTGACTGGAACCTGCGGTAATTCGGTTCATACCCTGCTCATTTCAACCCGCACTCCCCATGCGGGGAGTGACGCGTGTGCTACGTGCCGTGTGGTGGCAGTGTTACCTACGAATTTCAACCCGCACTCCCCATGCGGGGAGTGACCCAAGCGGTTGTGTAGAGATAGCGAGGACAAAGAATTTCAACCCGCACTCCCCATGCGGGGAGTGACGGGCAACCATGCGGCGCTCGTCGAAGCGGTCAAATTTCAACCCGCACTCCCCATGCGGGGAGTGACGCCGTTCGAGTTCGTAAAGATTCTGCGCAACACATTTCAACCCGCACTCCCCATGCGGGGAGTGACATGGTCGCCAATTCAAGCGTCGTCGATGCTGTCATCATTTCAACCCGCACTCCCCATGCGGGGAGTGACGGCTCTGCCGACGAGCTACGCGGTGGAAGCGATATTTCAACCCGCACTCCCCATGCGGGGAGTGACGAACAGGGTCGAGCGCGATATCCTCGTCATGCAGATTTCAACCCGCACTCCCCATGCGGGGAGTGACGCCGAGCAGCTCTACGAACTCAAGGACAAGTACTGATTTCAACCCGCACTCCCCATGCGGGGAGTGACATAGTTCTTGTAGTACCTGTTCAGCCTTTCGTAGATTTCAACCCGCACTCCCCATGCGGGGAGTGACCTCGCGCAGGTCGTTTATGTCGTCCCGCTTCATATCATTTCAACCCGCACTCCCCATGCGGGGAGTGACTCCAGCGAGTAGTTTCCCACGTCGTCCGCATGCCAATTTCAACCCGCACTCCCCATGCGGGGAGTGACCTCCGCGCGACGTGTTGGGCGTTCGAGACGCTTTCGAATTTCAACCCGCACTCCCCATGCGGGGAGTGACGTCGTGTTGGCCGTCTTGTACTCTGCGCGGGTGATATTTCAACCCGCACTCCCCATGCGGGGAGTGACAATCGAAGTACGCCGAGGAGAACGGGATCGAGGTATTTCAACCCGCACTCCCCATGCGGGGAGTGACGCCGACAAGAGACGAATAGGAGGTCGTAAACAATATTTCAACCCGCACTCCCCATGCGGGGAGTGACCAGCCCTCTTGCGGTCAACCTCCATCCACCAGATATTTCAACCCGCACTCCCCATGCGGGGAGTGACCGAAAGTACGCGGGCGCGGCAAGCGCCCAGCATATTTCAACCCGCACTCCCCATGCGGGGAGTGACAGCACCCCCTGGTCTCCACCGTGAAGTACAGTTGATTTCAACCCGCACTCCCCATGCGGGGAGTGACTGTACCTGGATTCGATCATAAACTGGATAGATGCATTTCAACCCGCACTCCCCATGCGGGGAGTGACCGCGCGATCAGGTCGCTAACGCCAGTCCAGGACAGATTTCAACCCGCACTCCCCATGCGGGGAGTGACCGCAATATTATGCGCAAATTTACTGCCTCGATCAACATATAGCGCCAATAGACAAACAAGGTACACGCAACAAGCGCGTCAGGCATCTTTATGTCACACTATTTGGTGCGAACCTCACGTATGTCATATGCGAGCTTCGTGCTCGCACCATGGTCCTACAATGCCAAGAACCCTTCAGCTTCGTACGTTGGCTTCGCACCTACATGCTCAATCTTCGTCTCATATTTGCTTCCAAGACTGTAGAATCGCAAACTATCTTTCTCCGGATCGATCAGCTCGACGAGCTCGCTCTTGATACGAACCATCGTCGCAGCATCGGCAACGCATTCGAACACTGAGTTCTGGACACGCTGACCGTAATTGACGCAATGTCGCGCCACTTTTCGCAAGCGACGTCGGCCCGCCGGATCCTCAGTATTCACGTCGTAGGTAATCACTGTCAGCATGCCAACCATCTCACTTCCATAGAAACGGCGGGTAGCCGTCTAGATCGCAGCGCAAGCAACGAGCGAGCAACAGCGCCTGCACATGCGGCACAAGCCCCCGGGGAATCTTCTCCTTCAAAAAGGGATGGGTGATCGTCTCCTTCTTTCGCTCTTGCCAAGTGCCGAACAAAGCCCGTCTCCCTTCATCGCCCAACCGAACCTCACCCGATTCCCGCTTCTCAAAATCCTTCGAACTCACCACCCGGTTGTTCACGGCGGAAAGCACGAACCGATCGACGAACACCGGCCGCAGCTCCTCCATTAAGTCCAAAGCAAGCGAGCGTCGACCAGGCCTATCCGCATGCATGAAACCCACGAACGGATCAAGCCCAACACCCTCAAGCGCAGACGCGCAATCGAAAGCCAGAACCGTGTAGAACAGAGACAGCATGGCGTTCATCGCATCGGTCGGAGGACGCCGCGCTCTACCTGTAAAACGAAACGTCTCCTTATCTCGCAACACCAGCTCATCGAACACGCCGAAATACTCTGCAGCCGCGTCGCCCTCAATCCCTCGCAAGGAATCCATCGTTTCGCACTCGGCCGCACTGCGAAGCGAGCCGTCAAGCCTCATGCTGGCTGCCTTCACCGATCCCGTATCAATACGCAACCCATGGTCGCGCACCGCCCGTTCGAGCACCCAACGACCGTTGTAGAGCTTTCCCACAATGAAATTCCGAGCGATAGCAAGGCTCTTTTCGGTGTCTTCAGACCATGCATACTGCGTTTTTCGCAGCAGCACGTTTCCGCGCTGCTCGCCGTATGCGCCTGCAAGGAAACGACCCTTCCGATCGAAGAAAGACAGGCCGACGCCCCGTTCGACGCAGGCGCCCATAAGGGCAGGACTTGCACCTCGGTACGAGAAGCAGAGGATACCCTCGAGCGTATGGAGCGGCACTCGTCCAAGCTCTGCGCCATCGCGACGTACAACCACGTTCTCCCCATCGAGCATGAGATACGCGTCTTCCGTGAACACGTAAAGCGTGTTGAGCAAATGTCTCATAGCTCCTCCTCGAAAAGCCTTTTGGCCACATACTCCCCGACCGTCGCCCGATTGATGGCGCGCGGCAGGCAGAGGTCATTCAACGAGCACGACCGACAGGCCGAAAAGGGCTTCACCCGTGGAGTATGACGGCGTCGATACAAAGCATGCATCTCCTCCACCATCGAGCCAACCAAAGCGCACAACGACTCGTCGAACTCCACCTTTTCGCGCGAACGCGTTTCGCCGTAGTAAAGGAACCCAATGGGCACATCCGCCCCAAGCATCTCCTCCAAGCACAACGCCTGTGCGCACAATTGCAGTCGGTCGGCATCGTTCGCCTTGCTCGAACCGCGCTTGTACTCCACCGGCACAGCGCGCCAAAGGCCATCCTCTCCTGTGAGAGGATGGCCATGCGAGTTCTTGCGGAATTCGACGACGTCGCACTTCCCTGACAAGCCGAGCGCACGCGAATGCACCGACAAGCCGCGAACGACGAGGGTATCACCTCGCCGTTCGCGCAGCTCTTCATCATGGGCGCGTTTGTGCATGAGCTCGCCTTGGGCTGTCAACACGTTGTCGGCCCACGCTTGCTCGATATGGATGAGCGCCCACTGTCGTCGACAGAACGCGAAGTGCTGGATACCAGACAGCGCGAGGAACTCGTCCTCGTCGTACACCGCTACACCATCCTCAGAACCGTGACTCCCTCGGGCACGGCGCCCTCGTCAACGGTGATCTCCTCGTAGTCGTCGATGGAACGCGGAGCCTCCACGCCGGCTTTCTTCTGGGTTGAAACAGCGTCGAACAGCTTGTACGACGGCGCATTGCCAAGCTCGCTGTCATGCTTGAACACCACGAGCGCACGAACCGCCATCTTGCCGCGCGCAGCCGAGTGATCGTGCTCGAACATGTTGACGATAGCATCCCACAGAAGGGCGAGGTCGTCCTCCGAGAATCCCGTCGATTTGCGCGCCAAGTTCGCCGAAACGTAGCCCTCCCCGCGATAGAGCGCATAGGGAACCACGTACTTGCGACCCATCTCGGTGTTGCTCGCTTCGGCGCGTTCTTCGGTGGTCTTGGCTACGCGCGTGATGGTGATCTCCTGAGGAATGATAGGGTCGACGCTTCGAGCGAACGTCAGCTGCACCGGACCTCGCACCTGGCCGCAGTTGAGCGAGTTTTTCACAAACGTCGTCATCACCGCGCCGAACGTGCGCACGTCGTAGAACGTCGCGCACATGAAGTCGCGAATCTTCTCGTCAAGCTCAGGATCATCCTTCTTGAGCTTCTTTATGTCTTTCGCATCGATGCCAAGCGCTTCGAACGCGCGAGCATCGTTCACGTTGAGAATGGAGCCATCCTTCACGTAGATGTCGAAACCGGGATCGTCCTCCTTCACCGTTTCGACGTAGTTGCGCACTTTGCGCTTCAGGCATACGTCCGTGACGATGCCGTATCCGGTTTCCGGGTCGATGCGCGGCATATTGCCAGCATCCGGGTCACCGTTGGGGTTGCCGTTCTCGACATCGAAGTAGACAACGAAATCGTAACGGTTCTTGATAGGATTGCTCATGGCTATGCCTCCTGGATCTGGTCGGATTCAGCATCGCGCTTTTCAAAGCGCTTTTGGTTTTGATGGTAGTATCCCAAGATGAAATCGCCCTGTTCCTCAAGCGAGAGCCGTTTGGGAAACGCGTCCAACTTGCCGAGAAGCTCCCCGCGCATCTTCTCGTAGTGCACGGCAAGCCCCTTGCTGTCTCGCGAAAGCTTGGTGAGGTGCTTGTCGCACAAGCCGATCACGATCGGGAAGATCACGCTCGGAGTGGCACTCGCCGAATCGTAGTATTTGTTCTTAATCGTCGAATTCAAACCGGGGCTTGCGGCTTCTTGAATGCTCTCGAGCACCGAGAACAACCTTCCCAGCACGTAGGGAGCGTCGGAACGCTCTTCGTTCAGTCCCACGGTGACCTCCTCCTCGCTTCGGTTGCAGTTTTTTATCAGGTATGCCTTGATGATGGCTGCTCGACCGCGCGTCACCTTGCGCGTGCGCCGCTCCTCGTTATCCTGTGTTGCTCGCACGCGCAGGATCGTCTGCTCGAAAAGAGCCTCCGGGTAGCGCTGGTTCCCCAAAATGGAGCGAAGGAGCGCACCGCCAAGCAGCGATGTGGCAGCCGGCTGCTTCGCATTCGGATTCTCGGTTTCAACCAGTAAGCGGTATGGCACGAGGTACTTCTTCTCATACGGAGCGCGCGCGATATCGAGTCTCTCGTAGTGCTGGTACAAATTGTCGAGCATGGCGCCGAACGTATCCCGCTGAAAGAAACGAACCGACAAGCGAGCAGCGTTCGGAGCAAGTCCGAGCACATAGAAGTTGGCATCAGGATCGACCTCCCCAATAGGAAGCCCTTGCGCAAGTCTCTGCATAACCGCGTCTATGACGCGATCGGGATCACCTTTGCCGCTTTCGTTGTCTTTATCGTCGCCACCTCCTGTTTGAGGATTCAAGAAATCGGACATGATGTCGACGCAGGCCTGATCGTGCTTGTCAGCCCAGTACACTACTGTCGTATCGCCGATCCTCATATGGTGCTTGCGATCTGAAAGCAGGTAGTTGAGCGCCGTAGAATAAGCGAACGTCGCGTACTCGCTCACCGGCGCGTTAAGGCCCTGCTCTTCGTCGTGCCCGTAGGATTCAAATGCTCGCGCGTTGAACCCGACGAGCGAAGCACCCATGGCCTGCGCGCCCACAACGCCCTTGATGGCGGGATGCAGCCGGGCAATAGGAGCTTGTTTGCCCGATACTAGACAGGTCATAACAGCCGCGCCCTCCGAGGGCTTTTCGCAGGCCTTTTCCCAAGCCGACCGGATGGCGGGATCGTCCAGCGCGTTCTTGCCGTCCACTCTGAACACGAGATTCCCTCCAGCGAGCAAAGCCTCCCCTGCATCCGTAACGGCCACGCGGGAAAGCGCATCTTCAGGGTTCCACGTTTCGAAGAAACGGCGGATCGCCGCTGCAGACGGAGAACCAACCCCCTGCAAGAACGCGAGATGCCGCTCCCTCGCAGCTTCGAAGCACTGCCGAGCGCGTTCGGGCTTGCCCTTCGCATCGATGCCAAGCAGATAGGTCGCGTTGTCGCATAACAGGTTCGCTGCCACACCCACCGTGCGCTTCACCTGCTCGGGAACCATCATCGTCCAACCGCGCTTCTCATCGGATGGAATAACATTGACCAGTTCGCCCTCGGACGACAGCACCAGCATGAACGCCACCTGACGCGAGCACCACCCCACCCGAGCGATCTTCTCAGGATGCTCTTTAGCGAGCTGCTCGTAAAAGCCGACCAGCGCTTGAAGGATCATCGAAACACCTCGCTTCCCGCCACGTCGATCACCCCGTTGCGCATGACCGCGCGGAAGAACATAGGGGCAATGTTCTTCGGATCGCGGTAGTCCATGTCGTACAACATGAAGCCGAGGTCACGTTCGCTTTCGTCTGCATAGAACCCGCAAGATGACGGAACCTCTTCGCATGCTTTGAAATGCGCCGGGAACTCGCGTGTTCCGAAGTAGGGCATCGAGTAGCACTGCCCACGTTCGAGCCTTCGCCTGATAATGTCCTTGAATTTACCAGCGTTGTCGTCCGGCGTGGCCTTGTCGGTGAGGTCGAAATGAGCCTCTATAACATAGCGAACATCGATGAGGATGAGTGACGCCCTCTGCTGGATATCGTCCTTCGTATTGATATAGGGAAGCTTTCCTCCCCCTGTCGCCGCCGTGCGCATGGTACTGGCGAGCGCTTTCGATTTCACCTCGTTTCGGCGCACGTTCGTGAATCGGATGGGATTGAGCACATGGATACGGTCGATGGTGTAGCGCATGCCCGGATGCCAGTAAATGCTCTCGAGCAGCCCTCTCGCAGCGCTGGGAGTCATCGCGTCGTACGACACGCGCTCCACCGAAAGTTCCGGACGCGTGAAGAGCGCTCGATCGCCCCATACTTCGACGCAAATGCCATAAGCCATAGGACACCTCCTTCCTGTACGTTTTACTCTTTTCTACCGCTCGATTCTTCAGATGATCGAGATCCTTGATTTCATAAAATTATCAAGGTGCTTATACATGCAGCATACCAGCTTCGAACTGCACGCGTGGGACTGTTCTGGTACAACTTTGAAAAAGCTCGGCTTTTCGGCCGCTACAAGAACAAGCCCTTTCCTCCAGCCTGCGAGGCATCGAGTCCCGTTTCTTCGCTGTAGAGGCCGGTATCCACCAACTCGTATGTATCCCCATCCAGCAATCTGATGGCACCCGTGCTCTGCAACGCTTTGACGTCATTGTCGTAGAGACTCACCGAATAGCGCGCCACCCGGCGCATCGAACCCCGGGAAGCGACTCCCACGCGAAGCTCGTGAAGCTGCTGCGCTATCGCGGGATCAGGAACGATGATGGAGCACGATCCGTCTTCGATCATACGGAAGCGATCGGCGGCATGCTTGAAGGGGATAAGGGGAACCGACTTGCCTTCATGGAACTCCGCCCGACCAATTTCCGTGAGGTCCTCGAGCACGCCTTCCGCATCCAGCCGGTCGCGGCGTATATCGTGCAACTGTTCAAAATACGACGCGATCGCCCCAAGCGAACCGATATCGCATGCGACACCCTCTTCCACCGCCTCGGCAGCTCGGATGTCGACCCCCATCTCCAGCATTACCGAACGCGCGATCGCGCATTTTTGACTAATATCATTCGGAACGCCGTACCCCGTACCCGGCTCGAACAGGTAGACGACGCTCTCGTAAACAGGATGCCTTCCCTCGCGGTTGCATCGACCAGCACATTGAACCATGCTGTCCACTCCGGCAAGCGCGCGGTACACGATAGGAAAATCGACATCGACACCGGCCTCGATCAAGCTCGTTGCGATCACCCTGCAGGTTTCTCCTCGAACCAGCCGCAGGCGTATCTCGGCGAGCGCCTTCTCTCGATGAACCGAATGCATGAGCGTGGACAGATGGAACACGCCGTCTCCGTCATCCGACGACGCTTGCACCAAATCATAGAGGGATTTCGCCTGACTTCGACTATTGACGACGCAAAGCACTTGTTCACGAGAAGACAACCTGTCAGCGAGCACCGCATCTTCGATCTTGCCGATGAAGCGATACTCAGTGCGCCGCAAACGCTCGTACAGAGCTTGCGGCTCGGGAGCGATCTCGCGCACCGGACATCCGTACAAACCGAACATCTTGTCTAGCGACGGCTGGGTGGCCGTGCAGAGCACTACCGTGCATCCATAGCGGTGAACCAACTCGGCCAGCGCCCGCACGCAAGGCAGCAGCTGCTTCGCAGGGAGCATCTGAGCCTCGTCGAGCACGATCACGCTGTTCGTGATATTGTGCAATTTGCGGCAACGCGACGTTTTGCTGGCGTACAGCGATTCGAAAAGCTGCACATTCGTTGTGACCACGACGGGCGCATCCCAATTCTCCGTCGCAAGTCGCAACAGCCCTCCATCTTCGCCCGCATTATCGAAATCGAAGTTGCCATGATGTTCGAGAACGTTGTTCGCGCCGACCACCTTGCGAAACACCTCGGCGTTCTGCTCGATGATCGACGTGTAGGGTACCGCATAGATGACGCGTCGCATATTATGCCCGTCAGAGAGCGCATGCCGCAAAGCGAAGCGCAGCGAGGCGTACGTCTTGCCGCCGCCGGTGGGAACCGTGAGCGAGAAAACGCCTGGAGCATCCGATGCCGATTCGGCACACGCGTCCAGAATAGAGCAACGCGTCTTGCTGAGTTCGGTTCGAGGAGGGTAGAACGATTGGATCACGCACTCGAGGCGCTCGTTCAATGTTTCGAGCGAATCGGCGTTCAGATGCTCGCGCGCCGACCCCTTCATGAAGCGCTCCGTGCAGAGGAAGTCCGCATCGACCAGACACGAGAACACCATGCGCGTCAAAAAGGCGATCGAGAAGGGATCGAAATGAGCCATGTTGTCGAAAGTGACCGATTCCGTCTCGGGCAGCTCGACCTCGCGAGCATAAGCGCGATAGTCGGGAAGCTGGCGATGCTCCGCTTTGCGAAAGCGTCCTATCAGCGACGGTCCATCCGGTTCGGCCAATGATCCGCTATCGGGCAGGCCTCCGTGGTGTCCCGCGATGCAGAAGCCGAGCAGTGGCAACCCGGCCCGCTCATATAGCTCATAAGCCCCCGCCGTGGAGTGGTCCACCTTGCGGCCGTCACGGAGGATGCGGTTCTGGAATTCTGCGGAGTACTTGCCGATATCGTGGGCCATGCCTGCCGCATAAGCCCAAGACTCGGCTCCGAACGGCCGCGCGAATTCAGCCGCCATCTCGGCCACCTCGCGAAGATGGTCGGCCACTTCTTCGATACGCCCATCTTCGGCAACATGGGATACGTACATGAATACCTCCCGTCAGTTGGCGCAATCGCGCGCCGTTCAGCTATAAAATATAACTCATCTTGACATGCATAAGCTCTCTAATCATTTTTATAGCTCTCGATGATACTCTGGAAACTGTTTTCGCATGTCCCCCAAGCGGGACTTGCAGAAAAGCGTTTTCGTTTATCATTGAAAGAATGTCTAATCCAAAAAACAGGTGCATGAAGCATGCCCGAAGAACAACCGGGTTGTACAATACCCCCATGTCCCTCACCACCGACATACGCTCCTACCAACCCTTCAACCAGCAGGAG
>ERZ773103.3379-NODE-3379-length-13150-cov-3.916228_pt1 | contig 13150 bp, 8 predicted proteins | sample MGYA00511118_ERZ773103 | MGnify/ENA primary metagenome ERZ773103 (study PRJEB29015, sample SAMEA2737821) | human gut metagenome | biome: human gut; feature: human-associated habitat; material: faeces | place: China | collected 2012 ... | reverse complement strand
GGCACCAACGGTGAAAAGATCGAGATGCACCGCACCAACGAGTTCGGCAGCGGGGCCGTATGCGTCGGTAGCAAGGGTGATGCCCAGGGTGGAGAGCATGCCAACACCGGCGATGCCGATGCCGTACAGGCCCTGATTAAATGCGGTAGTAAAGGCGCCGGTCTCGTCCACGATGGCCAGAGAGCCGCCGGCTGCGAAATAGGAGATCAGAACTGCAGCACCAACAATGAGGATGGAGGAAGCAGTAGACTTCAGGCCCAGAGAAATACCGCCAATGATGATGGTAGCGGAACCGGTCTCGGAAGCGGCAGCCAGCTCCTGAGTGGGCTTATAGGTGTCAGAGGTGTAGTACTCGGTGAAGTAACCGATGGCACAGCCGCCCACCAGACCGCAGAGGATCGCAACAAAGATGCCCATGTTGCCCATGATTGCGTAGGTCAGAACAGCAGCGCAGATTGCAGCCAGAACAGCTGCGGAATAGGTGCCGGTACGCAGAGTCTTCAGCAGGGACTTCTGGTCTGCATCTTCCTTGGTCTTGACCATGAAAGAGCCGATCAGGGAGCAAACCATACCGGTGACAGCGATCATCAGCGGAAGCAGCATGCCCTTGAAGCCATAGCCAGCGGTAGCAGCCAGAGCAAAGGTGGCCAGAATGGAGCCAACATAGCTCTCATACAGGTCAGCGCCCATGCCGGCTACGTCGCCAACGTTGTCGCCAACGTTATCGGCAATGGTAGCGGGGTTACGGGGGTCATCCTCGGGGATACCAGCCTCAACCTTACCAACCAGGTCAGCGCCTACATCGGCAGCCTTGGTGTAGATACCGCCGCCAACGCGAGCGAACAGAGCCATGAAGGAAGCGCCCATGCCGTTCATAACCATGATGTTGCCCAGCTCAACGGGATCGGTGATGCCGAAAGCGAAGTGCAGGATGCAGAACCACATGGTAACGTCCAGCATGCCCAGACCTACCACGGTGAAGCCCATGACAGAGCCGGAGGAGAACGCAACACGCAGGCCCTTGTTCAGGCTCTCATAAGCAGCCTGAGCAGTACGCGCATTGGAGTTGGTAGCGATCTTCATGCCGATAAAGCCAGCCAGCATGGAGAACACACCACCGGTGATAAATGCGAAGGGGGTAAACTTGGACAGCATCTCGCCGCCCGTGGCAAATGCCATAATGAGAAGAATAACGAACACAACGGCAAAGACCTTGCCAACGGTCATGTACTGATGCTTCAGGTAAGCATTAGCACCGTCCCGAATGGCCTGTGCGATCTCGACCATCTTGTCGTTGCCTTCCGAGTGCTTCATAACGATGCCACGCTGAATAAATGCAAAGATCAGTGCAACCGCAGCGCCAACGAAGCCCAGCAGAAACAGGTTTTCCAACAACAAACAACTCCTTACTTTTAATATTGCCCACCTATTTTACCAGCATCTTTGTTGGATTGCAATAGTTTCCGCAGGATTTTTCTGAAAACCGGCGAACCATCCAATTCTGCCCCAAAAAGACCGATTAAAATTGCAGAATGCAGGCAAAATGCCGGGTTTCTCAATGCGCCGCAGGTTTCGCTGCATAAAATTCCGTCATTCCCATATAGATTCCCGGATGGTTTTCTCACGCTTTCCCTTGTATTTTCCATCAAAATAGCATATAGTCATTATAGCATTATATGATCTACATTTTACGCAGGAGGGATCACCGTTATGTCTGCATCCATCGAGGAAATTGCACTGACCACCGTGTCTGAACATACCGGCTTTCGTGGCCGCAAGCTGACCACCGTTGAAGCGCTTTGTCTGAAAACCCGTGGCGGCAATATCTATTTGAAACGGAGCGCCGTGGAGGGGGCCGGGAACAGCTGGCAGCTCCTCTGCCGCAGGCTCCAATCTCTGGCCGGCGAAAAAGGGATTCCCTTCTCCGATCAGCGATGAGCCATTATTTATATGATTTATAATGTATATTCAAAGCAGCTGCATGGTAATGGCCCCATGCAGCTGCTTCATTTTCATACTTGGAGTATCAAAATTTAACTCTATTTCATTTTTGATACTCCAATATTTTTTTGCGTCTTGCCGCCGCTTTTTGGAAATCATATACTTAGAAATGAAAGGGCCTGTTACCCCTTTTAGCTTGAAGAAAAGGAGAGCTGCGAATGAAAAAGAAGTTGCTTGCCACGCTTCTGGCCTCGTGCATGCTGATCGGTCTGTTTGCCGCCTGTGGCAGTCAGCCCAGCACCTTGGCATCTGCATCCGCCCCGGAGCCTTCCCAGTCTGCGGAAGCGCCCCCTGCCGATGCAGCCACCGAAGCACCGGCAGAGAATCCACCGGCAGCGGCATCCACATCGGAAGCATCCGCTGCGGAAGAGACGGTTCAGACCGCATGGCCTGCTAACCCGCTGGGGAATGTGGACCTTCCTTTGACCGATGATCCTGTTACGGTTACCATGTGGATGGGTGTCAACCCCAACGTTCTGAAAATCACAGAGGACATTGGCAACGACTGTGCCCTCTGGAATGAGCTTGCCACCCGTACTGGCGTCAGTCTGGACTTTACGGTGGTGAATCCGGATACGGAATCCGAAAAGTTTAACCTGATGGTGGCTTCCAATGATCTTTCCGACATCATTTCCAACGCCACTACCCTGTACACCAACGGCGGTGAGGCAGCCGTTGCCGATGAGATCCTCATCGATCATCTGCCCTATCTCACCGAAGAGCTGACGCCCCAGATCTGCAAGCTCATGGAAGCCTATCCCGACGCTGTGCCCGAGGCGCTCACCGAGAGCGGCTGGCTGGCCGGTATGCCCCAGCTGAGCATGCAGACCGAAACCACCCAGACCTTTGGCCCCATAATTCGGAAGGATTGGCTGGATGAGCTTGGTCTGGATGTTCCCGAAACCTATGACGAGCTCCACGATGTGCTGAAGGCATTCAAGGAGAAAAAGGGCGCTGACGCTGCGCTGGTTCTGAACTATGCCGCCACCGGCATCAACAACGGTCTGGTGCAGGGCTATGGCATCAACGGTCTGGTTGCCGATGCCGCCATGTCTGAGCCCTACTATCAGGTGGACGACACCGTTATGTACGGCCCCATTCAGCCCGAGTTTAAGGAATACCTGACCATGGTACACGACTGGTATGAAGAAGGGCTCATCTGGCAGGACTTCATGTCCTTCACAGACTTCCAGAATCCGCCCACTGATGTCATTCTGGCAGACCGCACCGGCGTATTCTATGGTGAGGTCACCTACATCGCCACGCTGGAAGACGCCTCCACCACCGAGGGCTTTGAGCTGGTGGCCATTCCCGACTTCGTTCAGAAGTCCGGTGATACCATTCCGTTCAAGGAAGAGCGTGCCTATGCAGCCTCTACCCCATGGTCCATTTCCACCCAGTGTGAATGCCCCGAACTGCTGATGCAGTGGTGCAACTATATGTACACCGACGAGGGCGCCCTGCTGTGCAACTATGGTCTTGAGGGCGAAAGCTTTGAATATGACGAGAACCACGTTCCCGTATTCACCGATCTCGTTCTGAACAACCCGGATATGTCTACCACCGTGGCGCTGTTTATGTATTGTCTGGATCGCGGCCCCTTCTACCGGGACGAGACCCGTGAGCAGTCCGGCTACACTCAGGCTCAGAAGGATGCAAGCTCTATCTGGCAGAGCAATCTGTCCGTAGGCCGTGGCATCGGCAGCACTGCGCTGAACACCGAGGAATCCTCCGAGGTCAACCAGTTCTACGGAGACATTAAGACCTACATTGAGCAGTCCGTGCTGGAATTCATCATTGGCAACCGTGATCTTACTGAGTTCGATGCATTTGTCGATCACATTGAGGGCATGGGCATTGACGAGGTCACCGCCTGCTATCAGGCCGCCTATGAGCGCTATCTCAATGGCGAAGTAGCTGCCCCCATGGGCAATCCCGGACCTCCTCCGGATGGTGCGCCTCCTCCCGGCTGATCTTTCATTGATCCATTTTGGATCCTCCTCTATAGCCCCGAATCAGGACAGGCTGATTCGGGGCTCAGTCTGTCATAATGACTTCGGACGCATTTCGATGTCCTATAGATGTCCTATATAAGTGCGAAAAAATGCACCGCAAAGCATTTCCGTCAGGCTTTGCGGTGCATTGGTTAGTTTTCCCATGCAGCAGCCGGGCCGAAAAGCCGAAGCTTTCCGGGCAGCAATTGAATGGTGATATCCCGGCTGTGGATCAGTTCTCCATCCAGATTCACCGGCTCCTTCTCCGGCGTTACGATCCTCAGGCGTTTGGTCTGATAGTGGGCAATCAGGTTCGGATAATCGGCATAGTGCCCCTTCTGATAGGCCGCAATGACCCGGGCCACCGTCAATCTCGACACCTTCTTCACCAGCAGTACATCCAGCAGCCCGTCGCTGCTGTCCGCTTCCGGCACCGGATGGAAGGATCCGCCGTACCAGCTCCCATTGCACACGCAGGCCAACGTCATGTCTTCATCCACCACCGGTCCCTCCTGCAGCTCCACACGGCACGGCTTCACCACGCCCCGGATCAGGTTTACCACAACACTGGCCCAATAGGCCCGTGGCCCGGACAGCAGCGGAAGCCGCCGATACCGGTCGATCTGGGTGCCGATCCGTGCGTCAAATCCAACGGAGCAGACGTTTACTGCCACGCAGCCACTGACATCCATAAGATCCAGCCGTTTTTCTACCGTATTTTCAAACTCTTCCATCCGAAAAAATGCCTCAGGATGCGGAAACTGCTTGATAAAATCGTTCCCCGAACCAAGGGGCAGGCATGTCACCGCCACATTGGGGAATTCCATGGCTCCTGCCACCACCTCATGAAAGGTGCCATCGCCGCCGCAGGCATACAGCCGCACTTCATTCCCCGATGCCCCTGCCTTCCGGGCCAATTCCGTCAGTTCTCCGGGCGCCCGGGATATCTGTATTGTGCAGGGTTCCCCCAACGCTTTTTCAAGCTGTGCCGCAGCCCGCTGTGCCACGGGAGTCGGGTCTTCCTTTCCCGCCGCAGGATTCACCAGAAAGATATGTTCCATGGTGCCCGCTCCTTTCTTACGTCTGTTTCTGCTGCCGTCCCAGTGGGCGGTACACAGTCCAATACATGGTGCCATAGCAGGCGATTCCTCCGATCACATTGGAGATCGCCTCCGCCCAGAACACACCGTCTACACCGAAATAGGGGAGCTTCGGCAGCAGGATCGTCAGCGGAACCACGATGATCACCTTTCGGAAAATTGAGAAAAATACCGCCTGACGGCTCTTCCCCAGTGAGACAAAGGTGCTTTGCCCCGCAAATTGCAGCGCCATCATAAAGAATGTAGAAAAATACAGTCCCAGTGCAGGAACCGCCACCTTCACCAGCGCTTCCTCATTGTTAAAGATTCGGATCATGGGCCCGGGGATCAGTTTGATCATCCCCCACACAAAGAAGGCATACACCAGCGCACAGCCGGAGATAAACCGGATTCCCTGCCGAACTCTGCCCAGCTCCTTTGCGCCATAGTTAAAGCCCAGCACCGGCTCTGCAGCCCCGGTGATCCCCTGTACCGGCATGGATGCCACCTCTCGAATGGAGCTGATCACCGTCATCACACCTACATAGAGATCTCCGCCGTAAATACTCAGCACGGAATTGCATACCACCTGCACGGCGGAATTCGTAAACGCCATCACAAAGCCGGAAAAGCCAAGGCCCAGGATCCGCCCGGTGCGAGCCCGTTCCAGCCGAAGGTTCTTCCGGCGCAGCCGCAGCTGGGCCCGCTTCCCGGTGAGAAACTGCATCACCCACAGGGCAGACACCGCCTGAGAGATCACCGTTGCCGCAGCTGCACCCTTGACGCCCCAGCCCAGCACGAAGATAAACAGCGGATCCAGCAGAATATTCAGCACAGCGCCCACCAGTGTGGTCACCATTCCCGTTCTGGCAAATCCCTGGGCATTGATAAAATTGTTCATCCCCAGAGAAATCAGCACAAATACATTGCCAGCCAGATAGATCTGCCCATAGTCCATGGCATAGCCGATGGTATCTCCGCTGGCCCCGAACGCCATCAGAATTGGCCGCAGGAACATCTCCCCCACCAGCGTCAGCACTACTGCAAAAATCATCAGCAAGGTAAAGGAATTTCCCATGAGCCGTTCCGCCTCATCATAATCTCCCTTGCCCCGCTCAATGGAGCACAGCGGCCCGCCTCCCATGCCGGAAAGCCGGGCAAAGGCCATCACGATCGAAATAACCGGAAGACACAATCCAAGTCCTGTCAGTGCCAGTGCACCAGCACCGGGAATGTGCCCGATATACATGCGGTCTACAATATTATATAGAATATTAATCAGCTGAGCTAATGTAATCGGAATCGACATTCTGACAATATTTTTCCACACACTGCCCTGACTAAAATCCGTATTGGGTGCCGCTGCCACAGGGAATCGCCTCTTTACATTAAAATTACATTCCAAGATATTATAAAGAATCCAGTCAAAAAAAGCAATCTGCCCTGTTTCCTTGGACGCCAACGAGCGTGCGGGATTCATCCGCCAAATCCCGCACGCATGTCATGATTGCTTTTCCCGATAAAACGCCCCGGGTGTGGCATCCTCAAACTTCCGAAAGGCACGGTTCATGGTCAAGGCACTGCTGTAGCCGACCTGCGGCAGCGTATCCTTCACCGTGACGCCCTGACCCAGCAGCTGCTTGGCCCGTTCAATGCGTTTTTGATGAATATATTCCAGCGGACGGATATTGCGGTACTTTTTCAGCATCCGGCTGAGATACACCGGATTGATGCCCACTGCATCCGCCACGCCTGCCACGTTGAGATTCTGATCCGAGTAGTGATGATCCATATACTCTACCGCCCGCTGCACCCACCCGGGCTCCTGCTCCTGAGACTGCTGACGCCGGATGATCTCGTCAAAGATGCTGTCCAGCTCCCGGGATATCTCCGCCAGGGAGGTGGCATGGACGATCCTTGGCCCTGCCTGAAGCTCCACCAGAAATTCCGGGGAAAAATACTCCTCCAAGCTGTCAAATACATGGAGAATATCATTGATGAGGCCATAGGCCCGGATCATGAACACCTGCACCGTCGGCTTGGCGTGACCAAACTCCGCCCCCAGCATCCGATGCACCAGCTCCCGTGCTGCCTCATAGTCTCCCTGCCGGATGTAATTGTCCAGCTCATGTTCAAACTCAAAGTGCTCGACCCGGCGTTTTTCCATATGTACTTCCGTCTTCTGATCGTAGCGAATCACGCTGGCGTCATCCTCTGCCATGATCCGGTATTGCATCAGGCTTTCTGCCTCCTGATAAGCCTCGTGTATCTGCTGATAGCCCTGATGGCACCGGCTGATGGAAAACAGCACTGCGGAGTCATAATGGCTTTCAAACAGGGATGCCGCACGCTGGGCAGCCTGTTCCACCGTGTCCATGGCTGTCTCCGTTCCCTCCGAGAGATTCACCAGCGCAGTTAATTGCCCCTGCACCGTTACCACATGGCAGATGTGCTTCTCTCCGATCAGCTCCTCCAGCACGTTTCGCACCAGAAAGCGTACATAGCGAAGGCTCTCCTGACTGATCGCCGCCTTTGGCCCCAGCAGCGCCGGGATATCCGGTTCTATCTGGATCAATATGACCGCAAACCACGGCGTTGGAAAATTAAGCTCCAGTTCCCGCAGGCTCTGCCGGTATTCCTTGCCGGTCAGCTGGTGTTTTCCCAGCAAGTCCACCAAAAATGCCTCTCTGGCAAAATTCATGGACCGCACCTTTTCCTGCTCCAGTGCTTGTTTCAATTGCGCATTTTCCTGCCGGAGCAGCTCGAGTTCCCGCTGCTGATCTGTCATTGTCTCGCCCCCGTACCCGCTCTTTTTATGTTATCATACTAAAATCAGTTTGAAATTTCAATGTTCTTTTGCTCTTTGCCCAGTTCCGATTCTTCCGCATCTTGGTAATGTGTGAAAAATCACAAATTTTTCTGTAAAATTAATCTGTTTTTTTTCATAGCCGCTATTGCCCCTATGTCGAATTTCCTGTAAAATAGCATCGTTAGCTGCTAATCCATCGGAAGAAACTGATTCTGTGGGGTAAGTAGCTATTGTTTGTTTTGCCGGGCAACCGGCTATCTATCATCATGTTTGGAGGAATAAAACATGCAGAAGAGAATCTTTGCACTGATGCTGGCCATGGCCATGGTGCTGGGTCTGTGCGCCTGCGGTCAGTCCGTTGGCGGCTCCGCCACCGACACCGCTGCCAGCACGCAGACTGAGGCCACCGAGGCTCCGGCTGAGGCTGCCGGCTCCACCGATGCCGCTGCCACCACTTCCGGCGATGTTCTGAAGGTGGGCTTTGTGTACATCGGCGATGAAACCGAGGCTTACACCGCCAACTTTATTGCCGCAGAAAACGCAATTGCTGACACCTACGGCGATAAGGTCGAGTGCATCGCCAAGTACAATGTTGCCGAGGACGCTGTAGAGGATCCCGTTCGTGAGCTTTGCGATACCGGCTGCGGCATCATCTTCACCACCTCTTTCGGCTACGGTGCTACCGTAAAAGAACTTGCTGCCGAGTATCCCGACATTCAGTTCTGCCAGGCTACCTGCGCCGATGCTGCTGAGGAGCCCGTAGTTTCCAACTATCACAACTACATGGGCGAGATCTATCAGGGCCGCTATGTTGCCGGCATCGTTGCCGGTATGAAGCTGCAGGAAATGATTGACAACGGCACCATCACCGCAGATCAGGCAAAGATCGGCTATGTTGCTGCATTTGACTATGCCGAGGTTATCTCCGGCTATACCGCCTTCCTGATGGGCGTTCGCTCCATTGTCCCCGATGCAACCATGGAAGTCCAGTACGCTGGCACCTGGGGTGACTTCGACACCGAGAAGACCATGGCCACCGCTCTGATCGAGGACGGCTGCGTCATCATTTCCCAGCACTCCGACACCGAGGGTCCCGCAAAGGCCTGCGAGGATGCACATGCTAAGGGCACCGAGGTCTACTGTGTTTCCTACAACCAGGACATGACCGATGTCGCCCCCAACACCTGCCTCATCTCCTCTCGTCAGGATTATGCTCCTTACGAGGTTGCCGCCGTGCAGGCCGTTATGGACGGCACCGAGCTCCCCGTTGACCAGCATGCCGGCTTTGACGAGGGCTGGGTTGCTATGACCCCCCTGAACGCCGCCATTGCCGCAGAAGGCACCCAGGAGAAGATTGACGAGGTAGAGGCTTCCTTCAAGGATCACTCCCTGAAGGCCACCGACGTATTCAAGGGCCCCTACACCGCTACCAATCCCTACACCAACGAGACCATTGATCTGACCGACGGCTTTGAGGAGAACGCAACCCAGTCTGCGCCTGCCTTCGGCTATGTCATCAACGACATCATCACCATCAAGGGCAACTAAAATTCTGCATGTACAGGCGGAGCCGGAGCCTTCCGGCCCCGCCTGTGACGTGCCGTTTTTTCATTTATAGCGGGCGGAGAACAGCAAACCACATATCCTGCCGGACATCTGGTCTTTTGTTCCCTGCACACTATTCACTCTTTACACTTCGCGCGGGATCGCTCCGCGCCCAATGAAAGGATGAGGCATTTGGAAAAGGAAGTCGCCATTCGTCTGGAGCATATCACAAAGACCTTTGGTTCTGTGGTAGCGAACCGCGATGTCAGTCTGGACGTATGTCGTGGGGAGATTCTCTCCCTGTTAGGAGAAAACGGCAGCGGAAAAACCACACTGATGAACATGATCTCCGGCATCTATTTCCCCGATGAGGGCCAGATCTTCGTGAACGGGAAGGCCGTCACCATCCGTTCCCCCAAGGACTCCATTGATCTTGGCATCGGCATGATCCATCAGCATTTTAAGCTGGTGGACGTACTCACCGCAGGTGAGAACATCGTACTGGGCCTTCGGGAGTCCGGGAAGTTCGACAAAAAGGCCATCAACGCCCGTGTCCGGGAGATCAGCGAAAAATACGGCTTTAATATTGATCCCGACAAAAAAATCTATGACATGAGCGTTTCTGAAAAGCAGACGGTCGAGATCATCAAGGTACTCTACCGGGGTGCCGATATCCTCATTCTTGACGAACCAACTGCCGTATTGACACCGCAGGAAACCGAAAAGCTCTTTGATGTACTTCGGGCCATGCGTGCTGACGGCAAGGCCATTATCATCATTACCCACAAGCTGCAAGAGGTATTGGAGCTGTCCGACCGAGTGGCCGTTCTGCGGAAGGGCGAATACATCGGCGCCGTATCCACAAAGGATGCCACCGCCCAGTCCCTGACCGACATGATGGTGGGTCAGGCCACCGCACTGAACATTGACCGACCCGAACCCGTAGATCCTCAGATCCGGCTGGAGGTCAAGGATCTGACCGTTGTAGACGAAAACAAGGTTACGAAGCTGGATCACATTTCTTTTACCGCCAACAGCGGCGAAATCCTGGGCATTGCCGGTATCTCCGGCTGCGGCCAGAAGGAGCTTTTGGAATCCATCGCCGGGCTTCAGAAAATGGAGAGCGGTTCCATTCTCTATTATGATGACAACGGCCCTCAGGAGCTCATTGGAAAGTCCGCCATGGAGATTCGCAATCTGGGCGTCCGGCTGTCCTTTGTGCCCGAGGATCGTCTTGGCATGGGCCTTGTGGGCAACATGGACATGGCCGGAAACATGATGCTTCGCTCCTATAAGCGTGGAAAGTTCGGTCTTGCAGACCGAAAGAGTCCCGAGCAGCTGGCCCAGAAGGTCATGGACGAGCTGGAGGTCGTCACCCCCAGCATCCAGACTCCGGTTCGCCGCATGTCCGGCGGCAACGTCCAGAAGGTGCTGGTTGGCCGTGAGATTGCCTCCAACCCCAAGCTGCTGATGACCGCCTACGCCGTTCGCGGTCTGGACATCAACACATCCTATACCATTTATCATCTGCTGAACGAGCAGAAGGCCAAGGGCGTTGCCGTAATCTATGTCGGCGAGGATCTGGACGTTCTACTGGAGCTCTGTGACCGGATTCTTGTACTCTGCGGCGGCAAGGTCAGCGGCATTCTTGACGGTCGCACCGCCACCAAGGAGCAGGTTGGCATGATGATGACAAAGCTTGGAGGGGAGGAAGACGCATGAACAAGAAGGAACCTTTGATCCGTCTGGCCAAGCGGGATGATATTGGCACCGTCAAGGCGTGGATCATCCGGATCGCCTCCATTCTGGTGGCGCTGATCCTATTTGGGATTCTGATCCTCGCAGTTGGCTTTGACCCGGTGTCTGTTTACGCCGCTATGTTCAACGGTGCGCTGGGCTCCAGCCTTAATATTCAGCAGACCATTAAAATCATGATCCCTCTGCTGGGCGCTGCACTGGCCATTGCCCCCGCCTTCAAAATGAAGTTTTGGAACATCGGTGTAGAGGGGCAGGTTACCGTTGGCGGCATTTTTGCCACCTTCTTTGCCCTGAATTTCCAGAATGTATGGCCCAGCTGGGTGCTGCTTCCGGTGATGTGCATCGCAGCAGCCATTGGCGGCGGCCTCTGGGGTCTGCTGCCTGCGGCATTTCGTGCCAAGTGGGGGACCAATGAGACCCTGTTTACCCTGATGCTCAACTACATTGCCATTGGTGTTGTGAAATACCTTCAGGGCGGCCCCTGGGAAAAGGTTCCCAAGGGCACCCAGATGATCGAGCGCTTTGGTACCGCTGCCCGGCTCCCCACCGTTTGGGGCATCACCTCCGGTTGCTTTATCGTACTGGCTCTGGTCATCTTCATGTACTGCTATCTGCGCTTTACCAAGCATGGTTATCAGATTGCCGTAGTCGGCGAAAGTGAAGCCACCGCACACTATGCAGGCATTGAAGTAGGCAAGGTAATTATGCGTACCATGTTTGTCTCCGGTGCCATTGCCGGTATCGTGGGCTTTATTGTGGTTTCCGGTATCAACTACACGCTGTCGGATTCCGTGGCAGGCGGTGTCGGCTTTACGGGCATCACTGTTGCATGGCTGGCTGCACTGAACCCTCTGGGCATGGTCCTTATTTCTCTGCTGCTGGCAGTGCTCACCAAAGGTGCATCCACCATCAACACGCTGACGCACAACGCATTGCCGGAATCCATGAGCGACATGCTCACTGGTCTGATCCTCTTCTGCATGCTCTCCAGCGAGTTCTTTATCCGTTACCGGATGATCTTCCGTAAGAAAAACCACGATGGCCCCAAGGGCTCTGACGAAAAGAAGGAGGCTGCCGCATGAATTTTATCATCAACTTTTTTGTGGCTGCCGTCCTGATGGGCACCACCCTGATGTATGGCACATTGGGAGAGATCCTCACGGAAAAAGTCGGCAATATGAACCTCGGCGTGGAGGGCCTGATCTACATGGGCGGCTCCACTGGGCTCATTGCCGCATTTGTCTATGAACGTGCCGCCGGTGACGCCGCCATCCCCATGGTAGCGGTTCTGCTGGCCTTTGCCGGCGCATTTCTTGCCGCCGCTCTGGGCAGTCTGCTCTATGCGTTCCTGACGATCACGCTGCGCACCAATCAGAACGTCACCGGTCTGGCCCTGACCATCTTCGGCGTGGGCTACGGCGAGTTCTTTGGTGAGTATTTCCGCCAGATCGGAAACGGCCGTCTTCAGATCTCCGAGGCCGCAGGCGCAATTTTCTCTCAGCCGCTGCTGCCGGGCTTCCTGCGGAATATTCCCATTCTGGGCAAGATGCTGTTTTCCTACAACTTCATGATCTATCTGGTGTTGGTGATCGCCATTCTCATGGCATGGTATTTCGCCCGCACCCGCAGTGGTCTGTGCCTCCGGGCCGTGGGTGAGGATCCCGCCACCGCAGACGCTGCCGGCATCAACGTCACAAAGTACAAATATCTGGCTACCTGCCTTGGCGGCGGTATCTGTGGTCTTGGCGGCCTCTACTTTACCATGGTCTCCGCCGGCGGCAACTGGTCCACCGGCGCCATGGACGGAAAGGGCTGGCTGGCTGTCGCACTGGTCATCTTCGCCCTCTGGAAGCCGCTCCGTGCCGTCTGGGGTTCTATTCTCTTTGGCGCACTGATGATCATGTATATGCGTGTCACCCAGCTGGGCATCCCCACCGAGATTTACAAGATCCTGCCCTATATCG
>ERZ773103.3377-NODE-3377-length-13152-cov-8.651523_pt1 | contig 13152 bp, 9 predicted proteins | sample MGYA00511118_ERZ773103 | MGnify/ENA primary metagenome ERZ773103 (study PRJEB29015, sample SAMEA2737821) | human gut metagenome | biome: human gut; feature: human-associated habitat; material: faeces | place: China | collected 2012 ... | reverse complement strand
ACATTGGCGCAGGGAGTTACGAGAAGAACCGCCCGGATATGTATGAAGTGCTGCGACCTTACATGGACATTGCGATTGCCAATGCAAAGCGGTTGGACAAACAAAATGAAGGACGGAAACCCTCTGAGTCAGCACCCGGAACGAAAGTCTACGAACTGGTTGAGATGCTGAAGCCTTATCTTTCGGACACATTATTATAGTAGAAGGGTGATTATGCCTTCTCAAAAGTAAGTTCCTAAATGCCTATAGATTCCATTAGAATCCATAGGCATTTTTTCTGTAAAAGATGGAAGCTTCTTGTTTTATGAGTGGCGGGACGGTATAATTAAGTTACAGCTATGAATATGAAAGGCAGGACTTTTGTGAAGAAGATATTCGTAAAATATAAATGGCTGCTGATTGCGCTGCTTATGATTTCAATAATCGCTATTCCAATGGTGGTTAATATCCTCTTTAAGTTTTCCAGTGCTTTTCCGGCTGAATGGTCGGCAGGAGATGCACTTTCCTATGTTTCTGGATTGCAAGCTTTGCTGGGTACCATTATACTTGGCATTATCACTGTTGAGCAGGGACAAGACGCACAAGAAGTTAATAGGCGCTTAAGCGAAGAAAATAATAGACTCCAAAAAATAATGTCACAAAAACTTTTACCAGCTGTGAAGCTGACAAATCCATCATGCAAACCGACAATGCTTCATCGCGGAGCACTGTCCTATGTGCCACAGTCCAAACAGTTCAGAATTATTCGGTCTTATTATGGAGATTCCGTACAACATGAAACCAGTGAGATTCGAGTGAATATTGATTCCTTGGTTGAAGAAATAAAGTATATTAAAACAATAGAATTTTCCTTGCAAAATATTTCTGAATCAATTATTCGGCATATTCAAGTGGATAGCGTTGATATTGTTGGATTCCAAGGCAAAACAGAGTTAGTGGCGTGTCGAAATTTTGGACAAGGCGGAATAGGAACGCTACTCGCAACGGGCGATTCTGTGGATGTGAGTCTGAAATTGTATTCCAATAATGCTATTTATAAGGAACTTTGGGATGACGATTTGGCTGGAGTGGCTGTTGTGATGCATTTGACTAATACTACGATTTCTGGGACAACATTTTCGGAATATATTGAATTCGGAATGCAGAATAACGGCCATTACCATATCAACTATGGAGAACCCCTCAAGCAGACAGGGCGAGTGAAGGTGGATTGACTCGAACGCTCTGTAATTTTGGCACCCGCTCAGGCTGCGATTAAGTCTCCCCGGAAATAAAATCTGATAGGACAAAGAAGAAAAAAGCTCTTGGCTTCTGTAATGGAGGCCAAGAGCTTTTTTGCATCTTGTTTTGTAAGCGGAAAGAGGTTCCAATAATAGAAAAGAAAGCGTACATCGGTCGAATAAGGTGGTGGATTTATGAATGGTTTAAAGTTAAAAGAAGAAGTATTTATGCACAAAAAATGATCGATAAAATTGTACAAAAGGCGAATGGAATCTCTATGAATTTTATGTTAACATCTTATTACAACACGTGATTCCTCGGAAGCGTCAGTTGTACTTGTGAACAAAGGATAGTGCTCGGTAGAGTGTCTATACCTGCAGGTATAATTATGACTGCAGTCCGAGGCTTTTTCTTTATCCGAAACGGAGAGGGTGGGTGCTATGCGAATTGTTCGGAAAATCAATAACAGTGCCGCTGTTGCTCAGGACTCCCGCGGGAAGGAACTGATCGTGATTGGTAAGGGCATCGGGTTTCCGGCGGTTCCATACGAACTGACGGATATGTCGCGGATAGACCGCACGTTTTACGATATCGACCCGCGTTATTTTGAGATGATCAGTACTCTTCCGCAGGAGATTCTTCTGGCGAGTGCCGACATTACAGAAGATGCGCAGGTCGTACTGAATACGACCCTTAACTCCAACCTGCCGCTGACACTGGCCGACCACCTGAACTTTGCGGTGGAGCGTTTTCGCAGCGGGTTGAACCTGACGATCCCCATTGCCTATGATATCCGTCATCTGTATCCCAATGAGTTTGATCTGGGCGTAAAAGCATTGGATATCCTGAAGGAATACACGGGGGTCTCGCTTCCGGATTCCGAAGCGGTCAGCATTGCAATGCATTTGATCAATGCTGAAATCGAAAACAGCGAGATCCATTCCCTCGTAAAGGCGTTGGAGATTCAGGAAGGCGTGGAGTCCATTGTGGAGCGGGAAATGAACCTGAAACTGGATAAGGACAGCTACAGTTACTACCGGTTCACGATGCATATCCGCTATCTCATCCAACGGCTGATGAGCGGTACTCAGAGCGAAACGGGGAGTGGCAGCATGGTAAAGATGCTGGCCAATGATTACCCTAAAACATATATCTGTGCTAAAAAGATTGCGGCTTTCTTGCAAAAGCAGGAGAATTGGTGCTGTAATGATGAGGAACTTCTCTATTTGATGTTGCATATCAACCGCGTCTGCCAGAAAAATACATAAACAGCTTCCGTTGCTTGGAGCGGCACTCGCCATTTGCGGGACGTGATCCGGGGACAGAGCGCATCCTACCTGAAAACGCTTGCGTTTTCAGGTAGTTTGAAGGCGCTTTGTGCCCGGATCTTTTATTACATATTGAATGAACAGCGGTGCAGGGCCCGCATCGTTTTCAGATAAAAAATCAGGAGGATTAGCCATGAAACAGGATGCATTCTTTCAAACTATCATACATCACATCGGTGGTGAAGGCAATGTTGCACGAAAACGTTTTGACGGAGAGCACCTGTATGTCACTGTGAAAGACAGCGGTATGGCAGATCTAGAAGAACTGAACCGTTTGGATGGGGTTTCCGGTACGGAACTGAACCGGAACATTCTGTCCGTTACCATCCAGGAAGATTTTTTGGAGGATGTTACAATGGCAAAAAATTTCAAACAGCTGGCGCAGAATATCATGACGTTGGCTGGAGCAAAGGAAAATGTTACTTCCGTATTTCACTGCATGACCCGTCTGCGTATGACGGTCAAGGACGTCAAGAAGGTAGACCAGAAAGCTATCAATGATCTGGACGGCGTGTTGGGCGTCACCTATCAGGGCGGTCAGCTGCAGGTCATCATCGGCAAGGATCTGCTGAAGGTTTATGAAGAGGTGCTGAAGCTGGGTTACAGCGATGGCGGTGCTGTGGACGAAAAACTGGACGGTGACCTGAAAGGCGAAAAGATTTCAGTTGGGCAGGCAGTGATTGGTTACATTTCCGCTGCCGTACAGCCTATGGTTCCGGCACTGATCGGCGGCGGTATGATCAAGGTGTTCCTGCTGCTGATCTCCAAGGTTTATGCTCCCTTTGCGGACAGTTCTACTTATACGCTGCTGAGCATCGTGGGCAATGCGGTATTTTATTTCATGCCCATTCTGGTCGCTTATGGAGCGGCCAAGAAACTGGGTGCGACCCCCACGTATTCCATGGTCGTGGCCGGTGCACTGGTCGCTCCTGAATGGACGGCTATTGTAAGTGCTGGCGATCCAGTCACCATGTTTGGTATCAATGTTGCCCTGAAAGGATACGGCAGTTCTCTGCTTCCTGCGCTGCTGCTGGCAATCGTTGCGTATTATGTGGAAAAATTCCTGAACAAAGTGATCCCCGGCGTGTTCAAGCCTATCTTTGTCGGTACGTTGACAATGGCCGCCACCTATGCCGTCTCGATCCTTGCACTGGCGCCTCTGGGTCAGCTGGCAGGTACCTATGTCACCGCCGCGATCCTGTGGTTGTATAACATTGCAGGCCCCATCACGGTTGCTCTGTTTACGGCTCTGTTCCCCTACATGGTCATGACCGGTATGCACATGACCTTGGGAGCTCCCATGATCCAGCTGCTGTCGGAAACTGGTTTTGATCCCCTGTTCCGCCCCGGTATGCTGCTGTCCAACATGGCAGAAGGCGGCGCTTCTCTGGGCATCGCCATCAAGGCAAAGGACAAGGCAATCAAATCCGAAGCACTGTCCGTTGCAGTGGGCTGCATCTTTGCTAGTGTGACCGAACCGGCCATTTACGGTTTTAACCTGCCGCTGAAGAAACCTATGTGGGCTGTTTCCCTCGGCGGCGCCATCGGTGGTGTCGTGGCTGCTCTGCTGGGTGCCCATAACTACGAGTATGGTTCTTCTTCCCTGTTTGCCCTGCCGATCTTTGAGGATACCATCGTGGCTATGGTTATTGCAATCATCGTGACGATCGTAGCATCCTGTGTACTTACGATTCTCTTTGGCTTTGACGAGGAAATCTTGAAGAAACACTGATCTCAAAATTTTGTTCGCCCCGGGGAGCGCATGCGTCCCGGGGCGTTGGAGGTATTATGAAACTTAAGTCCGATTTTTTGTGGGGTGGAGCACTTGCGGCTAACCAGTGCGAGGGTGCCTGGCAGGAAGACGGCAGGCTGCCTGCGTCTGCTGACTTTCTGCCGGATGCAGCCCACGGCAGATGGAATGCCATGCTGCATCCGGGAAACATTCTGGAAACGCGGTACGATTATTATCCTAGTCGGGAAGCAATTGATTTTTATCATCGATACAAAGAGGATATCCGCCTTCTTGCAGAGAGCGGGATCAAGGCGCTGCGTTTGTCCATTTCATGGACGCGGATCTATCCGACCGGGGAAGAGAACGCCCCGAACGAAGATGGCCTGCGTTTTTACGAGGAGCTGTTTACGGAGTGTCGTAGGTACGGGATAGAGCCGGTGGTCACCCTGTGCCACTTTGATGTGCCGGAAGCCCTGATCCGGAAATATGGTGCCTGGGCAGACCGCAGGCTGATTGCACTGTATGAAAAATATGCTGCCACCGTGTTTGACCGCTACCGGAATCTGGTAAAATACTGGATGACCTTCAATGAGATCAACATGATCACCCACATCCCTTATCTGGGCGGTGGCCTGCTGGTGGACAAGGACGACCCGGAGTTCAACCAGATCGTGTACAATGCCGCGCATAACCAGCTGGTGGCAAGTGCCTGCGCGGTGCGGATCGGTAAAAAAATCAACCCGAATTTCCGAATTGGATGCATGATGGCGGCCGGAAGCTTTTATCCCTATTCCTGTAACCCCAATGATGTGATGGAAGCACGTATCAGTAACAACAAAAATTACATTTTTCCGGATGTCCAATTGAACGGCTGTTACTCCGGATTCGCCCGGAATTACTTTGCAAAATTGGGCATCACGCTGGACGAACAGCCGGGTGATGACGAACTTCTGGCTCAGAACACCTGCGATTTTCTGGGGTTCAGTTACTATTCCTCCAGGCTGATCTCCACGGATCCGGAGCATCTGAAAAATGTGGCGGATGGCAACGCCATTACTACCCTGCGCAACCCGTATCTGCAGATCACGAAATGGGGACGTCAGATCGACCCGGTCGGCCTGCGCGTGACCATGAATGATCTGTATGATCGCTATCACAAGCCGCTGTTCATTGTGGAAAACGGTTTGGGCGTGGAGGATACTCTGGAAGTGGACGGTTCCGTCCATGACCCCTACCGGGTGGAGTATCTCGATGCTCATATCACCCAGATGAAAAAAGCCGTTCTGGAGGACGGCATTCCCTGCATGGGATATCTGGTCTGGGGCATCATCGATCTGGTCAGCGCGGGCGGCGGTGAAATGGATAAGCGGTACGGACTGGTCTATGTAAATAAACATAACGACGGCACCGGAGACCTCGCCCGCTACAAAAAAGATTCTTTTGGTTGGTATGCACAGAAGATTCGGGAAGAGTGCTATGAATAAAGCATATAAGCAGTATTTTGATCTGATATTTGGCTCTACACTACTGACTCTGGGTATCTACCTGTTTGTCACCCCCAATGGTATCAACTTTGGCGGTGTGATTGGCCTGGCTCAGATTATAGAGATTTTTCTGCGTAGGTTCATTGCAATCCGCAGTGATGCAAACCTTGTTGGTATGATCAATTTCCTCATCAATGTACCGCTGTTCCTGATAGGATACCGGGTCATGAGCCGCAGGTTCTGCATCAAAACCATGCTCTCGGTAGCAGTGCAGACGTTGCTTCTCTCAGTACTTCCGCCGCTCAAAGCACCCCTTGTGGAGGATGTGCTGCTAAACAGTATCTTCGGCGCTATTCTCTGTGGTGTAGGTGTCGGCTATGCGCTGCGGGGCAGTGGGTGCTGCGGCGGCATGGACATTGCATGCATGTGTCTGGTAAAGAAATACCCGGATTTTAAAAGCGGACGGCTTTCTATTTATGTCAATGCGGTTCTCTTTTCGGTCTGCCTATTCCTTTTTGATTTGGAAACTACGATGTACTCCATCATCTTTGTGGCAATCCTGTATACGGTGGCAGATAGGTTTCACGACCAGAACATCAATGTGGCGGCCCTGATATTTACGGATGTTTCCACTGTGCAGACTGAAATCCTGCAGAAGATGGGCCGCGGCGTCACCTTCTGGAACGGATACGGTGCGTACACCAACCACCCTAAGAAGATCCTTTTCTGTGCCGTGAACAAGTATGAAATCGGGGAGCTGCATCCCTACGAAAGTGGCAGAGTTGATGGCGATTGGTCCCGGAGTCATCTGGGAAATCGTGATAAGATCCATGAACTGTGTCCCGGATAACCAGTGATATTTGTGGATAACTTCTCCCTGAATCAGTGGAAGGGCGGCATAACCTCCGCCGAAACTGAATGCACCTATTTTCAAAAAAGAAAGGAACAGTTGAAGATAAATCATGCTTTTGTCCTCCTTTTTGTATAGTGGTCAAACAGGGTGAGAACCAGTCCGAGGGCCATGTAACTTAGGATGATCCAGACCGCACCGATGCCCAAAAAGTAATTTGCGATAAATGCCACAGCGAGCAGAAGCAGATTCCAAAACTTTTTGCCGTTAGAGGCAGAACCTTTCAGAACACTGGCAATCATATCAAGCGTGACGGAAGCGATGATCGCTGCGACACCTGATTGCATCCCACGGAGAAATGCACTGACAAGTGGATTGTCGGCGAGCATATGATAAATTCCCGTAATCACCGACAGGATGATAAAGGGTGGCAGGATAGCACCTGATATAGCGGCAATCACCCCTAAAATTCCGGCAATCTTATATCCGACGACGATCGCGCCGTTGACGGCAACAGCACCCGGTGACGACTGTGCGATGGCGATCAGATCTAACATTTCTTCTTCTCCGATCCAGTGAAGCTCATCCACAAAGATTTGTTTCATAAAAGAAACGATGACATATCCTCCACCAAAAGTGCATGCGCTTAAGTAGAACGTTGAGAAGAATAATTTTTTGATTTTGTCCTTTTTAGTAATGTTGTTGTCCATATGCACATTATAGATACTATTATGCCATTTGTACAACAATATCCGGTAAAATCAATTGAATAATTGTGAAAAACGTGGCATAATTCCACTTAGGAGAATAACTTAGGAGGATATAAAAAATGAGCGATTTATTAAGAGATATGATTGCAAAGAGAAAAGAAGGAATCATCTGTGGAGTACCATCTTACTGTACTGCAAATGAACTTGTTATTGAGAGTGTATTAAAGCAGGCAAAGAGATTTGATGATTCTATCCTGATCGAAGCAACAGCTAACCAGGTCAACCAGTTTGGTGGATATACAGGAATGAAACCGGCAGATTACCGTGAATTTGTATACGAGATCGCAGATCGTATCGGATTCCCGAGAGAGAATGTTGTATTAGGTGGAGATCACCTTGGACCTTTAACATGGGTAGACGAGGATGAAGCTTCTGCTATGGATAAGGCAGAAGAGTTGGTCCGTCTGTTCGTAGCAGCCGGATATAAGAAGATTCATCTGGATACAAGTATGAGACTTGCTTCTGATCCGACAGATGAGATGTTATCTGATGAGACGATTGCAGCAAGAGGTGCTAGACTTTACGCAGCATGCGAGGAAGAATATCAGAAATTATTGGCTAAGAACCCAGACGAGAAACGTCCGGTATATATCATCGGAAGTGAGGTTCCGATCCCGGGTGGAGCACAGGAAGAGGAAGACAGCATTTCTGTGACAAAACCGGCAGCAGTTGAGAAGACACTGGCAGCATACAAAGAGCAGTTTGAGAAAGTTGGTATGGGAGATGCATTCGAGAATATCATCGGTATCGTAGTACAGCCAGGCGTAGAGTTCGGTGATGATACAGTATTCCATTATAATCGTGTAAATGCAGCAGAACTTACAGCAGCTATGCAGAAATACGACGGAGTCGTAATGGAAGGTCATTCTACAGATTACCAGAGCCCTGCAGGATTAAAAGAGATGGTAGAGGACGGAATCGCAATTCTGAAAGTAGGACCGGCACTTACATTTGCATTAAGAGATGGAATCTTTGCACTGAGTGCGATCGAGAAAGTAATGCTTCCAGAAGAGAAGCAGGTTAAATTTGAAGATGTACTTGAAAAAGTGATGATGGAGAATCCAGGAAACTGGCAGAAACATTACCATGGAAATGATAAAGAACTGTATATCAAGAGAAAATACAGTTTCTCAGACCGTTGCAGATACTATTTTGCACTTCCGGAGATTCAGGAAGCAATTGCAAAACTGATCGAGAACATCGACAGTGTAGACATTCCATTAGGATTACTGCATCAGTACATGCCATTACAGTATGTAAAAGTACGTGACGGAAAACTTGCAAAAGAAGGAAGAGCACTTCTTCTTGACAGTGTAAATGAGATTACTGAGACATATAATTATGCAACAAAATATAATTATGTGATTCCGGAGATCTTCAATCGTTAATATTTGGTGTAGATAAGTACATAGAGAGACCTCCGGGTAAGTGAAAGAAAAGCTTGCCCGGAGGTGTTTTTTCAAAGTAAAGAAAAATATTGGGGAGAAGAATAATGAAACGAGGCGTGCGGGTATTTTGTGCGGTACTGGTGCTGGTAATGACTTTTTCATGTGCATGGAACAGTCAGGTACATATTGTACATGCAGAGGATGAGAAAAAAGAGGATAGTACTGACCAAATGACGGATGAAGAGAAACGTATGAAGGAAGAACTGGATGCTGCCTATAAGATTAAGACAGAGTCCAATGATATTCCAAATTGGCCGGAAGGACCTGGAACATATGGTGAAGCGGCGATTGTCATGGAAGTAGGGACAGGGGCAATCCTCTATGCGAAGAATATTGATGCACATTTTTACCCGGCCAGTATTACCAAACTTCTGACTGCGCTGGTTGCATTTGAAAATGCTGATCTGACGGACGAAGTCAGAGTGACAGAGGACAGCGTGAATTTTCTGGAGTGGGATGACGCGAGGATTGATCTGAAACCGGGAAATAAATTATCACTCAAAGATGCGATGTATGCACTCCTTCTGGCATCGGCCAATGATGCAGCTCATGCGATCGGAGAGAGCGTCGGTGAGAATGCGGGACATGATTATGACTGGTTTATCGAGCAGATGAATAAGCGTTGTAAAGAACTTGGTGGAGAAAATTCTAATTTTGTAAATACGAATGGTCTCCATGACGAGAATCACTATACCTGTGCCAGAGATATGGCATTGATATCCAGAGAATTATTTAAGTATCCGGAAGTATTCCCGATTATGCAGACACTGGAATATACAATTCCGAAGTCCAAGACGATCGATGAACACTATTTCTATCAGTATCATCAGATGTTGATGCCTGCGAACGCCAATTACTATGAATATGCGATCGGGAATATGCGATCGGCGGAAAGACAGGGTATACAGACCAGGCATTATCCACCTTGGTGACGATGACTGATAATGATGATATGCAGCTTGTATGTGTCGTGTTAAAAACTCACGGAGTTAATGTATATCCGGACACCAGACATCTGTGTGATTATGCATATGATAATTTTCACAAGGTATCAGTTGTAGATAATGAGAAATCCAAAGACATCGAAAAAATTTTGGAAGATGAGACGGGATATGTCGTACTTCCGGACAGTGTCACCTTTGACCAGTTGGATATGAAACTGACTCCGGACGATGCAACTTGCCAGACGAGTACAGAAGCGACACTGGAGTATTATTACAAAGATCAGTATGTGGGAATGGCAAGAGCTGAGCTTAGCAAAGATTATATTCAGACGCACAGCACCAAGACAACTAAGAAAGTGTCTGACAAGAAAGCCGCAAAGAGTACGGAACAGACATCTGAACAAACACCGGATACTTTGCTTGGAAAGACGGTTCAAAAGGTAAAAGGTTATTTTTTAAAGGAAGATGGCACATGGAATGTTGCAAGAATGATTCTTGTGGGGGCAATTGCACTATGGATTATTCTGGTGATCATGATGATAAACATAATTATCAAAAGGAAGAGAAAAAGAAGGCGGTAGAATATAAAAAGTACGATACCTATAGGCAATGCAAATGAAAAGGCGATGAAAAGTTATGGAAAATGAAAGTGAAATGCTGCGAAATATGGTGGAGCAGTCTCCGCAGGGAGTGTATATTATCAAGATTATAAAGGATGAGGAAGGAAATCCTGTAGACTGGGTGTTCCTTTATTGTAATGACGCTATGGCTGGTTTAGGACCAATTCCGAAAGAACAGCTGATTGGGCAGCGTTTTACAGAACTTTTCCCAAATGCCAATCTGAAATGGCTGGGCTCTTATTGCAAGGCAGCCTACGAGAATCAAACTTTGGAATTTGATGAATTTTCTGAAGAAATAGGTACATATATTCACTTGAAAGTGATGCCGGTAGGACAGAAAGACTGCTGTTGCTGTTATATCAGTGATATCAAGAAAGAGCTGGCCGCTGTGTTCGATACTGCATCAGAGAAAGAAAAGGCACAGAGAACCAGTGCTCTTTTAGACGCCCTTTGTATGGAATATCTGGTTGTCTATCTGTGTGATTTAAAGAAAGATACGATAGAAGAGACGATAAAATTAAGTCCTTATAGTCACAGCGCGGTTGCGGAGGAGATTATACCAGAAGTAGATAAAACCAGTTATTCGATTCATTTTCGATGGCTATTCGACCATATTATTATAAAAGAATCTGCTCCGGACTATTGGGAAGAACTGAAACCTGAAAAGTTAATGGAGACATTGCGTCATCAGGAAAGTTTCGAAATCCAGAACCGTACGATCTACAGCCGTGGAGGTCTGGAATATTTTTCCGTAAAAGCAGTTAGGCTTTCTTATGACGAAGAAAGTTTCCGTGTGGTTATAGGTATTCGCCCAATCGGAAATCAGATAAAAAAAGAATTGGAAAATCAGAAGAGATTACAGGAGGCTGTGGCGGAGGCAGAGCTGGCAAATGAGGCAAAATCCAATTTCCTGCGAAGAATGAGTCATGATATCAGAACTCCGATCAATGGAATCCGCGGAATGATAGAGATTGCGGATTATTATCCGAATGACCTGGAAAAACAGCAGGAATGCAGGAACAAGATATTGCAGGCAACGGATCATTTGTTGTCACTTGTAAATGATGTCCTGGATATGAGCAAGTTAGAATCCGGGAAATTTACCTTAAGGAATGATCCTTTTGATCTTCGAAAGATCCTGGATGAAGTGAATACTGTGGCAGCAGCTCAGGCAGAAGAGTTTAACGTACATTTTATTCACAAGGATACGGAACGGGTGGAGCATCAATATCTGCTTGGAAGCCCGGTCTATCTGAAACGGATTTTTCTGAATTTTATGAGTAACGCGATCAAGTATAATAAAGAAGATGGTCAGGTAGTTGTTACGGGAAGGGAGATTTCTTTTGACGGGAAAACGGCCTGGTATGAATTTAGCTGTGAAGATACCGGGATCGGTATGAGCAAAGAGTTCCAGCAGCATGCGTTTGAGCCATTTACGCAGGAAGAGAAAAATGGTGCAAGGACAAAATACGCAGGGACTGGTCTGGGTCTGGCGATTACAAAGCAGTTGATCGATCTCATGGGTGGAACCCTGGAGATGCATTCGGTTGAGGGTAAAGGGACGAAGATGACTTTCAGACTTCCTTTTGAAGTGGATTTGGGCAGACATCATAAAAAGATAGATTATACTGCTATCCGATTTGAAGGAATCCGTGCTTTATTGGTAGAAGATAACGAGTTAAATGCTGAGATTGCAACCTTTATGTTAGAAAAGCATGGAATTAAAGTTACCTGGGTGCAGAATGGAAAACAGGCGATAGATGTATTCGCACGGAATCCGGAAGAGTACGATATTATTTTCATGGATGTGATGATGCCGATCATGGGAGGACTTGAGAGCACCAGAGAAATCAGAAAGATGGAAAAAGGAAAGAAGATTCCGATTCTCGCGATGACTGCAAATGCATTTACAGACGATGTACAACGCAGTCTGGAAGCAGGGATGGACCGCCATTTGACGAAACCATTGCAGGAGAAAGAAATTATTAAGGCAATATACAAATTATGTAAGTGAAACCCCTTGACTTTATAACCGTTTTTTTACTATAATACCAACGTATACGTGAAATACGTTGACGAAGACAGTAGGATTTATCAGAACATTTCAGCGAGCCGGAGATGGTGCAAGACCGGTATTAGTAAGATACATCTGAATATCACTTCCGAGTATCGGTACTAGAACGACAGAATATGAAGATGTCCAGTAGAGACCGACGGGATTCCTCCGTTATAGGGAAAGCATATGATGGTATGTTTAGGTGGTTTATAAACGAGATAACAGCTTCCGTCCTATACAGGATGGAGGCTTTTTCTTTTTGAAAAGCTATTTATTAATTACAGGAGGTTATTATGTATAAGAAAGTTTCGACAGACCTGAACTTTGTTGACAGAGAGAAAGCAACTGAGAAGTTCTGGGAAGAAAATCACATTTTTGAAAAAAGTATGGAACAGCGTGAAGGCAATCCTAGTTATGTATTCTACGATGGTCCTCCGACAGCCAATGGTAAACCGCATATCGGTCACGTACTGACTCGTGTTATCAAAGATATGATCCCGCGTTACCGTACAATGAAAGGTTACGAAGTACCAAGAAAGGCCGGATGGGATACGCACGGTCTTCCGGTAGAGCTGGAAGTAGAGAAGGCTCTTGGATTAGACGGAAAAGACCAGATTGAGAAATATGGTCTGGAGCCATTCATCAACAAATGTAAAGAGAGTGTCTGGAAATATAAAGGAATGTGGGAAGATTTCTCAA
>ERZ773103.3368-NODE-3368-length-13182-cov-13.707778_pt1 | contig 13182 bp, 9 predicted proteins | sample MGYA00511118_ERZ773103 | MGnify/ENA primary metagenome ERZ773103 (study PRJEB29015, sample SAMEA2737821) | human gut metagenome | biome: human gut; feature: human-associated habitat; material: faeces | place: China | collected 2012 ... | reverse complement strand
TATAGAGCACGGAACGGATATGATCCTTGTATACAGGATTCTTAAGCCAGCTCATATCTATGATATTCGACACGTTCAAAAGTACTGCGACCTGTTCAAAATGTGCTGTCAAAACCTTCAGATTTTCAAGTTCTTCCGGCGTCAGAAGGTAACTGCCCGCCTCATTTGCATAATCCTTATCTTCGCCTGCAGTACGTCCGATAATAAAAATCGCTTTCTCTGATTTTTCTGCTGCGGCTGCCGCAATCTCCTCTGTGATAACCATCTCTTTCTGGTGCCACGGCTCTGCTGCCCAGCCGCCACCGCCGTTGTCAAACGGGTGGTCTTTTAACCACGCTCTGTAAATGTCTGCCAGCTCCTCATTCAAAGTAAAGCTGCCGCTCTCTCTCATTCCATCATAAATATTCACCGCATAAGGCACATTGACAGCTCCGCCGGAACCAGTCCCGCTGCGGTAAGTCTCAAACTGGCACCTGCCAAACACAGACACCATCTCTTCCTTTTTCAATGGGAGCATGTGACCTTCATTTTTCAATAAAACGGCTCCCTCTGCGGCTGCCGCCCTGCAATATGCTCCAAATCCTTCCAATGGTACTCCGATTGTACTCATACTCATCTGCTTCCTCCAAATACGTTTCTATTTTTATTTTAAAATGTTTTCTTTCACATCACATATTCTAGTAAAATCTTCTCTTCCATGCTATAATTTTTCTATTCAAAAATATAACAATTTTGTCATTGGAGGTTTTCTATGGATTATCCGGAAGAAAGAAAACAATATATTGACGGCATCGCCTGCCAGTATCTCTGTCATATTGAAAAAGCAGAGAAACCGGGCAATGTATTTTCCGCTCATTTTCATTATTATATTGAAATGCTCTATGCACTTTCCGGTCATTTCCGTATTTATTTAAACGGAATTTACCACGAATTTGCGGCAGGGGATTTTGTACTGATCAATTCCAGGGAAGTGCACCAGATCGACGCGCTCTCATCAAAGGGCGGCTCTTATATCGTGGTTCGTTTTCTTCCGGAACTCATTTACGACGGCATGACGCAGAGCCACTTTGAGTTAAAATATCTGCTTCCATTTATCACCGAAAACAGCATTTACGAAAAAGTAATTTCTTCTTCCATATTAAATGCAAAACACTCTGCCATCCCCGGACTTATGAACGAGATTATCCGGGAATCTGAGGAAAAACAATACGGCTACGAGCTTGCAATCAAAAATCACATTGGCGGTATTTTTCTTTGGCTGCTGCGCTACTGGCATGCAAATGGCGAAGAACCGCTTCTCGAAGATTTTGAAAACCAGCAGTTAAAACAGCAGCTCTCCCCAGCCCTGACCTACATGATCACCAATTATGAAAAATCTATCAGCGCAGCGGACATGGCAAAACTCTGCAATTTGAGCTACAGCTATTTTTCCAGAAGTTTCAACCGGCTTTTGCATATGAATTTCAGTGATTACCTGAATGAGATCCGCATCCGGGAAGCGGAAAAGCTGTTAGTCTCCACTACCCAGAACGTGACGGAGATTGCATCTGCGGTCGGTTTCTGTACCACAAGTTACTTTATCAAACAGTTTACCAAATACCTGCATGTTTCTCCCAAACAATACCAGAAACAAATGCGCCAGGGACAGAAAGATTTCATTGCATAACCACGCAACACAAGCTATAATAGTTGGCAGTGTCCAGTGGTTCCTTAACGGTGATCGGCGGTGCCGGACTTGTCATCGGCTCTTTTGTATCCGGTGGTACTGCAACTCCAAACTTTACCCGATTCGCAAAGTCTGAATATCTGGACTACAAACGACAATGCCTTATATACCGCCGGACTCGGACTTGCTAATATCTTCCATCAGAAGAAAAAAACTATGGTACTGATCTCCGGTATCATTGGAACGATTTTATCCGTCTGGTTATACTATAACTTCTGTAACTGGTTAAATGTATTAAACTGGGGGATTTCCTCCATCAATGGCATGGTGGTTGCTGTCGTCTGCTACCTGATTGGATATTTTGTGAAGAAAAATCAGAGATAAATAATACGTCCTAATTCTGCTGAAGTTCTGTGTGAGATGGAAATGACAGTGCGGTCTTTCGCTACACGCTTTAACGCCAGCAACACTGCCTTTTCCGTCTCTGCATCCAGATTCGCCGTGATCTCATCAAACAGCAGCATTTGTGGTTCCGCCACTGCGGCTCTTGCAATGGATAAGAGCTGCCACTGTCCCTGCGAGAATAACTCCGGCGTGCATTTCGTGTCATATCCGTTTTCAGAGCTTTCTATCACATCGTCTAACCCGGTCAGCTCTGCCACTGCTTTTACGCGGTCTGCCGGAATGGTTTCATCATACAGCGTGATCTGATCGCGCACCGTTCCCGGAACCATGTGGAAGATCTGTTCTACATAGCCGAACAGTTTCCGTTTCTCTTCCTCCCGGACTGTCACTGCCGGTCTTCCGTGGATCAAAACCTCTCCGCCCTGCGGTTCGTAAAGTCCTAAGAGAAGTTTTAAAATCGTACTTTTTCCTGCCCCGGTTCGTCCTGCGAGTGTTACCTGCTCCGCGTCCATGACCTTTAAATTCAAATGGTCTAAAACGACATGTTCATCATAACCGAAGGTCACATCCCGAAACTCGACAAACGGAACATCTGCTGTTTTATTTTCTGAGTGTCCCCCAGCCATCTGTTCCACGCATTCTTCTGCTACTGTCTCGCTGTCTTTTTCCACTATCTGCTTCTCCTCAAGTGCAAAAAATTCATTGATCCTGTGGATTCCGGCAATCGCAGACTGAATCGTCTGAATCTCCATTCCGAGGCTCTCCACCGGGGAGAATATCTGTGAGATATAGTTGATGACCGCAACCGCAGTTCCGGCAGACATTCCAAAGAAGGTCAGTACCGTGTGGTTTCCGGACGCGGAAAGCAGCATGACAACTGCGACAACCACCGCATTCAATATCAGTATCACCGGGGAGTAAACCGCATCATAAAAATTGGTGCGCTCCATCGCTGCATAACTCTCCCCGATATAAGTGTCGTAACGCTCTTCCATGTATGCTTCCTTTGCAAGACAATGGATTGTGCGGATATTGTGAAGCGTCTCCGGCACATGACCGGATGCCCGTCCGACAGCCTTTCGGTTTTCAATCTGCGCCGCCAGCATATTTTTCTGGACATGTCTGGTAAACCAGAATAAAAACGGCAACAACACCAGCAATACCAGCGTCAGTCCACGGTTTTGAAACCAGATCACGACAAGGATACTGATAATCTTACATACATCCGCAAACATACTGATAATCCCGGAGGTAAACAGATTTTCCACCGTGTCAACATCCCCGACAAACCGTGACACCAGTGTTCCCGGCTCCTGCTTATTCACGCTGTCTGCCGTCAGACTTACAAATTTATCCATCAGGCTGCTTCTTAGTGCATGTGTGATTTTCTGACCAAACACCGTCAGGAGTCCTTCCCTCGCAGCTTCCAATATTCCGGTAAGTGCGAGCAGGACAAAATAGAGAAGGATCACAGAAAACGCCGCCTCATTACCGGCAGTCACTGTATCGATGATTTTGGCAAGTATCAGCGGCGGAATCAGCGCTGCCACAACTGCTCCGATCACTGCGGTCAGGATTCCGGCAGACAGCATTTTCTGTTTTTTGATTGTTTCCAGGATCACACTTTTTACCTGTCTTTTCTGTTTCATCTGCCACTCTTCCTTTCCTCTGTATGTTCAGAAACTGTTTTTCTATTTTCCGTTTCCACTTTCGCATTCTCTCTTTCATCGCTCTGTGTCTCATACAGACTGCGGTACTCCGGTATCTTTTCCAGAATTTCTTCATGTGTACCGGCCACCGCCTTTCCATCTTCCATCCAGATGACCTGATTCATCTGCGGAAACAGATATAATCGGTGAGAAATTAAGAAAACAATATTGTCTTTCGTCTGCTGTTTCAAATTGGCAAAAATCTGTTTTTCCGTGTTTTTGTCCAGTGCCGAAAAAGGATCATCCAGAATCAGAACCGGCTTTTTGTGGCAGAGTGTCCTTGCAAGTGCAAGACGCTTTGCCTGACCACCGGAGAGACGTACTCCGCCATTTCCAACCGCGGTCTGTTTTCCATCCTCCATCTCTGCAACTTCCTGTTCCATGCACACTGCCTTTAAGTAATCGTCTGCCTCTTTTTTCTCACCGAGCAAAATATTATTTTCCACACTGTCAAAAAACAACTCCGGATCATGTCCAAGATAACCGATCCTCTTCGTGCGGTCTGCCTCGTCCATAGCCTGCAAATCTGTGCCGTCCACAAGAATCTGTCCCTCATAAGGATATTCACACAAAAATACTTTTCCAAGCGTTGACTTGCCACATGCGACCGCCCCGGTAATACCGATGATCTGTCCTTTCTCTGCGGAAAGACAAATGTCGTCTAAAATTTTCTTTCCATCCGGATAAGCAAAATTCAGATGACTGATCTGTATTTTTTGCACTGTTGTCTCTGTTTTGCCTGCTGGGACTGTGTCGTTTTTTTCCTTACACTCCCTGGCATGATTTTCTGCTGTCTGATCTTCGATCGCAGTTCTCTCATCTTTTCGTGTCAGAAGTGGTTTGATACGGTTCCATGAAACCTGTGCTTTATGTACCGCATTGAACAGCTTCGCAGCGCTTGACGACTTCACGGAAAGTTTCACAAAGCACGACAAAAATGTGGTAAACGCCGCAATGCCCCATGCACGCCAGCCGGTTCCCAATATATTTTTCTGTCCGAAATACAAAATGAACAGCACACCTGCCATGGAGATGACGCGATACACCGGTGGCATTGCCGTGTTCCAGATGTTTGCTCTCACGGCTGATTTTTCATACGCAGACAAATTTTCTTCATATGCATTCTGTCTTTCTTTTTCACGCCCGAAAACACGGTATGTGATTGCATTTTCTGCCCGGTCTAACGTCGCTGCGCTCAGCGCGCCGGACTGTTCCTTGTAGGCAGCCCCGGTTCTCTGGATCATTTTTTTCATTTTTTCTGCGGTCATGTAAGAGATTGGCGGAAACAGCATACATAAGAGCGCCAACCGCCAGTCATACCACAAAAGCATTCCGGCATAGGCTGCCAGTGCCACACCTGTATCAAAAATTTCCGTCGTAAATTTCCGCATTCCCTCCACACAGTCATCAACGTCGAGGATCGCTTTCGTTATGACATTGCCTTCGCCCTCTTCCTTAAGGCTCGCCCTGCTTTTTCTGACAAGGCTTCCATAGAGGATTTCCTTCATCCTGCGGTTTACATTATTGGCAAAACGGCGGACATAAAAACGCTTGATATATCTCGAACTCTGCACGATCACGATCACTGCCACATAGCTTAACACAAGAATCAGCATATCGCCAAACTGTCCGGCACCTCTTAAAATGTCCACAAGACAGCCGGTCATTTTTCCTTCGAACCACGGTCCTGCAAGCAGTCCTACATTATAGATCAGACCGGATATTGTCACCGCCAGAAGTACTTGCCATTCTGCTTTAAAATAGGACAAAATCCTGTCCGGCTGAAATGATGCTGGCTGTTTCTGTTTTTCTCTCATTTTGTCCTCCTTTTCCCTGCAAAACAAGAAAGGCATCACACCAAAGTGCGATGCCTTCCATTCATTTCTGACTGTTTATTCATAAATATGTTTTTTCTTATCTTTTGCTTTTACCTGTTTTTTCTTTAACATATGTTTTGGATTTTTGTCTGCCATAATGTATCCTTCCTTTCCAATGCCTATAGGCTTTTCGGTCTGTAGGTTACTTTCTGTACAAAATAATTATCCTTCAATTGCGATGAATTTACGTTCCGGTACTGCTGCCTTTGCTTCTTTCTTTGGAACAAACAGTTTCAAGATACCATGTTTGAACTCGCCCTTGATATCTTCCTCTGTTATATCTTCACCAACATAGAAACTACGCTCGCAGGAACCTGCATAACGTTCTCTTCGGATGTACTTGCCGGTATCTTTCTCCTGCTCATCCTGATCAAGACCTTTTGCAGCGGCGATAGACAAATATCCATTGTCTAACGATACCTTAATCTCATCTTTCTTGAATCCAGGCAGATCAATAATCAGCTCATAGCCGTTATCCATTTCCTTGATATCCGTTTTCATAAGGTTCTTTGCATGTCTGCCATACAATTTCTTCTCAACCTTACTGTCATCATAAAATGGTAAATCAAACAAATCATCAAATAAATCTTCTCCAAAAATACTAGGCATCAACATAAGTCATCTCTCCTTTTTCTACGGTATCCGCTTTCTCGTGGATATCTCATGCTTTATTACCTTGTTTCTTTGGAACTGGGATGTCCGGAGAACTCATAGAACTTTCATTCTTTGAAACCTTTTCGGATCTCTTTGTCCTTCTTTTGTTCTCTTCCTTTGTTCTGACTATGTTATACACCCGTTTGTTAGCACTGTCAATAGTAGAGTGCTAATTTTTTGTGAAGATTTTGTGAAAGTGGACTACATTCACATAAATATGTATCTCCCGAAGCTGATTTTTTGTTTTCTGCTGATATTGTGTCTGCTCACACAAGCTTCTTTGTTCTCCACTTCCCGGTTTTCCAGCGCCATACCATGCCGACAGCCCGCACACACTCATCGCTTGCAAGACCAATATACGCTCCCACAGCCATAAGTCCCATGGAAATTCCAAACAGCCATGTGCCTCCCACCGCAAAGACAAACATGAAAACGGCTGCGATCACTGCCGGGAACACTGCATCTCCGCTTGTTTTTAAGGCTTGTCCAAACACAAGATTCGTCACGCGTCCAATCTCAAGTACAATGTCGATTGCCAGCAGCTTGCGAACCAGCGCAGTCATTTCCGGGTTGTCTGTAAAGAGCGGCATAATAAAACCGGAACCAAGCACAATTGCTGTCTCCATGCAGACTGCCACACATACTCCGACAAATGCTGCCCGCTTTGTCCCTCTGTCACACTCTTCGAGTTCCCCAGCACCGATGTGCCAGCCTGTCATGATCGCATTTGCCTGTGCCAGTGCTGCACCGACACAATAGGAAAAATTACTGATCGTTGCCGTATAAGATCTGGCTGTCACATTCAGCCCTTCTGCATCCATCTGGTTCAGGAAACGGATGACAAGCATCATTGCAACATTATAGAGTGCAGTCTCACATGCAGATGGAAGTCCGACTTTCACGATCTGCCCTAAGACTGTCTTATTTGCGATCCTCTCTGTACTGTTTTTTGCAGAGATCAGCTTATGTGAAAAATACAGTACAATACACAGGTTCAGGATCTTGGAGATCACAGTTGCTGCGGCGACACCTGCAACACCTTTGTGCAATACAAAAAGAAATACTGCATTCATCACAAAATTTGCGATATTTCCAACGATCGTGGCATATAATGGCTGCTTTGTATATCCGAATGCGCGCAGATAGCTTGAAAAGATAGGAATGACCGCATTTAATATACACCCACCCCCGACAATTTTAAGATAAATCAACGCCGGTTCATACAATGCATCCGCAATTCCTACCATACGAAGGATCGCTCCTGCTCCCGAAAATAAAAATACTGCCATAAGCACGCCTGCAACAGCATTAAATAATAACCCAAGCTGCCTTGCCTGATAGGCAACTCCCGGTCTGCCTGCGCCAATATTCTGCGTCATGACCGAAACCATGCCGGAAGATATGATAGAAAACATTATGATAAAAATTCCAATATAACTGTTTGCCGTTCCCACTGCCCCGACTGCATAGTCTCCAACTGCGGATAACATCAGAGTGTCAACCATACCGGACAGCATATAAAATAGTGTTTCCAGACAGATTGGGATAAAAAGTCTTGTGAGCTGTTTCATCTTAAGTCTCCTTTTTCCGTTCATACTTATCCAATCTATTTTATATTATTTTTCCCTGAAAAACTTGCACTATTTTAACCAGAAAAAGTACAATTCTGCTCATTTTAAAAAATATATCTGCGTTATAAAAGAATGGAAGCCTGAATGATTATCAGTGTGCCAGTTTCCAGCTCACCGCCTGCTGCCTTGCATCCACAAATCTTTTATAGATACCTTCCTGCTCCATCAGCTGCTCATGCGTTCCTTTCTGGACGATCTGACCTTTATCGACGACTACGATCTGATCTGCATCTAGCAACCGGATTTCGTTTCCTGCTTCTGCGTGATAAGTCTTGTATATTCTCCCTCATCAATATGATATTTTTTTCTAATAATAATGTAGGATGCAATCAAGGCTAAAACTGGTATAAGTACCATTCCTATTCTGAAAAGCAATGCCTGTGATGCTGTAATTTCAGCAATAACTTTGTTTGCTTCCACTAAAGCGCTCTCACTTGTAAGAGAGCCTTTGTTCACTTCTATTTCCAATGCACTGATAGCCTGACTTCTGGCATATATGCCGCTTATTAAAAGAACTAAAGTTGATAATCCCTGATTGATTCCACCCGCCAGCTTTACGCTGAAAGAACGTACCGCTGATATAACAGAATCATGTCTTTCATGAAATCTGGCTTCATCATATTCAATCGTGTTATTGATCATGACAATGATCGCCAGATTCATAAGTCCCTGGAAAAAGAATATGATAAATCCAATCGCATTAAGAAGAATCACATTTTTCGGCAATATATAACCAAATCCCATGAAAGACGCATAGCCAGCCAGTAAAGCAATAAAACAGACTCTAAGTATCTTTTCTCTTGAAAAATGCCTAGCAAGTGACGCATAACTTGCCTGTGAAATCAGCATTCCAAGTCCATACATTACCGTAAAATAAAATACCAGATTTCCACTTTCTGAATAACCATATTCTATGTAAAAGAAGTTTACACCAAATATAATGAGAATATTGCATGTAATGTTAAAAAATATAGAAGCAATTCCTGCGGCGACCAGCTGGTCATTTCTTGCAAAAATCCTATACATGTCCTTTAATGATAATTTCTCGTTCTGCTCTTTTCGCGGCTTTTCTCTTATTCCAAATGCTGTCAGCATCTGAAATCCGACAAGTGCCAATGCTACTATCATTGCAACTATTCTGTACGCATTTACAGCATTTCCAGCAATTACTACAGGTACTACACCGGCTACAGAGAACTGACCGATGCACACAAAAATGCTCATGATGGTTACAAGGGAATCTCTGGTGTGTGGATCTGAACTCAGCGAAGGCAGTACTCCCCAATATGCAATATCATTCATAGTGTAAGTCATCCCCCACAAAAGATAAAAAAGACTGTAGAAACAGACAAATCCCCATCCGCTCGGACGGATTGTAAATAAACAAACGATTACAATCGCATTGCTGATGCATCCAATTAAAATCCACGGTTTGAATTTTCCCATTTTAAAATGTGTATTTTCAATAATGATTCCCATGAGAAGATCATTCACTGCATCCCATATCATGCACACAACCATTGCTGCACTTATTACAGCAAATTGTGCACTGGTCAGATTCATTGTATACTGCACATAAAGAATCAAATACATGCTCACCAGTGCATATGCTGCATCCCGGCCTGTCGCACCAATGCAGTAACTCCATTTTGTTCTTGCATCTAATTTTTCGTTCATACTGTTTTCCTCCTGTTCGCAGAAGCAACAATTCTGTTCATTGTCTTTTTCTTTATAATGCCGCCACTCTGGTTGCATACACTGTCAATATTTCCCTCAAGAATGCCTTCCAACATCATCCTTGCTTCAGGATCTCTTAGAGATTTTGGAAAATACATCAGTCTTACAAGAATCTTTCCAAGTTTAATCCATCTCCTTACAAGCCGGGAATATTCCTGCATCTGTCTGAGTGAATTTTTTGTAGTAAATTCCCCTGGCTTTAAATCAGAAAAGTGTGTGCATGGTTCCTGATAAATGGAATAAAAATCTGTTTCCGAAAGAGGTACACCTGCGCTCTTTTTTAAGAGAACATTCATTTCTGTCCCTGTAACATCCATTTTTCCAGTCAATCGGATATCGTTAAGAGATGCCCCTACCTGAATTTCATACTCACCACCAATGACCTGAAATTCACCATTCTGGTATACCTGAAAAGCTCTGTCATCCAATACAACATCCATCTGTTTCCTTTCACCCGGATTTAAGAATGTTTTAGCAAAACCTCGCAGTTCTTTATTGGTCCGGAGAAAATCAGCATCGGGATTTTTCACATATATCTCCGAAATTTCGCTGCCTGCAATGGATCCAATATTTTTCACTTCAAAAGAAATATGGATTTTCTCATCATCGCCTGTCTTTATATGTAAATCCGCATACTCAAACTCCGTATAACTTAATCCATATCCAAAACAATATCTGACAGGTACATGAAAAGTATCATAATACCGGTATCCCACAAAAATACTTTCACGATATTCCACCTCATCCAGATGTCTGTTTTGTCCTTCCTGTTTTGCAAAATATCCATAGCTTGGAACATCTTTTTCACTATACGGAATACTCTCTGCGAGCTTACCGGATGGATTGCTAAGTCCTAAGATAATCTTTACACAGGCGCCAGCTACTGCTTCTCCACCAAGATATAGATGTAATAGTGCTTTACATTTTGATGGAAGTTCCATGTCATAAGGCGAACCTCCAAAAGAGAGAAATCCTATCTTATCGTTCACTTCCAGAAGCTTTTTAAGCAAAAGGATCTGATTTTTCGGAAGGTCAAAGCTTTCCCTGTCATATCCTTCACCTTCAGCAATATCCGTCAAGCCTCCGAAAAACAATACCGGTATATCATATTCTTTCGCTTCTATAGCTTTCCTTATTGCCTCTTTTTCCAGTTTCGCATCTCTTTTAAAAGAAGTATTTTTATAACCTCTTGCATATCTGACTTTTATGCCATATTCTTCAAACTGTTCTATAAAAGAAGTAATTCTGGTTGTATGAATATGACTGCTTCCACCGCCCTGGATTCTCGGTTTGTCTGCCAATTCTCCAATCATCAGTATTTCTTTTATTTCCCCTAATGGAAAGAAAACATCATTTTTAAGAAGTACAATACTCTCTTCCGCTATCTGTTCTGCCAGCTTATGATTCTTCTCTCTGATAGGATCCGGAATATTCTTTTTCCCTCTGCTCTGTATCACATTGCTCTTATATCTGTCATTCAACCTTTCTATTCTATCAACAGAGCATTCCAGTTTTTTCATAAAACAAGGATTCGTTGCCGCTATATTCCATATTTCATCATAATGATTGCCACAGCTGTCAGGCATTTCTACATCCATTCCCGCAGATATGCATTTCGGCAGATCAACACAGGCTCCCCAGTCACTCATTACAAGGCCCTCATATTTCCAGTCGTTTCTGAGAATGTCGGTTAAAAGATGTTTATTCTCACAAGCCGGTAATCCATTCAGGTAGTTATAACTTGCCATTATGGTTGCCGGCTTTGCCTTTTTCACTGCTTTCTCGAAAGCTCTCAGATAAATCTCATGCAATGCTCTCTCATCAATCATGGAATTACTTGTCATTCTATGTGTTTCCTGACTATTGCCTGCAAAATGCTTCAGGGATGTTCCCACGCCACATTCCTGCATTGCAATAATATAGGAAGATGCCAGTTCTCCTGTAAGAAAAGGATCCTCTGAATAATATTCAAAATTCCTGCCACACAAGGGAGAACGCTTCATATTAACTCCTGGTCCAAGCACCACAGACACCCCCAATGCCTTTGCTTCCTGAGCCAGTCCTTCCCCCATTTTTCCTATCAATTCTTTATTCCAGGAACACGCTGCACTGCTTGCTGTTGGAAAACAGGTTGCTTCATAACTGTCATTATTCTTTGCCCCATCTTCCTGTGCACGTATTCCGTGAGGTCCATCCGAAACATGTATATCACCTATATGCCATGTTCCACGCCCCGTCACAAGTCGGCACATCTCTTCCAGACTTTTCCCCATATAATACCTCCGTTTCAATCTGCTTCTCTATACCCAACTTAACATCTCTTGTCATTAATCTATATTAAATTTATATTGTTATATATTAAATTTATTATATAATAGATTTATGAAAGGGGAAAAAGATGTCTGGAAATGATTCAACTATTAAATATGAATTTTTAGATTCATCAAAGAATTTTATATACGATGCCAGAGAAACAGGAAAGACACATACGTCTTTCCTGTATGAACTACAGCTTTTTAATGCTATTAAGAATGGAGATATCCATGGTGTCAAAACTGCCCTTGAAACCTACACTGACTCCGGGCTCATCATCGGTCATATGTCTGATAACCAGTCAAGAGAGATCCATTATTGGGCTGTCTCTACTATAGCAGTTTCCATCCACTATGCTATATTAGGAGGACTTGATGAAAGTGAGGCGTATCAGTTAAGTGACAAATATATTCAGGAAATTGACCAGCTATCCTCAATGGATACCTGTATAGACTATCTGTGCCAGAAAGCAATTGAACTCGTCACAAAAGTTAAGGAAAATACCATTCCTCAAGAGTATAGTCACCTGATAAATAACTGCATTCATTTAATTCACATACATCTTCATGACCGTCTCAAAATTGAAAACATTGCACAGACCTTACATGTATCCAGGGATTACCTGTCATATGCTTTCAAAAAAGAAACCGGAATCCCCCTCCATAAATATATCCTGCATCAAAAGCTGGAGGAATCCCGAAAAATGCTTTCATCCGGGATATCTATAAAAGAAGTAAGCTACACACTCAGTTTTAGTAATGAAAGTCATTTTATACAATCTTATAAGAAAAACTATGGTGTTACACCTGCAGTATATATTTCTTCACTTACAAAATAGAAAACTATTTACTTTCATCCGTCTCTTTCTGCACTCTTCCATTCTGCAACCACATTTCTCACCCGGTAGTCAATATCAAGGCGTGCACTGCGGCATTCTTGCGGATATTTTCTTGCTGCCTGAAATGCCAGTTTCACAAAAAGTCCGGAACCAACCGGGAGCATTGTCTTTAACATGCTCTCTGGAAAAACGAAATGGGTTCCATGTTCATAAATGACATACGCTGGTCTGCATGTGTGTGGATGTTCTTTCATGCGCTGCTTCATACGGCGGATATATTTTGCAGTATCCCACAACACATCATCTTCTGCACCGATCAGCAATAATGTTCCATGGATTTTTTCAATCTTGA
>ERZ773103.3363-NODE-3363-length-13200-cov-7.753823_pt1 | contig 13200 bp, 10 predicted proteins | sample MGYA00511118_ERZ773103 | MGnify/ENA primary metagenome ERZ773103 (study PRJEB29015, sample SAMEA2737821) | human gut metagenome | biome: human gut; feature: human-associated habitat; material: faeces | place: China | collected 2012 ... | reverse complement strand
CCCGCCCCGCCATCGGATGCCCGCCGACAAAATGCACGCCCGCGTCGAGCGCAGCCTGCTCCAGCCGCTCGACCATGAACTGCTTGACGCCGACCATATCGACCACCACGCAGCCCTTTTTCATTTTCGGCATGTTTTCCAGCAGCCAGTCCACCGTCGCCTGCGGATACAGGCCGATGATGACCAGGTCGGCCTCCTTATACAGTGCCTCGGTTGCGACCGCGTCGATCGTGCCGTCCGCGCGCGCCGGCTCGGCGGTGGCGCGGGTGCGGTTCCAGCCCAGCACACGGCTGAGCGTGCGCGCCTTGATGGTTTTCGCCATCGAGCCGCCCATCAGGCCCAGACCGGCGATGAGTACGGTATCAAACATAAATGGGTTCCCCCTGTCTTTTGTTTTTTATTCAGTTAAAGTTTATAACGGCAGACAGGGTTTGTCAATGAAAAACCGACTGCCTTTGCAGCCGGTTGTCATTTCATTATTTCTTCGGTCTTGGATTGACACTGCAAATCCGGTGCCACAACGGCGTAATCCGGCAGATAATAAACACGAGCAGCGCACCTGCCAGATTGAGGATAAGATCATCCACATCGCACGAGCCCGTTCCGGTGTACACCTGCAGCACTTCCACCGCCGTGATGCTCAGCGTGAGCGACGCCGTGAAAAAGAAAATGCTTCTCTGCCAGCGGAACAGTGCGGGCAGAAATACGCCCATCGGCGCAAACGCGATCAGGTTGCCTGCCAGATTGAGCACCACAAGCCGCAGCGAGATATTGCCGTAGCCGTAGGCCAGCAGGTAATTTTTCACCGTACGGAGCGGCTCCAGATTCACCATATCGAGCGAGGTATGACCAAATCCGCGGCCGAACGCGTTATCGAAAAACAGCACATTCAGCAGCACCCATATGTAGTACAGAAACAGCGCCAGCATGTACAGCCGCCGCCGTATCGGACGCGTATTGTCCGGCACGCCGCAGAACAGCGCAGCACGCAAAAGTACCGCAAAAATCGCTGCAAACACGAATTTCTGCTCGGGTGCAACGGTGATTCCGGGTGCTAACTCATAATAGATGTTGAAGCACAGAAATACCGCTGTCAGCAGTACCGCTATGCCGCGAATTAAATTCTTCAAAAGGAGATTCTCCTTTGTGTTGGAATATCATAGGGCGGGAGTACCCGCCCTATGTCAAAAATTCTGTTACAGGCTCTCCGCTTCCCTGAGCCACAGCGCGGACACTGCGTCCGACGGCATACGCCAGTCGCCGCGCGGCGAAAGCGTTACGGTACCGACCTTCGGGCCGTCCGGCAGGCAGGAGCGCTTGAACTGCTGCGTAAAGAAGCGGCGCATAAAGGTCGTCAGCCACTTCTTGATGGTCGCGTCATCGTACACGCCCTCGAAGGTCTTGTGTGCGGCACGGAAGATCTTGCGCGGCGGATAGCCGAAACGCAGCATGTAATACAGGAAAAAGTCGTGCAGCTCGTACGGACCGACCAGATCCTCGGTCTTCTGGCTGATTTCGCCGTCCTTAGGCGGCAGCAGCTCGGGTGATACCGGGGTATCGAGCACATCCTGCAGCACGTCGGACAGCTCACCGAGGGTGCGGTCTGCCTCGTAAGCGACAAGGTAGCGCACCAGCGTTTTCGGGATAGAGCCGTTCACGCCGTACATACTCATATGGTCGCCGTTGTAGGTCGCCCAGCCGAGCGCCAGCTCGGACAGGTCGCCCGTACCGACAACCATGCCGCCGTTCTTGTTGGCGAGGTTCATCAGCACCAGCGTACGCATGCGCGCCTGACCGTTCTCAAAGGTGACAGACAGATCGTCCTTGGACTGGCCGATATCCATGAAATGCTGATCGACCGCCGCCTTGATGTCCACGGTCTCGAGCGTAACGCCGTAGGCTTCCGCCAGCTTTTCTGCGTTGCCCTTGGTACGGGCGGTTGTGCCGAAGCACGGCATGGTGACAGCCAGAATGCCCTTGCGGTCGAGTTCGAGCATATCAAACGCATGTACGAGCACGATGAGCGCGCGTGTGGAATCCAGTCCGCCGGACAGGCCGACGACCGCCGTTTTCGCGTGCGTATGGCGCAGACGGGTCGCCAGACCGGTGGCCTGAAGCGTGAGAATCTCCTCGCAGCGCTCGTCGCGGAGCGCCTTGTTCGCCGGAACGAATGGCGTGCGCGGGAAGGTCCGGTCAACAAGGTCGTTCTCCACCGGCTCGAGCGAGAACGAGAACACGCTGCCCTCGATAGACTCGAATGTGTTCATGCGCTGACGCTCGTGCGCCAGACGCTGGAGGTCGATATCCGCGTAAATGATGCCCTGCGAGAACATCTTGCTCTCAGCCAGCAGCGCGCCGTTCTCGGCGATCAAATCGTGACCCGCAAAAACGAGGTCCTGCGTGGACTCACCGAAGCCGGCGTCCGCATACAGGTACGCGCACAGCAGTCGTCCGGACTGCTGACGAACAAGGTCGCGGCGATAGCCCGCCTTGCCGATGATCTCATCCGATGCGGACAGGTTGACGATAATGTGCGCGCCCATCTGCGCCAGCGTAGTAGACGGCGGATTCGGCACCCACAGATCCTCGCAGATTTCTACGCCGAAGGTGAACAGCGGCTGCTCATCGCACTGAAAAATGCTGTCGGTCGCAATCGGTACATAGCGCGGCTCACCGGCTGTATCAGTAAGCGTTACGCTCTCGATCGAACCCAACGCATCTGCCGATACGAAATGGCGCTGCTCGTAGAACTCGGAGTAGTTCGGAAGATGGGTTTTCGGCACGAACGCCAGCACGTCACCGGCATTTACGACAGCAGCCACATTATACAGCTTGCCGCGCACGCGCAGCGGCAGACCGACTACGATGACAGCCGTAAGCTCTGCGGTCTCGCGGCAGACGGTACCGAGCGCCTGCATCGCACCCTCGAGCAGCGTTTCCTGCAGGAACAGATCGCCGCAGGTATAGCCGGTCAGGCACAGCTCGGGGAACGTGATGAGCTTCGCGCCTTTGGCAGCGGCCTCCTTCGCCAGCTTTACGATCTCAGCGGCGTTATATGCGCAGTCCGCGACGTGCAGATCAGGCGTTGCCGCGGCAATTTTGATAAATCCATCTCGCATCGGTGATGCTCCTTCCAGTGGAATAGTCCAGATAGAGTTAGTATACCTCTTTTTGTACCTTTGTGCAAGAGCGGCTGTACCAGACATAGGTATAAAACGCGTGCCTATCGTTTGAACTGGCGGGCTGAGGGCAGCCCGCCGTATGACCCATCTGCACATTGTGTATCCGCAGGGGCGAGCAATGCTCGCCCAGGCAACGTTGAATCACACGAGTCTTGAGCGCACACTGTGCGCCCCTACGATATAACCTCTGCAAACCATACACAATCTGTCCTGCAAAATGACGAAATGGAGAATGAAATGATTTCATTCTCCATTTTCAATTACTTACCGATCCACAACCGGAATCTCAGACTCATCCTTTTCATCCAGATGCTTCAGATAATGCTTTGTCTCTGCCGCGATCACGCCGGAGAGCAGCAGCACAGCGATCAGGTTCGGGATGGCCATGAAGGCATTGAGTACGTCCGCAATGGTCCACACAAGGTCGAGCGCAAGCACGGGGGCACACACAACGACCGCGATAAACAACACCTTATACGGCAGAATCGCCTTTTTGCCGAGCAGATACTCGGCGGCACGCTCGCCGTAGTACGACCATCCGAGGATGGTGGAGTACGCGAACGTAATGATGCTGATCATCAAAATCAGCGGACCGATATACGGAATCTGTGCGAATGCCGCCGTGGTCATCTGACCGCCGTTTGCCATGTTTTCCACGCTGACCGCCGGATTTTTCATCATCGAGGAGACGAGCACCAGACCGGTCATCAGGCACACGACAACCGTCGTCCAGAAGGTGCCGGTCGCGGAAACGAGCGCCTGCCGCACCGGATTGCGCGTCTGTGCCGCGCTGGCAACCAGCGGCGCCGAACCCATGCCGGACTCATTCGAGAACAGGCCGCGTGCCACGCCGTACTGCAGCGCCAGACGGATGCCGCCGCCGACCAGTCCGCCGGTCACAGCACCCGGCTTGAACGCCAGCACGAAAATGGCCTTGAGAGCCGGCAGCAGAAAATCGTAGTTGGCGCATAGAATAACGATGCAGCCGACCACATAGAACAGGGCCATCAGCGGCACCAGTTTTTCGCACACAACTGCAATGGATTCAATGCCGCCAATAATGATAATCGCGGTGATAATGCCGAAAACAATGCCGATTGCGATACGCGGCAGGCTGATGGGAAGGTTGGTCTCCAGTACCTCGGCAATGGCATTGATCTGCGTGCCGCAGCCGATGCCGAACGACGCGAGCATGGCGAACAGCGCAAACAGCACCGCCATCACCTTGCCGAACTTCTTCCACTTGAGGCCGCGCTCAAGCGCGTACATCGCACCGCCCATCATGCGGCCGTCCGCGGTCTGCACGCGGTACTTGACCGCGATCAGGCTCTCCGCGTACTTTGTGGCAATGCCGAACACGCCGGTCAGCCAGCACCACAGCACGGCACCCGGTCCGCCGAGATAGATGGCCGTGCCGACACCGATGATGTTGCCCGTGCCGACACGCGACGCGGTGGAGATCATGAGTGCGCCGAACGAAGAAATGCTCCCCTCGCTTTCCGGCTTCTCCATGATGACCTTGCACGCGTCCTTGAACAGACGAATCTGGATGAATCTGCATCGGAACGTGAAGTAAATGCCGCTGACTATCAGAAACAACGGCACAAACCACGGCTGATACAGCACATCCGATATCGCTGCGATAACGGAGTTGATCGTTTCCAACATAATTTCTATTCCCTTTCCAAAGTACTTCCGTTACCGGTTGTAGTCAACCGGTAACATTTATTTATTATTATACAGGAATCCGACAGACTTCTCAAGCATAAGTTATACCTTAATAAAATAAGTGTTCCAGTACCCACGCAAACGCCTTTGCCGTGCGGCAGTCCGGCTGCTGAAAATGCCCGCCGCTGTTCCATTCAAGGGTGCAGTCTGCGCCACACTCTGCAAGCCGGCTGTGCAGGGCACGGATGTTATCGCCCACCGCAGCCATGACGGTGTTTTTCGTGTGTTCCTCCTTGTCGCCAAGGCTTAGATAAACGCGCTGTGCCTGTATCGGGTGCTGCTGTTCAAACTCCATCCAGTCCGGAAACCACACAGAGGGCGAGGCGGCGGCGACACCATAGAACAGATCAGTCTGGGTGGACGCCCACAAAGCAAACAGTCCGGCCAGTGAGTAGCCACCCAGAATGATTTTGACGTTTTCCGGGAGATCAAGCTGCCACTTTAGCGTGGGAATGACCTGCTCCGTCAGAAAGCACAGGGTTTCCGTAGCATTGCCACCGAAACCTTGCTTTCCCCAAACAGCAGGGGCTTCCCACGGAGAAAGTGCATCATTCCAGCTTTCCACTGGAATAGCTGCAAACAGAAAGTGGTGCGCACTTTGTGCAATAGCGGTAACCTCACTTTCCATGCTTTGCAGCTCATGTTCGCCGGTCATTTGGAGCAGTAGGTATTCTGCATGGGGCTCGCCGTAAATGCGGCAAGGTTTGTTCCCAATTTGCATTGTCTGTGCGGTCACTGCGGCATCCTCCCGAAAAAATTTTGATAAGCCCAGTATAGCAACTGAAAAATCATTTTGCAATTCGAAAAGGCTTTCATAGCCGTGGCAATTGGCACAAAGATACTGCCCCTCTTCGCTCAAGTGGGCGATTTCTTTTTCAGGGAGCAGTTCGTTCACAGCTCACTTCAGCTTGCTCAGGTAGCGGTAGATGGTGGCCTCCGAGGAGCCCAGCTGGGCGGCGACCTCGCTGACGGCACCCTTCATATAAAAGATGCCCGCGTGGTGCAAGGACTCCACGATGCGGATCTTTTCCTCCATGGTCAGCCGGTCGGGCGGCAGCCCGGCGCTGCCGGTCACCTCGGCAATGGCATTCTGCACGGCATCCGGCAGGGAACTGACAAAGTTCTCCACTCCGATGCCGGTGGAGGAAGGCTCGGTGTGTGCCCCGCAAAGGGCAAGCAGCTCCTGCGCGATGCGGCTGTACTTGCCGGCGTCAAAGTTGATGCAGAGCATCCCGATGAGCTGGCCGTTATCCTTGATGAACATGGTGGAGGAGCGCAGCCGCCCCTTGGCCTGCGAAGCGCCCTGATAGCCCGCCAGATAATCCTGTTTTTCATACATCCGCTCCTGAATGAAGCGCAGCGCCATGTTGGAAAGGGGCGCACCCTCGGTGCGTCCGCTGATGTGGTTGTTGACGATGGCAACAATGGTGCCGTCCTCACTGGTAAGGTCGTGCAGCACCACCTCGTAGTCCGGACCCAGCGCTTCGCCCAGAAAAGATACCACTACGCGATAAGGCTCAAGTCTTGCATCCATCCCGTTCACCTCTTTTGTACTGCTGGAGCGCGTGAGAAAAAATTCTCACGCGCGTTCTATTGCTATCATAGCAGAAATGACAGTTTTTTACAATAAGAAGGTGCGTTGTATCCATTGTTTCGTCAAATTGATGACATTTTTCGGGCGTTTTTGTCATGCACGACAATTTATTCTTACGATAAGAAAATATTATTGACAAAATATTCTCACTGCGTTAGGATAGTGTCAGCAAGGGGAGGACAGCCCTCCCTAAGGGGTACCTGAAAAGTCGAAAATTTAGCCTATTTCTACAAACACAGCTGGATTTTGCGTTAAACAGCCTTGAAATCCACAAAGGATTCCTGCGGCTGTTTGCCTTAAATCCCGCTTGTGCTTGCGAAATATTCGTCATTTTCTTTGTTTTCAGATACACCCTAACAAATGGAAAAGGAGAAAAATCGGATGAAACAGGTGATCGTTACCCCCAATGCTCCCGCTGCCATCGGGCCCTACTCTCAGGGTATCGCTGCGGGGCAGACCGTCTATGTATCCGGGCAGCTGCCCATCGATCCGGCCACCGGCCTGATCCCGGAAGGCATCGCCGCCCAGACTGCACAGTCCCTCAAGAACATCCAGGCCATTCTGGCACAGCAGGAGATGACGCTGGCCAATGTGGTCAAGACCACGGTGTTTCTGGCGGACATCAACGATTTTGCAGAGATGAACAAGGTGTACGGCGAGTACTTTGCGCAGCCCTACCCCGCGCGCAGCGCGGTGCAGGTGGGCAAGCTGCCCAAGGACGCTCCGCTGGAGATCGAGTGCATTGCTGTAAAGTAAGTTCCCCCGCACGGGAAGAAAAGAAACGGTGAACCAAATGGATAAACAGATGTTCGTTCGCATCCTGAACAGTGAGATGGAGCTGGCCACCGGCTGTACGGAGCCCGGCGCAGTCGCTCTCACCGCCGCAGAGGCGGGCGCGGCACTCCGCAAGGCGGGCGGCACACGGGTAGAAGCCGTGACCGTCCGCGCCAGCATCAACATTATCAAAAACGCCATGTCGGCAGGCATTCCGGGCACTTCGTATCAGGGCATGGATTACGCCGCCGCCATTGGTGCCGTAGGCGGTGACCCCGTCCACCTGCTGGAAGTCATGAACTATGTGCCCCGGGAGCAGATGGAAGAAGCCGCAGCCCTTGTCAAGGCAGGCAAGGTCAAGGTAGAGGTGGCACAGGTGCCGCAGAAGCTCTACGTTGAGGTGGTTGTTACTGCCGACGGCCACACCGGCCGCGCGGTGGTGCGGGATCTGCACACCAACGTGGTGCTGGTGGAGCAGGACGGCGTGGCGACGCTGGACAAGCAGCACGCCGACCCCGCAGCAGCAGGGGATAGCGATGTGGTGACCCCGGAGCAGATCGCAGAGTTTCTGACCGTCCGCTCCATCTGGGATTACTGCACTGAGGAGCTGGACCCCCTGCACGACCCCATCGACATCATCCGCAGCGCCGTACAGGTGAACACGACTATCAGCAACGAGGGTCTTTCCAAGGAATACGGCCTTGCCATTGGCCGCAATCTGGAGCTGAACTGCCGCAAGGGTCTGATGACCCGCGACCTGACCACCAACGCCATGGTCATCGCTTCTGCCGGTGCGGACGCCCGCATGGCAGGCGCGCCGGTCTCTGTTGTGGCAAACTCCGGCAGCGGCAATCAGGGCATCACGGCTACCATGCCTGTGGTGGCAACTGCCCGCTGGCTGGACATCGACGAGGAGAAGATGCTCCGTGCCGTGACCCTTTCCAACCTGATCGCCATCCGCATCAAGGCAAAGTTTGGCCGCCTGAGCAACCTTTGCGGTGCAACGGTTGCTGCCACCGGCGCAGCCTGCGGCATTGCCTATCTGCTGGGCGGCGGCTACCACGAGGTATGCTGCACCATCCAGAACATGGTGGGCAACGTCACCGGCATGGTATGCGACGGTGCAAAGGCCGACTGTGCACTGAAGATCTCCACCTGCGTCAACGCCGCCTGTCAGGCAGCTGCCATGGGCGTGCGCGGCGTGCGGGTGCAGAGCACCGACGGCATCGTGGAGCACAATGTGGAATATACGCTGGACAACTTTGCCACCCTGAGCACCCACGGCACCAGCGACAGCGTGATCCTTGATCTGATGCTGAACAAACACCTCCCGGAGACGGAATAAGTCTCCCCACCCAGCCCCTTTCCGGGGAAAAAGAAAGAGGTACTAAAGTTATGAAAAAGCTATTCAATAGTCTGCCCTTCCGGCTTTTGCTGGGCATTTTTGTTGGTATCATCCTTGGTCAGATATTCAATGAGAGCACCATGGGCGTTGTGGTGACCCTGCAGTACATCATGGGTCAGCTCATCACCTTCTGTGTGCCGCTGATCATCATCGGCTTCATTGCCCCGTCCATCACCAAGCTGGGCAAAAACGCCTCCCGCCTGCTGGCAGTGGCCATCGTCATCGCCTATGTGTCCTCTGTCTGCGCAGCCTTCATGAGCATGGGCGCAGGTTACGGCCTGATCCCCCACCTGTCCATCGATAACAATGTTGCCGGTCTGCGCGAGCTGCCGGGCGTCGTCTTTGAGCTGAACATTCCCCAGATCATGAGCGTCATGAGCGCTCTGGTGCTGAGCGTTCTGGTGGGTCTGGCTGCCACCTGGACCAACAGCAAGCTGACCTGCGACTTCCTGAGCGAGTTCCAGAACATCGTGCTGGACATCGTGAGCAAGGTCATCATCCCCGTGCTGCCCTTCTACATTGCCGCCACCTTCTGCGGCCTGAGCTACGAGGGCACCATCACCCATCAGCTGCCCGCCTTCCTGCAGATCATCGTCATCGTTATGGCTGGCCACTACATCTGGCTGGCTGTGCTGTACCTGCTGGCCGGTGCGTACTCCGGCAAGAATCCTTGGGAAGTGCTGCGTCACTACGGCCCCGCTTACCTGACCGCTGTCGGTACCATGTCCAGTGCTGCTACGCTGGGTGTGGCGCTGGAGAGTGCCCGCAAGAGCAAGGTCCTGCGTAAGGACATGGTAAGCTTCGGCATCCCCCTGTTTGCAAACATCCACCTGTGCGGCTCTGTGCTGACTGAGGTGTTCTTCTGCATGACCGTTTCCAAGATCCTGTACGGCAAGCTGCCCAGCGTTGGCACCATGATCCTGTTCTGCCTGCTGCTCGGCATCTTCGCCATCGGCGCACCCGGCGTGCCCGGCGGCACTGTCATGGCTTCTCTGGGTCTGATCACCGGTGTTCTGATGTTCGACAACGCCGGTACTGCTCTGATGCTGGCTATCTTCGCCCTGCAGGACAGCTTCGGCACCGCCTGCAACGTGACCGGTGACGGCGCGCTGACCCTGATGCTGACCGGCTACGCCGAGAAGCACGGCATCGCTGATACCGGCGACCTCGAAAGCCCGATCCTGTGATAAAAACCTGAGCACTCCTCCTTAATTACAAGAGACTGTGAACAGACAGTCCCGAAATCTCCGAAAAGCCCCGGCGACCGCAACGGCCGCCGGGGCTTTTTGTGCGGCAACCCGGTTTGATATCCGGCGTAATGGGATGAAATTTCTGAAACGCCTTTAAAACCATAAAGTAAAATGCTATACTAGAAGGACATTGGGTGCGCTGAAAATGCGCAGCCTGAAAGGAGCTTTTATGACACAGCTTTTGATCCGTCTTTTTATACGCCGCCCCAATTCTCCGCAGGATCCCCGCGTCCGCGCCGCCTACGGCAATCTGGCCAGTGTGGTGGGCATGGTGTGCAATATCCTGCTCTGTCTGGGCAAATTCGTGGTGGGCACTCTGTTCGGCTCTATCGCCATCACTGCCGATGCGCTGAACAACCTTTCGGATGCTTCCTCCAATATCGTCAGTCTGGTGGGCTTCAAGCTGGCCGCCAAGGCACCGGATGCCGAGCATCCCTACGGTCATGCCCGCTTTGAGTATCTGGCGGGTCTGGTGGTCAGCGTGACCATTCTGGGCATCGGCTTCTCCCTGCTGAAGGAATCGGTCACCAAGGTGCTGCACCCTACACCGGTGCAGTTCGGCTGGCTGACCGTGGCGGTGCTGGTGGTGTCCATTCTGGTCAAGCTGTGGATGAGCGGCTTCAACCGCACCATTGGACGTATCATTTCCTCCGAGACCCTCATCGCCACCGCTGCCGACAGCCGCAACGATGTGCTGAGCACTGCCGCCGTGCTGGTGGCTGCCATCCTCTGCCGGGTGACCGGCTGGGATGTGCTGGACGGCCTGATGGGCGTGGGTGTGGCAGTGTTCATCCTGATCTCCGGCTGGGGTCTGGTGATGGATACCCTGAGCCCGCTGCTGGGCGAAAGCCCCAGCGAGGATCTGGTGGAGCATATCGAACAGACCGTGATGGGCTATCCCGGCGTGCTGGGCGTACATGACCTGATGGTGCACGACTACGGCCCCGGCCACCAGTTTGCCTCCATCCATGTGGAACTGCCCGCCGAGCAGGATCCGCTGGAAGCACACGACCTGATCGACAACATCGAGCGGGACTTTATGAAGCACGACCATCTGATGGTGACCATCCACTATGACCCCATCGTTACCTCGGACGCCGCCGTGGGGGTGCTGCGCAGCCGCCTGACCGAAAAGCTGCGCCAGCTGGACCCGGCGCTCTCACTGCACGACCTGCGCATCGTGCCGGGCAAGACCCACACCAATGTGCTTTTCGATCTGGTGCTCCCTGCGGGCTATGCCGGGGACAAGGTGGAACTGCTGACCCAGATGGAGCAGTTTATCAAAGAGCAGGACCCCACCTATAACTGCATCATCAAGCTGGAACAAAGCTATACGGCTGCGGCTCATAAATGAGGGGAAGCTGTCCCGCACAGGCTCTGTGCAGATATAAGGAAAGCAGAGGGAAAGTAGTATGCTGAACGAGACCTACCGCGCCATGCTGAACAACAAAAGCGTCATCCGCGAGACCTTCATGTATGGCAGACAGCGCGCTGCCCAGATCGGCAGCGAGAATGTGTTCGATTATTCACTGGGCAACCCCAGCGTGCCCTGCCCGCCGGAGTTTACCGAGGCCATGCAGACCCTGCTGGCACAGGAAGAGCCGGTAAGCCTGCACGGCTATTGCCCCAGTCAGGGCGACCCGGGCTTCCGCACCGCTGTGGCGGCGCATCTGACCGAGACCTTCGGCCTGCCCTACGCGCAAAAGCACATCTTCCCCACCACCGGCGCGGCGGGTGCTATCGCCCATGCCATCCGGGCGGTGACCCAGCCCGGGGACGAGGTGCTGACCTTTGCGCCTTACTTCCCGGAGTACGGCCCCTATGTGGCGGGCACCGGCGCGGTGCTGCGGGTGGTGCCGCCGCAGGCACCCACTTTCCAGCCCAATCTGGATGCCTTTGCACAGATGCTGACCGAAAAGGTCACCTGCGTGCTCATCAACACCCCCAACAACCCCACCGGCGTAGTCTACTCTGCCGACACCCTGACCCGCATGGCGGCGATTCTGACCGAAAAAAGCGCCCAGTACGGACACAATATCTTCTTGGTCAGTGATGAGCCCTACCGGGATATCGTGTTTGACGGCAAGACCGTGCCTTACCCGGCGGCGTTCTACCCCCACACCCTGACCTGCTTCTCCTACTCCAAGAGCCTGAGCCTGCCCGGCGAGCGTCTGGGTTATGTGGCGGTGCGCCCGGGGTGCGAGGGGGAGGACATCCTTGTGGACATGATGAGCCAGATCTCCCGCTTTACCGGCCATAACTGCCCGCCCAGCATCATCCAGCGGGCGGTCAGCCGCTGCCAGAAGGTGACCAGCGATCTTTCGGTCTACCAGACCAACATGGAACTGCTGTACCAGAAGCTCACCGCGCTGGGCTTTGAAGTGGAGCGCCCGGGCGGCACCTTCTATATCTTCCCCAAGGCACTGGAAGAGGACGCCAACGCCTTCTGCCAGAAAGCCCGGGAATTCGATCTGCTGCTGGTGCCCAGCGACAGCTTTGGGGTAAAGGGCTATGTGCGCCTTGCCTATTGCATCGACACCGAAAAGGTAAAGCGCAGCCTGCCCGCCTTTGAAAAGCTGGCAGACGCCTACCGCAAATAACCGGAACGCCCCGACCCGGGGCATAAAATACAAAACCAATAGAGGAAAGGGAACCCTGCTATGGAAAAGATCAAGATGACGACCCCGCTGGTGGAGATGGACGGCGACGAGATGACCCGCATCCTGTGGAAGATGATCAAGGACGAGCTGATCCTCCCCTTTGTGGACCTTAAGACCGAGTATTACGATCTGGGGCTGCCCAACCGCGATGCCACCGCAGATCAGGTGACCATGGATGCCGCCCTCGCCAACAAGAAGTACGGCGTGTCGGTCAAGTGCGCCACCATCACCCCCAACGCCCAGCGCGTGGAGGAGTACAAGCTGCACGAGATGTGGAAGAGCCCCAACGGCACCATTCGCGCCGTGCTGGACGGCACCGTGTTCCGCGCGCCCATTATGATCGACAGCATCCAGCCGGTGGTCAAGAACTGGAAAAAGCCCATCACCATCGCCCGCCACGCCTACGGCGATGTGTATAAGTGCACCGAGTTCCGCATTCCCGGTGCAGGCAAGGCCGAGCTGGTGTTCACCGGCGCAGACGGCAGCCAGCAGCGTGCCACCGTCTTTGACTTTGAGGGTGCCGGTGTGCTGCAGGGGCAGTATAACAAGGACGATTCCATCCGCAGCTTTGCCCGCAGCTGCTTCAACTACGCACTGGATGTGAAGC
>ERZ773103.3362-NODE-3362-length-13207-cov-3.222019_pt1 | contig 13207 bp, 17 predicted proteins | sample MGYA00511118_ERZ773103 | MGnify/ENA primary metagenome ERZ773103 (study PRJEB29015, sample SAMEA2737821) | human gut metagenome | biome: human gut; feature: human-associated habitat; material: faeces | place: China | collected 2012 ... | reverse complement strand
GTTACCTCCACATTCTTTTTTATTTTGAATGTCCGCAAAATCCGTCCTACATCTGTCGGCCGTTGTGATTCTGTCTTTTTCGGAGATTCCGCATCGCATGAAATCGACATATTATCATCAGGATCAAAACTGAGATTGGTGACAAGTGCTGAATAACTCTTCGATGGTCCATCTGAAATATATGCTATATCTCCTGCCTCCACAGTTGGATTCGGCAGAGCCGACGCATCAAGCGGCCGGAATATCAGCCCGATAAGTTTTTTGCCAAGGAATTCTGCAAAATTCGCGGCATTTTCCTTTGTGATAAACGGATTTCCTGATATTTTCAGGATGTACCCTTCTTCACCATAAAATAATGTGTCTGCATTTTCAGTATTTTCTGTTTCGGCAGTCACCTGCACTCCACTGATGATCACATCTTCCACAGCAACATCCAATGTGTCCAGCGTGTATATATGATGGAATGCATCCATATCTTCAAATCTTCCTGAGTTGTGTTCATAGCCTGTATTCCACGGCGAAAATGTTCCGCCATCAGCCTCATCACCTGATGAATAAGGACTGTCATCATCGAAAATACCTCCATCCAGCAAAGTATTCTGTTCAAATACCTGCTGGTCAAACCAGTCAACGATAAGTTTTCCGTTGGCATCACATTTTGCAAACTTGCATATCATCTGCATTGCATACGAAAGTACCTGTCTGCATGTGATTCCGCTGTTGATCGGCCGTTTTGTAAGTTTCACATTATAGCCATCAAATCTTGCCGACTGCAGTACCACACCACAATACCTGCACAGATCATTCACTATCGTTTGAATCGTTGCTGGATATGTAGTTGTTACTCCTGCATATTCTTTATCGAGCTTATGCATATTATCAAGGCATTCCAATGTGATCAAGTCACCATCATACGATGTACTGTCAACCTCATAGACACCTTTTTGTATTTTTTCTATGCTTCCATCATCAAGTTTCATACCGATATAAGGTATGACCTGAGCTCTATCAAATACCCGTCTGGATAATTTTTCATCCTCATCGTACAGAACGACTGTCATTTTGTTAATAATGCAGCTCCCGATGGTAAACGCTCCACTTTCGGTGACTCCCTCATCAATCTTGAATCCTCCTTCCCATATATTGGAATCGTCCAGATTCAACACCGTTCCATCAGCAAGGGTAATTGTCAGGTATAACAGGAATCTTCCATATTTTATTTTTTCTTTAAATTCTTTCGAAACATTGATCATGTGTTACACCTCAACTATGTCAAAACTCAGGGTACCGTAACGTTCTCTGCCTTTTTTCCACCATTTAACTTCTGTTTCCATATCTCCGGTATAAAACTCTTTTGTTACGTTTTTTCCCTCCATAGGATCCCAGTATTTCACCCACACATATTCAGGCTTAAAAGCTGATAAGATTTCGTGAACCATTGCTTTTGATAACTGCTTCCAGCCCAGGCTCAGGGTCCTTTTTTCTGCACCTTTATTTTTATGCATTCGATAATCTCTGGTTCTTCCGGCATTGCTTTTGCTTATGTCACTTTTCTTCCATTTAAACTGAGATGGGTATTTGAAGTTCCCATCTCCCGTAAGATCGATCACGTTCATCTACCCACCTCCTATATCGTTGCTACCACGTGATACCTGTTATCGTATTTTTTCTGTCCTTTTCGAACCACTTTATATAATGTTTCCGAATCTGCCTTGATCGTAAGGTTAACGATAACGTCTTTATCCTTATCGTTGTTCATAGGTCCACTCATGTCAAAAGCTTCCACTACAGCTTCAAAGACACCTTTTTTGATTCCATCAATGATCTGGTTATTGTTGGCTACAGTGTTCCTGTTTCCCATCCGGCCGACCATTTCAGGACCGTTCTCTCTTGCAATGAACATTTCTCCTTTTTCTGGAAAACCGCCTTTTGCATACCAGTTTAGTCCAAAAGAAGGTGTTGAAAAGCTTACCGGTCCTACGCGGTGCCGGTTCCATGATACTGAAACATGTGGAAGTGGAATATGGACAGAACCGAAGCCATTCGCAAATCCCTGAATTGCATCCTTTCCTATCGAGAACAGGTTAGGAATTGCTTTTGAAATCATACTCGGAATATTTCCTAATGTTTCTGTAAAGGAGCTCCAATGACTGGAGAATCCATTTTTCAGTCCACTGACAATATCATTACCTTTAGAGGTGACTTTTCCCTTGATGTTTCCAATCTTTGCAAATACTTCATTCTTCATATTGGCAACACGCTTCAGGAAACGGCTATCTTTCACAGCTTCCCAGCCATTTTTCAGACCTTGAATTGCATCGGAACCTTTGGATTTAATCCATGCTTTCGCATTGCCAAGTTTGTTTTTGACTTTTCCCGGAAGCTGTCCGATCCAGCTCAGCAGATCTGGTAACTTGTTTTTTGTGCCTTCAAGTAATCCCTCTATGATGTATACACCCTGCTGCCTCATTACTGTGGACGGGGAATGAATTCCGAACGCATTCTTAAATCCATCAATGAAAGGTTTAAATATATTGTCTTTAATCCATGCTGCGATACCTTTTATTGCATCTGTGATTCCTTTGAAAATGCCCAATACAACGTTGCCGCCACACTCTTTAATCTTACCCTCAAAGTACTTTTTTGCATTGGTAAAGGCTTCTCCAATCAGTCCGCCTATGAATGCTGCGAAACCGCCAAATACTGCTCCTATGGCTTCTGAGAGCCTGCTTACTATACCCTTCCAGTCAATGTTGACCAGGACTTCCCTGACTTTCTCTCCAACCTGCTGCCAGTCGGTATTCTCGATTGCTACGATAATCGTATCAAGAATGCCTTTGACTGTATTGCTTATAGTCTGTCCTGCCAATGCTGCATCAAATGACTTAACTGCGCCATTTATGCCATCGGATATTGCCCTGCCAAGACTTTTCCAGTGAAAATTCTTCGCGAAAGTATTTACAAAACCTAATGCTGTATTAAGGCCTTTGGCTATGGTACTTCCAACAAGCTTCCAGTTGGTTGTTTCCAGAAATCCATTGAGGAAAGTAGCAATGCTCTTAGCGATCTTATTGCAAGTATTCTGGATCTTCTTCCACGGAATCTTTTCCAGCGCAGCATTTAGCTTCTCCCCGACCATAGAACCAAGTTCGGTGAAGTCTGCATTTTTCCATGCGTCCTTGATAAGCTTTGCAAGATCTTTGAACTGGTTCGTGACCGTTGTGGTCTGGAACATGTTGCTTGCATCACTGAGTCCGCCAATATTTCCCGCTGAGGAGCCTCCACCAGAAGAATCTGAGGATGAATCATCGTCCATCTTATTGATCTGGTCGAACCCCATTATGGTCCGCTTGTATTTCTCTGTAGCTTTCGAAGCCTTATCCGCATTGCTGGCATTATCCGCTAAGCCGCTGGACGTACCGCTCAGGCTCTTTGCATAGTCCTGATTGAGCTTCTTTGCAGTGACAATGGTTGTTTTGCCGCTAAGTGCTCCAATGAGCTGTCCTACCGCATTTACTGCCCGGATAACCATCTGAACAAAACTGTTCAGGATTGGTGCCACCACTTCAAGTATCGGCGCAAATGCAGCTGCAAGTGAATTTTTGAGCTGCGTCAGTGAAGACATCAACATGGATATACTGCTGTTGGTTGATCCGCTGTACTGTGCCAGATTCTGGAATCCCTGTTTTGCTCCGTTAATTGCTCCGCGAATTACAAAACTTGCAAACATGAATTTTGCAGTCATACCAACTGTTTTCAGTATTCCTGCCAGGCCTTTTCCGGATGTTCCAAGACCATTGAAAGAAGACCGCGCTCTTTTCAAAGTTGGGATCCCGGATGAAAATTTTTGAATCAGGGCACTGAACGCACCAGAAGACTTCTGGATTACACCGGATGCCAGAGATTTCACACCGGAACCAATGCCCTTGATGGCACCACCGAAGCCCTTGACAGCCGCACCACCGATAACACTTTTGAGAGATATCGGACGCTGCCCGGCTTCTTTTGAATTCAACAAATTAGCCTTTACACGAGACAATTTTTCCATTTCAACGGTACATTTCTGAATCTCTCTCTGATTTTTAATCCACTCATCAGACCCATATGCAGTTCCTGCTGCCGTAAGTTCTGACATTTTCGTTTTATAACGGCCAAGCTTATCTTCTGCCGCCTGAATTTGCTTTGCCAATTTCTTGGCTGCCTGAGTAGGCTGCTCCATCTTTCCTTTAGACTCCAGAGACTGCATACTTTTTGCAAGATTTTCAATGTTCTTCTGAGTTTTCGCAATTTCCTCATCGAGATTAATCATTTTTCCATCTTGAGTTACATCTGACAGGCTTAAATTCTTTGCCATACGTGCATTTTTATCTTTTTGCAACGAAGTTAATCTGTCTCTCTCGTTCATCATCTGCTCATATGCATTTTGATATTTAACTGTAAACTCGGTGCCATTTCCCGATTCATTTAATTCCTGCTGTTTCCGTTTCAGCTTATCCAATGCATTTTCAGCCTCTTTTGCTGACTGATATAAATTTCTGTACTTATCAGACATCCCCTGATTTTTTCCCATTTCAGAAAGAGCCTGTTCGTCTTGTAAAAGGGCATTTACTTTTTGCTGCAGCTTATCCATAGAATTTTCAACATTCTGAAATTCTTCTGTCGGTACTTTTATTCCCGCTTTAATCTGAAACTCCTGCATTTTTTCTTTAAACCCCAGTTTCGGTGTAACAGAAGATACAACAGCTTTCACTTTCTGCATTGCGCTTCTTACAGATCTTAATGCCTGACTTTCATCTAACTTAAAAGCATTTTTAAAAACATCAGTTACCTTCTTTACCTCTGCCCGTGCTGAACCCAGCTCTTTTTTGAGGGATTTCGCATCACCTTCAATGGTGACTTTCATTTTTTTCAGATCTTCGCTCACAACTCCACCTCCTTCCCATCAAAAATCCGCCGTAGCATTATTCATGTCTACGACGGTTAAATTCATTTACATATTCTCTACGTTTCTCACTGTATTCCGCCCACTGTCGTTCTTCTTCCGCCTTTTCATACATCTCCTGTTCTTTTTCGAACAGTTTTGGATAGAAGTCCCACGGCTTCAGGAATGGTCTACTATTTTCATCGAACAGAGCTCCTACGTTGGCGGCTATTGCCTCAGCCAGTGTGCAGTTGTCTTCTATTCGCTGCTTTCTTCGTTTCAGCTGTACACGATATGCACTTTCTATCAAATCAATGACCTCTGCAAGCGAAGAGTTCCAAAATGTTTCTATGGAAATCCCCAGATCAAGCGCTTCCGTGTATAGTTCATTCACAAAATCTGTTAGACATTCTGCATCTCTTCCACCAGAACATCCGCCTGCTCCTGCGTAAAAAAACCGGATACCGCAAGTGTAGGAATAATGATTTTTGAGTACAGATCTGTCTGGTTACCACCTTCTTCATCAGCCCAATAATCATACAGGTTCTGAACCTTTGTGTAGCTCAGTCCATGTTCCCACGGCTCCATTGCGGCCTGAATGATCGTAAGCATCACGGAAAGCGGCGGAATATCATCCAACATATTCAGGATATTCTGACGGTATTTGTTTTCCAGCTTATTGATCGTAGATGCTTTCAGCTTCAGGCGGTAATCCCTTCCGTTTACTGTCCAGTAATGGAAAGGCTTACGCTCCTTTTTCTCAGTCATCTCCACAACTTTTTCTTCTGTTGTTTCTTCTACAGTGTCTAATCCACCGATATCACTCATGCTGTTTTCTCCTCTCTGCCTTTTATGCCGGATCTGTATACTTAAGTTCGGACTGAACCATCATGGTCAGTTCAAATTCAATAACACCATTCAGGCTGCCGCCTGTACGTTTTACCGACACTTGTGCATCGTATTCCGTAACGCTGCCATCTTTTAATTTATCCTGGAATGATAATACCTCTCCGCTTTCTGCTGCTGCTCTCATAACTCGATATGGACTGTCTGCTTTTGTATTGTCATACTTAAATTTGTATACCATGTCCGGCAGGTCACCCACACCAAGTTCATACATCTTATGTCCGTCTGTAAGCCCTGAATTTTCTACTTTTTCTGCCTCAATGCCCATTTCAGGGATTTCTTTTAATCCCGGAAGATCTGTATATGTACTAGGTGAGCCAGTTTTTTTCTTATATCCCAGTGTTGCACCATTTGCTAACATTCTGTATTCCTCCTATCTCCAATATACTTCATCGGAATCCATGTCAATAATTCCTTCGTATCTCATCTGTTTATGTTTCATTCCTGAAGGATCCGGAACATCCTGACACTCAATCCTTTTCAGTCCCGTTTCCTTCATTGCCTCATCAACAGCCATAGCTGCCGCTGATGTGCTGTCACGATGCCATATATCAATCCTGTACCGGACAAGTGATTTATCCTCTCCAACAAGCTCGCCATGGGAACTGTGTTCATACACACTGTTCTGTTCCTCTGTGTACTGAATTGTTGCATCTTCTGCCCATGAATGCGGATAAGCATCTGACACATTATCTGTAACGCTGCACAAGGCTTTGTATACCTGATCTTTTATGTTTTTCATTTTGATACCTTTCCTATGTTTGTCTGAAAGCTTGCTTTCATATTCTTTAAAATCTTATCTTCGTTGTCATGAAGCGCCGGATAAAGAAATGGATGTGCCGGTTGGCCTGTGCACTGGTAGAATCTTCCCTGTGGAGTATCGATGTAAAACCACCGATATTTTTCTGCAGTTCTGCGGTCAATTTGACTTTCATGAATCCACCACGGGGCCTGTGTATATACCGGTGTGACTTCCGGGGATATTCCAGCATGATCTGCCTGTCCTTTCGGACCGGTACCAAATTCTACATATGGTGCATATGCTCTGTTTGTCCAGCAGGTTCCAACAGCCCTGTTGGTATCCCCCTCAACGTCCGCATATATGCTCTGCCGCAATTCTCCAGTATCTACGGGACAGTTCAAAACAGCCGTCGCACGGACGGTCTGAATCGCATCGGCTACGGCCTGCTTCATATCCAGTCCTGATAATTTTTCCAATGCCCTGTCAATATCATCTGCACCGCTCACACTCACAGCTTTTCTACCTCCAAACTCAACATCCTGTATGGCTTAATAGAGATGATCCTGTAATCCGGCACTGCATCTTTTCCAACAAAGAGACATATCCCATCTAATTCCTGAATGTCTGTACCATTCTCGAGAATATAATGCATTCTTCCCTTTTCATCTGGTTTCACTTCGTACTTTCCGGATATCCGCACATTACGGATATAATTCAGACGTTCTCCATACTGTTGTGCCTGTACCTTACCGGATGCCGGCCAGGATTCCCCCTCTACAGAAGAAGCAGTACCATATGATTCTCTGGTACTGCCCTCTCTATCCTTTTCAACTATACGCTTTTTGTGATAATACGTTTCAGTCCTACTTCTTCGAAGCCTCAAAAGCCTTACCTCCCACTCGCGCAAGGCGAAATCTGTTCATAGTGTCGTAGATTTGTTTGGGAGCGTCATCAAAGATATAATTCTCTCCACCCTCACTTCTCGCTTTTTCTCCCTCTGTTCCCATCCGGTTCAGTGCGATCACAGTAAGATCTCTGACCGCCTTTTCCAGACCGGTTACAATGTTTTTTCTGCCTGTGTAGGATTTGACAAATTCTTCCGCATCATCCAGTAAAAGTTCAATCAGATCTTCGTCCTTTTCTCCTGTTAAGGTTATGATTTTCTCAATGTCTCTTTCTTTTGCCATGTGATCACTCTTTCAGGATTTCAAGAAGATCTTTCTTAGCAAGAGCTGATACTCCTGACAGACCTTTCTCCTTTGCAATAGCTTTCAGCTCTTCAACAGTCATTTCATCCAGATTCTTTTTAGTCTTGTCAGGATCAGAAGGAGCAACTTTCGTTACTCCTTCCAACGGCTCAAAACCACTCTTCATAAGTTTTTCTGCTGTTGCTGCGTTTTCTACATCTATTTCGATATTAGCTCGAATTAATCTCATCATTCTGCCTCCTTGATATTCAGGAAAACAGAATCCAGTTTATTCTCCAGTACCCAGAGATCATGGAAACGTCTGTAATCCATCTGCCATGCATTCAGTTTCTGGTTGATGTTTGGATCAAAGATACGCATGATATCCTGTTTGGTTACTGCAATTGGTGTGGTTACCGGGCATACAAAGAAGTTCAGGCTCTTTGCAGTCGTTCCTTTCTCATATCCGCCTTTTTCCTGTCCGGATGTTTTTCCATCATTGATCTTAATCACTGTGTACATGCGGTTAGACGGTGTGGAAATGATCGGTACACCATCCACAGACGGTACCTGTGTCTGAATGCCGCCCTTAGAAAATGTAGCTGCCGTGATTTTTCCTGCAAGTTCCAGTTCAAGTTCCATGATAAAATCAGGTGTTGCCTGACACACCAGTGCACCGTTATATCCCTCTCGTACTGCTTTAATAGCTTCTTTCAGCTTACGCAGCGCAGAGGTTCCTGTTGCGCCCGGTGTATATCCACGTGCTACCATACCTGCTTTATTAGCCGTAATTGTCTCAGTTGCCAGCTTGCTGATACGGTATGCATCAATTTCCGGCACAACCTGTGTTCTCTGAAATTCTCCCATAACTGCTGCCGCTGTAGTCACGAAGTTGTTTTCGTTGACATCAATCGGATCCAGCTGGAACAGGCGGCCTCTGTCCTGTGTCATTTTCTTAGTTTCGTATTCCAGTGTAACGGATCCCTGCTGGTAGCCGTTATCACGGTCATAGTTTCCCATTCCCTGTACATTCATCTTAGGGATTTTAACCTCTGCACCGCCGTTATAGATCACCTGTCCGGCATTGGCATCCATCCAGCCTGTAGTTGCCTCCTGCACTGCGATCTGATCCAGTGTGTTCTGAAATAATGTAGCTGTTGCTAAAGTATTAATTGGCATATTTTTTCACTCCTTTAAAATTGTCCCATCATTGCATTATATACATTCTGCTGCTGGGTCTTCTGTTCATCTGTTTCCGTTGCTTTCTTCGGCGGTTTTCCACCTTTCAGCTTTTCTTCCACTGCTGCCTCAACAGCTTTCTGGAATGCTGCTTTCACAGTCTCCATGGACTTTTTGCAGGCATCGGCATCTGTGTAGTTCAGAACCTCAGCAAGTTCCTGTGGAAGGCCATCACCGGCAAGCGTGTTTCTTGCCTCCGCCATCAGTTCTTTTCGAGTAATCGCAGCTTCTCTTTCAGAAAGTTCTTTTTCTTTCTTCTGCTGCATATACTGTGCTTTCTCTTCTTTAGTCATTTTTGCAAGCTTCTCAGCCTCAGAGAGCTTATCATCCGTCAGTGCCTGCCACTTTTCCTGTGCATTGGTTACTGCCGTATTGACTGCCTTCTGTACTCTCCGGTCAAATTCAGCCTGATTGCCTCCTGTTTTCAGAAAATCGTCAAAAGACTGCGGCTCATTGCCTTCCTCTCCTGCTCCACCAGCTCCGCCGCCATTACCGCCCTCATCGCCGGTCCCAGCACCGTCTCCTTCAGCAAATAACTGTAAATTCATCGGAACTTTGCAAAATGCTTTGAATACTTTGTTTTTCATTTCTTATCCTTTCCGCCCAGCCTATTCACTTTCGCGCCCGGGCCATTCGTCTCAGATCTTATAGTTTCACGTCATTCCGGACATAAAAATAAGACGCTTCACCCCGCGCCTCACAGGGAGATAATCGGATCACCTATTCCTTCCCTTTACCTGTTGCCTTTTCCGCTGTCTTTTCAGTCTCATTTACAATCTCTGCAACTTTCTCATTCACCAGATGGTTCGCTCTTTCTTCATCTACATCAAAAATAGTGTCTACTTCAATGATTTTTTTTAATTTGACATCACTGTAGCGTTTAATGCATCTTATTCTCACCGTTCTCATCTCCCTCCATTGCACTAGCGCAAATTACTCCGCAAAAATCCAGTCTTCTGCAAGCATGTCTGCCTGGGATGCAAGCCATCCCATCTGTACACCAGATGTTCCAACAAAAGCAATTGCTTTATTTCCAATTGCGTCATGCTCACAGTTCACAATTCTATCGTCTGCTGTTTTGTAGGAAATTCCGGTTGCAAGCTGAATATACTGTTTCTTGCCATTCCAGCCTTTTCTTGCTACTTTCATACCTCTTTTCAGGTACTTAATCGCTTCTTCAAATGAGAATGTTGCTTCTCCACCAAGGATCGGACAGTTCTGGCCATTCGCATAAATCCACTCATCAGAAAGAATATTCTGAAGCGTATACTCTACATTACGTGTTTCTCTTATATCCAAACAATCACCATCTTTTGTGTATATAAGGATTGTCTGGGATTCTTCATCCCACCACCAATATCCTCCCCATGATGGCAATTTCACTGGAATTCCAGATTTCATTTCTTTAAATGCTTCTTCAAATTTCATGTTTCATGTCCTCTCTTTCATAAAAATGGGTATAAAAATAACACGTATCTCTACGTGCTGTATGATACTTTCATTTCAACTCCAGCATTATTGTCTACTATGGTTGTACCTTTGTAGGTGTGGAGCTGTTTGTAGGATGCGAGCTGATCTGCTGTTAGGGGCGTTTCTATTGGATTGGCCAATGCGTATTGAACAAGCACGGGAGTACCTGCATTTTTCTGTTCAACAAGCCAGTTGTAAAACGCTTCCCCTGTTGGATTATCTGGATTCCAATCTGGTAACATTTTTCTCGGAAACCTAAATGCGATATAAGTTCCTATCTGAAATGCCGTTATTGATACCTTATATAGTAAGCCATAACGAAAATGACTACATCTTGTAGTACCCAGATTTTTGCTTGATATATCCCAATCTGTTCCGTCATTGGATCCATTGATATATACATAGTAAGCAAGTGTAGCATTATTATCGTTATTTCCCCATAACCCTGTCTGCCTTGTCCATTGTATTTTAGTGGTCTGTTCGATTATATCCACTAATTTTATCCTCTGTACATACACACCTCTTGCAAAATCAATCTCATCGCATATCCACTGTTGGCCAGTATCATCGGTGTAATTGCCACCGTATGTTACCAGGATTCCCGGTAAGTCATTTGGAGTTGTGATATCCATGGATTGCGGCTCGTGGTAGGGTTCGTATGAAGTCGGAGATGGGCTTATTTCTATTTGCAAGTCTGGTATTTTGCTAAGTGTCGTAATATGTTTTCCTGCTCCGCAAAGGTATATATAGTCATCTTCTGCTACAAATGATTTATTATTAATTATCAAATTTTGCACATTTGAATGATACAGCCATGTATATGCATTACTGGTACTTCCTTTGTTCCTGCCGATACATATATAAGATTGTTCGCCGATATCTAATCTTTTTGAGTATGATATAGATACGGTATTTCCTTTTCCAACATAATACGGTATGTAATAGTATGGATCAGGACCCTTCCAATTAATAGGATTCATAGCGTATTCTAAGTCAAACAGATTTTTTCCTCGTACTGTGACATTAATCTTACCATTGTTTCCAATACTTTTGATTTCCTGTGGATAATCTGGTGATGGGGAAGGTTGACCGCCGGTGTAGGGTTCATATGGGAGTGCCATATCCCCAGAGTTCAGCATGATAGTGTCTTTATTTGGTGTACAAAAAGAAAATCTTATGTATTTAATATTTTCTTTTATTTCAAAATTTCCACCATTGGATATATCAAAATCTGTAAACGTATTTGTCGTAAGTGGTTTTTTATCTTTGTCATAAACTTTACACCTTTGTGACCCAGTTTTTGTTATGGTATACTTCCCAATATCAAGAGGGATAAAGTCTGTCGTTCCATATCCATTTATTGCTTTTTCTGTTCCATCTATCTCAATCACGCATTCTTCAATGCAACTACTTTTATCAAACAATTGCGCTCCTGTGGTTGTAGCCTGTTCGCTCTTGCCGTATATTGTCAATCCCTTCAGAGGCTTTTCTTTGCACTGCTCCAATGTCAGTGGTGGCATACCAGACATCACTGCAGTCTTGATTCTTGGGCCCATGCGGTATAGCCTCCCGGGTTCTGTGCCGATGTATCCCATGTTGCCGGATTCCCGGTCTACCATCTCAAGCATTGTACTTCAACTCCTTTATCAGAAGTTTCATCAGGAACGACATATACGGTACTGCATCCCTGTACAGTCATACTTGATATAATCTGAGCCGTTTCTGATGGGATAAGAGCCATGCTACTTTTACCCCCCCCCCGGTTCAAATCCAACGTAGATGTCTCCGTTGGAAAAGTTCTTTACAAGGAATTCCAGACCAGGATTGTCGTAATTGAACTGTAACTCTACACCTGCTTCTGTTGGTTTTCTCTGTACTTTTAGTATCATTATTTCCTCCTTTCTGGGTATAAAAATACCACCGGCCATTTCTGACTGGTGGTATTAGTCCATGTTTAATCTTGTTCCACAATTATTACAATAAAAGCATTTTGTTGTTTTGCAATCACCTATAGGAAGCATTCTTCCTTTTTTACAATGACTGCAGATAACTTCCTCGCCATTTCGCATTTTTTTAATTCTCTGAAACAGTTCCTCAGCCTTGTTCATGATACTACCTCCATTTATAATCTGGATAGTCTTTCTTAACTGATTTAATTATATCACGCAACTCTTCTCCGGTCAATTTATCAACACCTTTTCGGTGCTTTATTTCCTGTGCCCTGCAAACACATTCAGACCACTGATTTCCGCCAATGTCATATCTGTGATGTGTAACTTCATGTACAATAGTCTCAGCTGTTTTTTGTACTGTAGCTGTTCTACTCGCATAAATATAAATATCATTCCCGTCCTGTAATCCCAGAACATCTTCAGGTGCATCTACTTTATAGCACATATTTATATTCAATTCTGGATGTTCAGAAATATATGATACAGTTTCTTTTCCAACTTCTGTTTTGTTGAGGTTGTTCATAAGTCTTCTGACTGTAATGGTATCTTTTTGACCATTGTTTAATTCAGTGAAACGCTCTGAAAACTTTGACTGTCGAGATTCTCTGTACTGATCATATTGTTTCCAGTCAGCTGATGCATTCTTAACTGCTTTCTCTTGGACTTCGGCATCCGGATTACCTTTGACATACTTCTCATACCACTCTTTGTATGTCATATTTGCAGGGACTCTCTCAGTACGTCCAGTTTCCGGATTATATGCAGCACGTGTCATTTTGGACAGTGTTTC
>ERZ773103.3357-NODE-3357-length-13225-cov-3.637054_pt1 | contig 13225 bp, 13 predicted proteins | sample MGYA00511118_ERZ773103 | MGnify/ENA primary metagenome ERZ773103 (study PRJEB29015, sample SAMEA2737821) | human gut metagenome | biome: human gut; feature: human-associated habitat; material: faeces | place: China | collected 2012 ... | reverse complement strand
ATACAGATGAACTGATCCTTGGGGATGTTATGATCTCTGTAGATAAGGTCTATGCGCAGGCAGAAGAATATGGACACAGCACAGAGCGGGAATTCAGTTTCCTGTTTGCACACAGTATGCTGCATCTGCTCGGCTATGATCATATGGAACCGGATGAGGCAGCGGTAATGGAGGCCAAGCAGGCAAAGGCACTGGAGGATCTGGGAATTACCAGGTGATGATCACCATCTGAAAGGAGAACATCTATGAAGAAGAAATTTCTGGCAGCAGTTATGGCATTGGTTATGATAGGAACGACACCTGTTGGTGTATTTGCTGATACTATGGTGAAAAGCTACCTTACAGGACTGGATGTTCCCGAATCGGAAGGCCGGGTCCGCCCGGTAGCGGTTATGCTGAATAATATTAAGCAGGGATGCCCACAGAGTGGAATCGCGAATGCCGGTGTTGTGTATGAGGCACCTGTAGAGGGCGATATCACAAGACTGATGGGAATTTTTGAGGATTATAAAGATCTGGAACGGATTGGTTCCGTCAGAAGCTGCAGAGATTATTATATCTTTTATGCGAATGAATTTGATGCAATTTATGCACATTATGGACAGTCTGCTTTTGCACTTCCATATTTTGAACAGCATCTGATCGACAATCTGAATGGCGTGAAACTGGGAAAAATCTGTTATTTCAGGAGTACTGACCGTAAGGCTCCGCACAATGCTTATACAACATATGACCTGCTTCAGCAGGGTATAGACAAGATGGGATACCGCAGAGAATACAAAGAAGATTATGATGGACACTATGTGTTTGTACCTGATGGAACTGAAAACACACTTCCGCAGGGTACATCCGCACAGGAGATACATTTTGATAATTTTACAGTGAATCATCCATGGTTTGTTTATGATGAAAATACAAAAAAATACAGCCGTTTCCAGTATGGTGCGGCACAGATCGATGATCTTACCGGAGAGCAACTGACCTGTGACAATATCCTGATCCAGTACTCTTACGTGACTACATATGAGGGAACAAGCTATAAGGATATTGAGACGATTACCGATCGTGACGGAAATTCCGGTGGACGAGGCAAATATATCACAAGAGGGAAAGCAATCAATGTCACCTGGCAGAAAGATTCCCCATGGGGTGTGACTCATTATATTACAGATGATAATCAGGAAGTTCAGCTGAATCCGGGAACGACCTGGGTGGAGATCGTACAGGATGACAGAGTGGATGATATCAGCTATCAATAGAGAACAGAGACTGTTTACAGGTGATGACCTGAAACAGATCGCAGAAGAAATTACTGGAGAATAAATACCATGAATTATCGTGAGTTACTGAAAGACAAAAAACGTGTTGTGATCAAAGTTGGTTCTTCTTCTTTGATTCACAAGGAAACAAATAAACTGGATCTTCGTAAACTGGAAGTGCTTGTAAGGGAACTGAGTGATCTTCATAACCAGGGCAAAGATGTTGTCCTGGTTACTTCAGGTGCAGTGGCAGTTGGTGCATCTGCATTTGGCATGCATGAGAAGCCGACAGAACTTAAGAAAAAACAGGCATGCTCCGCAGTTGGACAGGCGCGTCTGATGATGATCTATCAGAAACTTTTTTCAGAGTACAACCAGATGGCGGCGCAGATTCTGATGACAAAGAATACGATGGTCAATAACCTGAACCGCAGAAATGCACGGAATACATTTGAAGAGTTGCTGGAGCTCGGGGCAATTCCGGTTGTTAATGAAAATGACTCCATTTCAAGCTACGAGCTGGAGATGCTGGAATCCTTTGGTGATAATGACACATTGTCAGCAGTTATCGCGGGATTGATCGGGGCGGATCTTCTGATCCTGCTTTCTGATATCGACGGACTTTTTACCGATGACCCGAATACGAATCCGGATGCAGAATTCATTGATACTGTCGAAGTACTGGATGAGAAACTTCTGAGTATGGGAAAAGGACCAAAGAGCAAAGTCGGAACCGGTGGAATGGCTACAAAACTGACTGCTGCCGAGATAGCAACGGCTGCAGGTGCGGATATGGTGATTTTCAGTGGAGGAAAAACCTTATGCGGTCCGCAGGACAGCGGAGTGATCTTCGGAACGAAACAGTGGATTGAAAGATGTATTCGCTTTGGCGCGCCGGAACATGGAATCTGTCGCGTATCAAAAACGTCCAGAGAGGCGATGGCAGGGTTGTATACAGCGCTTGAAAACTATGTACTTCAGGATGAAGAAAAAAGAGAATGTGAACTTCGCGAGATTTTGAACAGGATTTCTGAAAAAATAGTAAAAACAGAACAGGAAATTATGTTGAAAATTGTGGAACAAGGACCGGTAGGACAAAAATATCCCAGACTATTTTGTTATCTTTCCGAAAAAAACAGTTCTGAAAAAATTGTAAGTTTTTTGAGAAAAGAAAGAATTTACATAGGAGAGGACAGAATAAACAATGCGGTGTATATCAGCCCTTTAAATTTACATAAAGAAGAGGCAGATGTAGTAGCAGATGTGCTTTGCAAAGCACTTGAAGCAGAATGAAATATTTTTTTTCCTGAAAAGTAAACGTTTACAAAGAGGTGCGGTATGGAAAAGAGTTTTTATGAAACACATAAAAATGAAATAAAGAAAATTGGAGAATCGGCAAAGAAACAGTTATTAGAAGACCATATTCCTTTTTGGGAACCAAGGGTTTTGGATCGGGAATATGGCGGGGATTTTTACTGTTTTTACAGAGAAGGAAAATTGATAAAAACAGTGAAACCGGGATGGTTTGTTGGACGAGATATGTATAGCTTTGCATCATTGTATCGATTTATCCAGAAAAAAGAGACGTGGCTTAATATTGCAGAGCAAGGTTATCGTTATACAAAGGGGAGTTTTTATGCAGGTAATGGGCGGTTTCAAAAATTGCTTACAAGAGAGGGGAAAATTTTAGAAGGAACGACTTCTATTTTTACCGATCATTTTGCGATAAAAGGTTTATATGAATATTTTAAAGTTGTACCGCCCGGGGAAGAAGAGCTTGCAAAGGTGCGGCAGTTGACAGATCAATTATTTCAAAATGTAAAAGATGAACAGATTCTACAAAAAGAAGGAATCCGGGCAGGATGGCAGAAGCATGCAGTGAATTTTATGACATTATTGGTTGCATTGGAAAGTTTTGATTTATTTGGAAACCGATATGAAGATGTATTGAGAGAATGTGTCAGAAAATCGTTATATGAATTTGCGAATAGTGAATTGCAGGCTCCGCTGGAATATGTGAAGCAAGATGGAAGACCGGAGCTACTCGGAGAAGGAAGATTGGTAGATGCGGGACATGCGATGGAATCGTTATGGTTTGCAATGGAAGCCGGCAGTTTGTTAGACGAGAAATCATGGAAACAACGTGCAGAAGAGGTTTTGGATTGGGTGATCGAACGTTGTTATGACGAAAGTTATGGCGGATTTATCCAACATATCGATGTGGATGGAAAAGAGCCGGAAAAACAATTTCTGGTGACGGATTATGAAGGAATACCGGCTGCATGGGACAGTAAAATCTGGTGGGTACAGGCAGAAGGTCTCAATGCATTATTTATGAGTGCACTGTTGAATGAAAATGAAAAACATTTTGCTTATTTTAAGAAATTGTATGAATATACGGAGCTTTATTTCAGAGATAAAAAATATGGGGAATGGTATTCAATTTTAAACCGGGACGGAGGTGTTTTATGCGATTGGAAAGGTTTTGAATTAAAAGGTCCGTATCATATTACAAGATGCTTAATGAAAATAAGTCTTCTTGCAGAAAAGTATTTGAAATGTAAAGAAACCGAGAACGAAAAGGAGGAAAAATCAATATGAAAAAAAGAGTCGTAAAAAGATGGATGGCGGTAATGCTCGGAGCAACAATGATCGTATCTATGGCAGCAGGATGTGGAAAGGGCGAATCATCTACGGAAGAGAAGGATGGTGTGAAAACAATTGAATGGTGGACACCAAACTGGGATGAAGTAGAGAGTAAAGAGATGGCAGCGGAATTTGAAAAAGAACATCCGGATATAAAAGTAGATATTGTAGTAACAGATTGGGATACTTACAAAAGTAAGATCACAACAGCGATCAGTACAGATAATGCACCGGAAGTATGTACAATGCTTTTAACAGACGTTGCGCCGTTTGCAAGTAAAGGTTTGTTAGAACCAATGGACGAATTAGGAAAAACGGCAGGAATTGATTTTGCAGATATTGTAGAACCGGCATTGGATATTACATCTGTGGACGGAAAAGCATATGGAGTTCCTTTCCGCTATGATGGTTCTGGAATTTACTACAATACAGATATGCTGAAAGCAGCAGGGTATGAGACATTCCCGGAGACATGGGATGAAATGGTAGAAATGAGTAAGAAACTTTCTGTGGATGGCAAATATGGTTTTGCATGGCCGTTAGGAAATCAGGCAAATGCGGCGACTCGTCTGGTACAGCAGATGTACACATACGGCGGAGACGTATTGGATGAAGACGGAAAATGTATGCTGAATAGTCAAGAAGCAAAAGCTGCGCTTAAAAATATTGTAGATTCAATTCAGGAAGGTTATGCTTCACCGGGAAGCTCTGAATTTGATAATACAACAATGAGAGAATCTTTCGGACAGGGAAATCTTGCATTCATGCTGACAGGTCCGTTTGATGTAGAGACATTGAAAACAGATTATCCGGAACTTAATTTTGCAACAGCTGTTATTCCGGGTGTTGACGGAATGGGAACAACAACAGCGAATGGTTGGTGTGTAGCATTGGCATCTAAGAGTGAAAATAAAGAAGCAGCAGCTGAATTTATGGCATATATCACAACACCGGAAAATCAGGCAAGACTGACAGATTCTTTCCCGGCAAGCAAAACAGCAATGGAATATGAACAGTTTGCAACAGAAGAATTGAAGCCGTTTATGGATCAGTTGGACAATTCAAAAGCAGAGCCGGCATACGAAAGATGGTCAGAGATGGAGCCGATCATTTTCCAGTATATGCAAAATGCAGTGGCCGGAACAATGTCAGTAGATGAAGCTTGTGAAGCAATGGCAAAAGATATTGACGCATTACTTGCAAATTAAATGAAGGGGAGGGAATTCCCTCCCTTAAGAGGCGGAGGTAAAGATGAAAAAATTTTATTTGACAAGAGATGAAAAGAAGGCGATTCCTTTTATACTTCCGGGAGTTGCTGTAACAGCATTACTTATCATATATCCATTATTTTATATCATATCCATGAGTTTTAGTGAGAATGCGATTGGACAGAGCGGTTTTGCAGGTTTAACAAATTATCTCCGCCTGTTTAAAAATCCAATGTTTACATCTTCGATATGGAATACGTTGGTGTGGACATTGGGAACAGTGATACCGGCATTTCTGATTGGATTTATACTTGCACTTTTGATCAATCGAAGAGGAATGCGGATAAAAGGTGTATTTCGCAGTCTCATATTTGTTGCATGGATCATCCCGGGAGTTGTAAAAGCGACGGCATGGAAATGGTTGTTTACCACAGATGGAGGAATGATCAATCATTTATTGATGAGTATTGGAGTAATTGAAAAAGAGATTGCCTGGCTGTCTAGTCCTCAATATGCAATGTTGTCAGTGATCATTGTCCAGGTATGGGCATGTGCGCCATATGTTATGCTTATGATGACAGCGGGGTTGCAGCAATTACCGAGAGATCTGTATGAGAGTGCAGAATTGGATGGAGCCGGTTGGTTTAAAAAATTATGGTATATTACATTACCGATGTTAAAAGATGTAAGTTTTATTTGTATTTTAATGTTGCTGGTATGGGCAATTAATGAATTTTCGCTGATATTCATTATGACATCAGGAGGACAGAATACAACAACGCTTTCGATCTTGGTATACAATCAGTTCCAGGTTCTCAATATTAATTCAGCTTCAGCAAGTGCTGTAATGCAGTTATTGATCACAATGATTTTTGCAGCATTGTATGTGAAATTTGTCATTAAGGAGGAGAACTGATGGATACGAAAAAAAAGAAAAAATGGCTGGAGCATACGGGAACTGTTTTGACATATATTATTTTAGGATTCGCAGTGATCGCAGCATTATTTCCGCTTGCATGGGTGGCAAGTACTTCTTTCAAACCCGGAAATGAGGTGTTTTCAAATCCACCGTATTGGATTCCGAAGATGCCGACATTAAGCAATTATCTGCTAGTACTTACGGAAAGTTCGATTCCAAGAGCATTTTTGAATAGTACGATTGTTGGTGGGATCTCTACTGTTATTGCACTTCTTTTAGGTGGCAGCGCCGGATATGCGTTTGCACGATTCAAATTCAGAGGAAGCAAAGGACTCTCTCTTTTTATGCTGATCAGCCAGATGCTTCCGCTAACAGTTTTGATGATCCCGATGTACTATATGGAAAATGCAGTGGGACTGGTAGATACAAAATTAGGGCTTGCGATCGCGCATCTGGCAATCAGTATGCCGTTGGTCACATGGATGGCAAAAGGATACTTTAAGGGAATCCCGAAAGAAGTAGAAGAAGCAGCGGTGATGGATGGATGTTCGACGACGCAGATGCTTTCTAAAATCGTGATCCCTCTTTTAAAGCCGGCATTGGCGGCAACCGGAATCTATGCATTTATTTCATCATGGAATGAATTTGCAATAGCAAATGTACTTACAAGAAGTGAATCCAGCCGGACAGTTCCGTTGGCGCTGAGTGAATTTGCCTCTTTTTACAGGGTAGATTGGGGACAGACAATGGCGGCTGCAATGTTGATCACAATTCCGATCATTATTGTATTTATGCTTGTACAAAAACAGTTTGTAGAAGGATTGGCGAGCGGTGCGGTAAAAGGTTAAATAAAAATATGAAAATATAAAAGGAGAAATAACAAATGAGTGAGACAGGAAAAAGATTAGAAAATTTAGGAATTACGCTTCCGGTTAGAAACAGAAAGGGACAAGGTGTTGTAGATGCATGTATAAAAGGAGATCTTCTCTTTTTATCCGCACATTTTCCGGTAGATGCAGAGGGGAAACCTGTTTATCAGGGAAAGGTTGGCGCGGAAATAGATAAAGACACCGCGTATGAAGCAGCCAGACTTTGCGGATTGAATATGATCGCAACGATTAAAGATTATATCGGTGAATTGGATCGGGTAGATTATTTTGTAAAAGCGCTTGGATTGATCAATAGTGCGGGAGATTTTTGCGAACAGCCGTATGTTATGAATGGATTTTCAGATCTTATGGTAGAAGTTTTTGGAAGAAGAGGTCAGCATGCACGTTCTGCAATGGGAGCATATGCATTATGGGAAAATGTTCCTGTCACAGTTGAGGCGATAGTAAAAATACGAAAATAGCAGGAGGGATCATGAATGGACAGTATTAATAGAATCATCGAAAATGGGCAGGAAAAAGAACCGGTATATAAAAAGAAAAGAGGAATTGTACTTTTAAGACAAACAGATGATCTGATTTTTGTTTCAGGACATGGACCTGAAGACCAAATTACTGGAAAAGCGCTTTTTTCAGGAAGAGTCGGGGAAGATTTAACACCGGAAGAAGGATATGCGGCTGCAAGAGAGTGTGCGATCATCATACTGGGAGCGTTGAAAGATACTCTTGGAAGTTTGGATAAAGTGAAACGGATCGTGAAAGCATTCGGATTGGTGAATTGTGGAGAAGGTTTCACTGATGTTGAAAAAGTATTTGATGGTTTTTCAGATACGATTGCAGATGTACTTGAAGAGCGAGGGTATCATACAAGAACTGTGATGGGAACGAGGAATCTTCCAAATCATAATATTCCGGTTGAAATAGAAGTAATTGTGGAAGTAGAAAGCTGATTTAGGATGACTGAAAAATATTTTGTGGCAGCAGGATATGGAGATACGGGGCAGAGTTCCAATCTTATCGTATTGAAAATAGCTGACAACGGAAAGATACAGATAAAACAAGAGTTTTATTATGACGGCGGTCCTTCTTATCTGGTTGAAAAAGTTATATCTGACCATAGAAGCTGTATTTATGCTGCCTTTGAGAAAACGAATGAAATTGTGAAATTTGTATGGAAAAACGGTACATTGACTGAAGAAAAGAGATTTCAGGCACCGGGAGAAGGACTTTGTCATTTATGTTTATCGGAAGACCGTACTATGCTCTATGGAAGCTGCTATATGAGTGGAGACTATTTTGCTGTGGATACAGAGTTGACACAATGTATTTGGATTAAGAAAGGACAGAAAGATTCGCATGCACATTGTATTTACAAGGGAAAAGAAAACCGGATTTATCTGGTGGACTTAGGTTTGTCCAGTGTGTGTAGACATCAGCAGAAGGAAAAGTCTTTGGGAGAATGTGATTTAAATTTTCCAATCCACGCAGGAGAAGGACCACGGCAGATATTACTGTGGAATTTGGAAAAGAATGCAGTTGTTATTAATGAAAGTTCAAGTACACTTTCTTTTTGGCAGATAAAACAGCAGGGAACTGAACAGCAGGCACAGCGGATATGTACGCGGAATACAACGAAGTATATAGGAAATAACGCGCCGGGAGATGCGGTCATCTGGAACGAGAAGATTTTATTTGTAGGAAACAGAGGCGCAGAAACAGTTTCGGCTTTTTCGCTGGAAAGATTGGGGGAAAAAATCGGTGAATGGGATTGCGGAGGAAAATTTCCTCGCGGACTTTTTGTTTCAGATGAAGGAGTCGCTTTGACATGCTGTCAAAAGAGTGGAAAACTTGTCAGTTGTCGATGGGATGAGGAGAAGGCGCAGCTAGATATCTGTGATTCCCTTAACCTACCGGGTGCAGCCAATGTGATTGAAATAACAGCAGAAGAGGAATGGCTATGAAAGATTATATTTTGAAAAACGGGAAGGTATATAATTCTCAAAGTCGGTGTTTTGAAGAAAAGAATATTGTAGTGTCAGAAGGAAAGATTACTGCAATGGAGGCAGGGATTGAAAAGGAAGGCATTACGGAAATCAATCTGGAAGGAATGATCCTCTCCCCGGGATTGATCGATATGCATACGCACATATATCCATTATGCGGATCATCGGAAGATACACTTCCGATGATCGACGGAGAAGCACACATGTTTCAAAACGGCGTGACAACCGCAGTAGATGCGGGAAGTTGCGGATGTAAAGATTTTTTTGATTTTAAAGATCGCTTTATAGACAAATCAAAATTGCGGATTTTGGCATTTATCAATATTGCCCATGGCGGAATGGTCAGTCTGGCTTCTGAATTGGAACCGCGGAATTTTTATGTAGAAACAGCGGCTGCGATCGCAAGAGAAATCAAGGAAGTTGTAGGTGTGAAAACAGCACATTATCATGTGGGAAAACCGTTTGATGAGGAACATCCGGCATGGGCTTCTGTGGATGCGGCAGTGAGGGCAGGAGAACTGGCAGGAAAACCGGTTATGGCTGATGTCCAGCCGTATTTGCCGGGACGTTCCTATGAGGAACTGATCCTTCAAAGACTTAGACCTGGGGACATTCATACTCATGTATATGCGCAGCAATTTCATATTTTGAATGAAAAGAATGAAATTCAAGAGTTTATGTTGGAAGCAAGAAAAAGAGGAACTCTTTTTGATCTGGGACACGGTGCGGGAAGTTTTTGGTTTCGAAATGCAATACCGGCATATGAACAAGGATTTTATCCGGATACGCTGTCAACGGATTTATATCTTCACAATGTAAACGGTCCGGCATATGGTCTGCTGAATGTTATGTCAAAATATTTGAATATCGGAATGCCGTTGGAAGAGGTATTGTACAGAACAACAGCACGTCCGGCAGAGATCATCGGACATCAGGAGCTTGGAAAATTAGAAGTGGGTATGGATGCAGATATATCTGTTTTGAAAGTAAAGGAAGGAAATTTTGGATTTGCAGACAGTGGAAATGCACGAATGCAGGGAAAACAGATGTTAGAATGCATGCTTACGATACGAGCGGGTGAATTTGTATATAACCCAATGGCATATGGAATGCCGGATTGGAAGAATGCTCCGGAATCTTACCGGATTGCTCCGGGAGTGATCGAATTATAAAAGAGATTGTCAGATTGGCAAGGAGGAACGGAATGTGATTATCAATACAAGGGAAGAAATTATAGAACTGACACAGGAATGGAAGGGAGAACGATTAGAAGATGGTCGACCGAAAGTTCCGGATGTATATTTAGATAAATTAAGAACAATGACATTGGAAGAAATCTGGCTTCCACTTTATGTAAAAGGATATCATTTTCAATATGAAGGTGGAATGAAGCATTTACATAATGAGAAAAAATTAGTGGGAAGAGCAGTGACTTGTACTTTTATGCCGATTCGCCCGGATTTGGCAAATGTTGTACGAAATCAAGGAGAAAAAAAAGGCTGGGAAGGCTTTTTCAATCAATGGGTCGTAGATAATCTTGGAAACGGAGATGTTGTGGTTGCGGACATGTTTGATAAAGTCTATAATGGTACTTTTGTAGGAGGAAATCTTACAACTGCGATTCGTGTAAAAACAGGAAATGGCGGTGCTGTAATCTGGGGCGGCATTCGAGATATTGAGCAGATGAAAAAGATTGATACACAAGTTTTTTATCGTGGGATCGATCCGACGCCGATTCGTGAATGTGTGTTGACAGATCTGAATGGCGCCTGTCGGATCGGCGGCGCAGTATGTCTTCCGGGAGATATTGTAATGGGAACGGAGAGCGGATTGCTTTTCATTCCAAGTCATTTAGTAGAAGATGTAATTAACAGTGCGGAAAAGACACATGCAAAGGACATTTTTGGTTTTGAAATGTTGGAGAAAGGAATCTATACGACGGCGGCGATCGATAATTCAGTATGGAATCTGGAAATGATGGAGCGTCTGATTGATTTTGTAGAAAAAGACGATCGCTGTAAGAAATATAGAGGATTGGACTGGAGTTTGGAACTGGGGGCTGCAAAAGGCGATCCGAAATGTTTGGAAGAAGTGCTAAAAACATGTCTCGTATGAGTCTGTTTTAATTAAAAAGAAATGGGGATGGAAATGAAAAGATCAGAAATTAATCGATGCATTAAGGAAATGGAAGAGCTGGTCAGAAAAAATGGATTTTGGCTTCCACCTTTTTGCAATTTTACTCCGGAGGAATGGAAGACCAAAGGTCATGAGTATGACGAAATAAGAGATAATATGCTGGGGTGGGATATTACGGACTATGGCTTGGGTAATTGGGAAAAGGTAGGTTTTGCATTGATCACATTGCGTAATGGAAACCAGAATAATCCCAAATATTCTAAAGTGTATGCAGAAAAATTATTAATGTTAAAAGAAGGACAGCATTCGCCGATGCATTTTCATTGGAAAAAGTCAGAAGATATAATTAATCGAGGCGGAGGCACACTGATCATCCATGTATATAATGATGACGGAAAAGAACAGTTGGCAGATACGGATGTTTTGGTAAATGCTGATGGAAGAAGCTATTTGGTACCTGCCGGAACCGGTGTGGAACTGAAACCGGGAGAAAGTATTACATTGTGGCCTCATCAGTTTCATGATTTTGATGTGAAACCCGGGACAGGAGATGTTTTGATCGGAGAAGTATCTATGTGTAATGACGACAACACGGATAATTGTTTTCAGCCACCGGTAGGGCGTTTTCCGAAGATTGAAGAAGATGAAGCGCCATATCGTTTGCTGTGCAATGAGTATCCTACGGCGGGATAAAAACTATTTCGGAGCATCAGACCGTAACGGATTCAGTTACGGTCTGATGCTTTGATTTTTGTCAAAGAAAAGAAAATTAAGGAAGAGACTGAATGGATCTACATATTTTTATAAACCTCTTTCAACATCGAAAGAATCTGCTGCTCTGAAAAACGGCTGCTGTCGATGCAAAGGTCATACCCCTGCATATCCAGCCATTTCCGGTCGGTAAAATATTCATAGTAGCTACGGCGTTCTTTATCCAATTTCTTAACAAGTCCGGCGGCATCTTTTTCAGAAATATCCAAGCGTCCGGCAACGGTTTGGACACGGGATTCGAAAGGTGCATGGATAAAAATACTGCTGCAGTTTTCTTTCAGGATCGTATTAGCGCATCGTCCGATGATGATACAGTCTTCTTTTTCCGCAATGGAACGGATGATCTCGCATTCAGATTGGAAGAGCATATCGTTCATTGGATAGAAGCGGTACTGAGGAGCCATTTGGATCGGGTCTTCTAATGGGTAACGCCACTGACTTGCGCGTTTTTCATCGACTTTGAGAAGTTCTTCGTATGGAATTCCCTCTTTTTCACTTGCAATCTGGATCAGTTCCCTGTCATAATAGTGGATTCCCAGTTCTTTCGCGAGCGCTTTTCCGAGTTTTCGTCCGTTGCTTCCATACATCCGATTGATTGTGATAATTCGATTTGCCATAATGATCGCTCCTTCCATTGGTGTATTGATTTAGTTCTATTATAACAAAATAATCTGAAAATTTCTATCTGTACCAGAAAAAATAATACAAAAAGAATGTGTGAGATATAGCTCTTTTTTGTATTAAAGTGAAAAAGTGAAGATTAAAACTTGCACAATGTTTTTTTTGCGATTATAATAAAGGCTGGCTGTAAAAAGGCAGCCGGTTTTACAAAAAATTCAAGGAGAAAGAGGTAGCAGCGTATGATTAAAATCGGTATTTTTGGCTATGGAAATCTGGGACGCGGTGTGGAATGTGCGATCAAGCAGAATGATGATCTTGAATTAGCAGCCGTGTTTACCCGTCGGGATCCGGAAACAGTGACAATTTTAACAGAGACAGCAGAAGTGTGCCGGGCGGAAGATGTGGAATCCTGGAAAGATAAAATTGATGTTATGATTCTCTGCGGTGGAAGTGCAACAGATCTGCCGGTTCAGACACCGAAATATGCACAGTGGTTCAATGTGGTAGACAGTTTTGATACACATGCCAGAGTACCGGAACATTTCGCAAATGTTGACAAAGCAGCATCTGAAAGCAATCATGTAGGAATCATTTCTGTTGGCTGGGATCCGGGAATGTTCTCCCTGAACAGAATGTATGCAAACGCAATCCTTACAAATGGAAAGGATTATACATTCTGGGGCAAGGGTGTAAGCCAGGGACATTCCGATGCAATCCGTAGAATTGATGGAGTAAAAGATGGAAAACAGTACACAATTCCTGTAGAAGCTGCACT
>ERZ773103.3350-NODE-3350-length-13261-cov-4.892397_pt1 | contig 13261 bp, 13 predicted proteins | sample MGYA00511118_ERZ773103 | MGnify/ENA primary metagenome ERZ773103 (study PRJEB29015, sample SAMEA2737821) | human gut metagenome | biome: human gut; feature: human-associated habitat; material: faeces | place: China | collected 2012 ... | reverse complement strand
TCCACTTCGATGCTGAGGCTGATGTTCCAGGCGAGATCGAGCAGAGAATCCGCATCATGGATAACGTTATCAGATATTTATGCGTAAAACAGGAAGCATAAGCAGCAGGAAGTAGAGGTAATTATATGAATAAAGTAATTTTGATGGGACGCTTAACAAGAGATCCGGAAGTGAGATATTCACAGGGTGAGAATCCGTTGGCAATCGCAAGATACACATTAGCTGTTGATCGTAGATTCAGAAGAGACGGAGAAGCAACTGCTGACTTTATCAACTGTGTTGCATTTGGCAGACTGGCTGAGCATGCAGAGAAGTATTATCATCAGGGAATCCGTGTTACGATTTGTGGTCGTATCCAGACAGGAAGCTATACAAATCGTGATGGTGTGAAGGTTTACACAACAGAAGTTGTTGTAGAAGAGCAGGAATTTGCTGAGAGCAAATCAGCTAGTGATGCAAATGCTGCAAGTTTCCGTGCATCAGCTCCATCACCGGCACCGGCGCCAGTATCTGACGCAGGAGACGGCTTCATGAATATTCCAGATGGAATCGATGAGGAATTACCGTTTAACTAGACAATTCGAAAGGAGAGTTAACGCAATGGCTTACGATAAAGGAAATCGTCCAGAAGGCGGCTTCAAGAGAAGAGGCGGCGGACGCAGAAGAAAAAAAGTATGTGTATTCTGTGGTAAAGAGAATAACGAAATCGATTACAAGGATACAGCAAAATTAAGAAAATATATCTCTGAGAGAGGAAAAATTCTTCCAAGAAGAATCACAGGAAACTGTGCAAAACATCAGAGAGCCCTTACAGTAGCTATCAAGAGAGCACGTCACGTAGCTCTTATGCCATACGTACAGGACTAATATTGAATTAGTAATCAGAGGACTTCGTCGAAAGACGGAGTCCTTTTTCGTACTGTGGCGAGTCAAAGTTTGAGTTTGCCAGAACCTTGGCAAGTGCATGCAATCTCGGAATGTGCCGTTTAGCACTTTCGATGATTGCGAGTAGCCAACACAGGTGTGGAAAAATTAAACTGCAAGTTCAATGACAAAAGAGAAGATGAGGTTTATAGTAAAGAAATACTTGAAATGCTATGTTCAATAAAATTGACAATGAAGACATAAGTTTATTATATTAAACGTAAGACAATATGAAATGCAAAGAATAAAACAAAGGATAAGATTGAGCGATGTACAATTTCAATAATTTGAGTGATTATGAATTTGAGTCCTTGTGTAGGGATATCATGGGGAGAAAACTTCAGATGGAACTATCGATATTTCCAAAGGGCAGAGATGGAGGAATTGATATCACGGAAGATCCGCTCTGTCACAGGATTGTGATTCAAGCGAAGCACTATGCCAATAGTAAATATACAGATCTTTTGAGAAGTCTGAAAGAAGAAGTGTTGAAGGTTCAGGCGTTGAAGCCTGAAAGGTATTATATTTGTACATCGATGGGGTTGACACCGGCAAATAAATCGGAGATTTATAAATTATTCTCGGATTATATGGAGAGTGCGAATGACATTATAGCGGTTGAGAATATGAATGCATTTCTGGAAGCGGAAGAGAATTCGGATATTATTCGGAAACATTATAAATTATGGTTAGAATCGACCAATGTGCTGAGTGAGCTGATGAATCAGAATGTATTTGTGGATTGTGAGTCACTTTTATATAATATAGAAGAGGAACGAAGAGAATTTGTTGCGACAGATTGTTATCGTGAGTGTATTGATATTCTGGATTATGAGCGAATGTTGTTATTACTTGGAATGCCGGGAACGGGGAAGACGATGACGACGAAGATGCTGGCTTTGTATTATGCATCCAAAGGCTATCGGATCCGCTATACAACGAACGGAGAGCTGACAGATCTGAAGCGTGCACTTTCGGCACAGAAGGACTTGAAAGAAGTACTTCTTCTGGATGATTGTCTGGGACAGCATTATTTTAAGATGAAAGAAACGGCACAGAACGAGCTCCTCAGTCTTGTGAAATATGTTTCCATGAATCGGAATAAGAAATTAATCATGAACTCCAGAGTTACCATTTTTCAGGAGGCGAAAGAGCGTTCCATAGAGTTTAAGCAATTTGCGGAGGATGAACGGTTCCGTATTAAAGTCCTGGATATGGGGAAGATTTCTATCGCGGATAAAGGAAAGATTTTTTATAACCATATTTATTTTAAAGGGTTATCGGAGGCTTATTATCAGGACATTTGTAGAAAAAAGAATTATCGAAGAATTGTAGATCATAAGAATTATACGCCGCGTATTATAGAATTTGTGACCAGGAAAGTGAACTATCAAGATGTCCCGGCAGATCAGTATTTTGATTATGTAATGAGATGTTTGAAAAATCCGACAGAAATCTGGAAAGACGAATTTACGAAAAAGATACAACCGGAAGACAGGATATTATTAACCACATTATACTCATTAACAGAGACGACAGTGAGTGAAGATATCTTGAAACGGGCGTTCAATTATCGCCTGAAAAATACACTGGCGATAGATACTAGCAGCAACGTGTGGGATGAGGTGTTGAGGCGTCTGGAAGGCGCGTTTATCATCATTGTCGAAAAAAATGGCGGAAAGGAAATCGGAGTAGTCAACCCGTCGGTCAATGATTTTCTGAAACAATATTTGGAAGAAAATGAACTGGAACAGGAAAATGTCAAAAAATATGCGACGGAATCAGCACAGATTTTGCGAGGATTTTCATCAGAACCAAAAGAATTAATGGAGACTGGAGAAATCATGACATTTCATTTTGCAAATGTCCCGGAACAGATCTATATAATGATTAATTATCTGTGTGAATGCCTGGTGTTTGATAAGAAATATCAAGAGCTTATAAAAATATTTTTTGATGGAATGGCATTGGCAAATATCAAAGGACTAAAGAAAAGAGGGTGTTTACTTGTACAATTGCTAGATGAAAAATTTGATGCGTTCTATCATACACGCCAGTATCTGACTGAAGAAAAACTAGCAGATATTTTGTGGTACTTTTCTGTAGAAGATTATGAAGACATGATAAGGGCGATAGATAAGTACAAAGTTGGTTTTTTGTATGATGAATATGAAAATCTGATTTTAGACGGTCTGATGAGAGAGTTGGACGATTATCTGGGCGATATAGATGCATGTTCTTATTGCGATAGTATTGTGGAAGAAGCGTTGGAAAGAGAAGTTGAATGTGGTGAGGATGGAGAATTGATGATCCCAGAAGAAACGATTGGGTGGCTACAGAAAGATATTGAAGACGCGGTATACGAGGAAATATCAACAATGTTCCATAAACTTCCGGAATATATGCTACAGGAAGTAAAAGTGCAGGTGAGATGGTGGAATGTATCTTACGAGGAAGCGAAAGACTGTATTTACAACTACTTTAATCCAAGTGAGACCTGGCACAATTATAGTCAGGGAGATTATGAGGAGAATAATATCGAAGTTTTGGACCAGATATTTCGGTAGGGATATAGGTTGATAGAGAAAAGATTATCAGAGAAGTAGACTGGGCAGAGAAGTAGAAATAGCAGAGAAGCAGAAGTAACGAAAGGATAGAATTAGAAAATGGGGAGAAAATTGCGAAAATATATTTGGACAATCATTTATATAGCATTTATTATATTTATCTTTTCAAATTCAATGCAGGTGGCAACGGAATCCGCAAGGAGAAGCGAGGGCGTGTTGCATTATCTGCAGGAATTTGTAGGAAAGGAATGGCTTACGGATCATATCGTCCGAAAAGCTGCACATTTTAGCGAATTTGCGGTACTTGGAATGTTAGGTGTTCGGTGCATGCAAGATTACACGAAACACTATATAATGCCAGCACTATTTAGCGGACTGCTTACAGCATTAACTGATGAAACGATACAGTTATTTGTCGAGGGGCGCAGTGGACAGGTCTCGGATGTATGGCTGGATTTTGGTGGATGCTGTTTTGGGGTTGTTGTGGTGATGATAGTAATATCGATTGTAGTAGAAAAGAAATTTTCAATAGATTATAAATAAGTATTGAGACCTATTATAAATTGGGATACAATGAAATAAATAGAAATAGGGCGTAATAGTGAAGAAAGACATCCTCCTGATGGATGATTATGAGTAACCACTGCCCCTCGTAGTTTGGGAATATCCAGAAATGAAATGCTTACACTACTTGTATCCCCTCGTTTCGAAAATCTATATTCACCATCAGACCCATAAACTTCCATTGTTTCTTTATTCCTTCTGCCGAGACTCTTTTCGGATTTAATCAGTTCCTGTTTTGCTTCTTTAGCCCATTTATCCGTTGAATCATTTAGCTTTACGTTCATCCCCTCAACCATTTGATTATACTCTTCGTAAGTCAGCCCATGTTCCTTATAACTATCCAGCCATTCTTGATAACTTTCATCATCCATATAAGCAGCAACCGAGCACCGACAGTTCGGATGCATTGGCGGTGCGTTCTCTCCTGGCATCATATCATCCACATCAAAATGCTTATCATTTAACGCACTACAATACGGTATGCTGGTCTAATTGCTAGAAAGTTTGCGAACGGTGTAAATTCATAGGGGAAACAAACTAATTTGGTTGAGTTCAATGAGTTATATGATAAAATGTAAATAAATAGAACGGAAAAATTAAAAAGGATAAAATTATGAAACAAGAGACAATAGATAGGATTAGAAAGTTTACAGAAGATAGAGATTGGGATCAGTTTCATTCTCCAGCAAATCTTGCAAAATCAATTGTAATAGAGGCAGCAGAATTATTAGAGTGTTTTCAGTGGTCGGATGAAGAATATGATTTGCAACACATTAAAGAGGAGCTTGCTGATGTTATAGTTTATAGCCAGAATTTATTGGATAAATTAGGCCTGGATGCAGATGAAATTGTGAACATGAAGATGGCAATGAATGAAGCAAAATATCCGATTGAAAAGGCAAAGGGAAATTCAGCGAAGTATGATCAACTATAGGAATTATAGAGATTTAGTTAAGGACTAATATATTGTCAGGTATCATTTGCAATTAAAATATAAGGTGAAGTAATGGATCAAGAGAAAATTATTCAATTAAAGCAAGGCTTATCAACGGCTTTTATAAATCAAAATACATCATCAAATTTGGCTTATAAGCCACAGTTTGTCTCGAATAACTATAAAGAAGGAAGAAAAGTAATCACATCTATCGAGGATGAGCTTTTGTCATGTGAAGAATTTGCTATTAGTGTTGCATTTATCACTAAGGGTGGTATTACGCCATTGCTTCAAACCTTGAGAGAGTTGGAACAGCGTAACATTCCGGGGAAAATTCTTACGACAGACTATCTGACGTTTAGCGATCCCGAAGCATTGCGCATGCTGGCTAATTTTACAAATATTGAATTGAAGATGTTTGTAACTGAGAATGAAAAAGAAGGATTCCACACGAAAGGATATATTTTCAAAAAAGAGGAAATATACCGAATTATTGTCGGAAGCTCAAATATGACGCTTAGTGCACTTACTACAAACCGTGAGTGGAATACCAAGATTGTTTCCACGGAGCAGGGTGAATACACGCAGAATGTAGTTGCCGAATTTGACCAATTATGGAATGCACGACAATCGTTGCCGTTTGACCAATTTATTAACGCATATACGGATGTTTATACAAAAAATAAAATTATTCAGAGGCAGAAGAAACTTGCGAGGCAAGCAGAAATTCCATCTTTGGAAGTGTATCGCCTGCAGCCAAATTCAATGCAGGTTGGTTTTATAAATAATTTGCGTAGAATTTATGAAGCCGGGGAGGATAAAGCCTTATTAATTTCCGCGACTGGTACGGGCAAGACTTATGCTTCGGCATTTGCGACAAGAGAACTAGAATTTAAGAGAGTATTATTTTTAGTTCACCGTAATCAGATTGCGAAACAGGCACTGAAATCTTATCGAAAAGTATTTGACGGAAAAGTTTCAATGGGGATGGTGACTGGTAAGTACCAGGATTATAATGCGGATTTTGTGTTTGCGACAGTTCAAACATTAAGCAAGGAAGAGACTTTAACAAGGTATGAAAAAGAACATTGGGGCTTGATTATTATTGATGAGGCACATCATAGTTCGGCAGATAGTTATAAGAAAATTATGGATTATTTTACGCCGAAGTTATGGTTAGGTATGACTGCAACACCGGACAAGCGCGATGATAATCTGGATGGTAGGAATATTTATGAGATATTTAACCATCAGATTGCATATGAAATCCGTTTGCAAGATGCTATGGAAGAAGATTTATTGTGTCCGTTCCATTATTTTGGTATTACAGATTTGGAAGTAATTGAAGACGCGGGAAAATCTTCAGAAGAAAAGATGGAGAATTTCAGATATTTAACGTCGGATGAACGTGTACATAATGTTATGAGACAGGCAAAATTCTTTGGCCATAGTGGAGATCGAGTAAAAGGATTAATTTTCTGTAGTCGGATTGATGAAGCAAGAGAGTTGTCTGTTAAGTTCAACGAAAAAGGATGGAGAACACTTGTGTTAAGTGGAAGTGATTCTGAGTCGGCGAGAGCGGCAGCCATTGAACGACTTGCCGGTAATGAAACTGAGGACGCGTTGGACTACATCATTTCTGTGGATATTTTTTCAGAAGGCGTGGACGTTCCAGAGATTAATCAAGTTATCATGCTTCGTCCGACGGAATCTCCAATTGTTTTTATACAACAGTTAGGTCGGGGACTTCGTAAAGCAGAGGATAAAGAATATGTAGTTATTATTGATTTTATTGGAAACTATCGTAATAATTTTATGATTCCAATCGCACTTTCCGGAGATAGAAGTTACAATAAGGATAATATCCGTCGTTATGTAACGGAAGGTGGTCGGGTAATTCCGGGTGCGAGCACGATTCATTTTGATGAGATCTCAAGAAAACGGATTTTCCAGGCAATTGATAATGCGAATTTTAGCGATATCAAGCTGATTCGTGAGAATTATACAAATCTGAAAAATAAGTTAGGGCATATTCCGGCATTAGCGGATTTTGATAAATATGGTGAAATGGATGTGCTTCGAATTTTCGATAATAATAGTCTGGGCTCTTATTACAAGTTTCTTGTGAAATATGAAAAAGAATATACAATCCGCTTATCGAAAGATGAAGAAAAGGTAATAGAATTTGTTTCTAAAAAGCTGGCCAGTGGAAAACGAATTCATGAACTGGAAATGTTGAAGCGATTACTTAAGTATCGGCATGGACTATTGGCTTCGTTAAAGGAATCCTTGTATGAAAATTATAATTGCTCTATGGATAATAATTGTGTAGAGAATGTTGTAAACATGATGACAAATGAATTCCCTACAAGTGCAGCTAAGAAAACATATTCTCAGTGTGTATTTCTGAAAAAAGAAGGTTCAGATTACGGAGTGTCTGAGACGTTTGAAGAAATGCTGCGAAATAAAGAGTTCTGTAATATTTTAGAAGAGCTTGTTGATTTTGGTATTTCCCGTTATAAAGAAAATTTCAGTATGCATTATCAAGATACAAATTTAGTTTTGTATCAGAAATACACGTACGAGGATGCTTGTCGCTTATTAAATTGGGAAAGAAATGAAGTGCCATTGAATATTGGCGGATATAAATATGATAAGAAAACGAAGACATTTCCTGTATTTATAAACTATGATAAGCAGGAAAATATCAGTGATACAACGAAATACGAAGATCATTTTACAAGCTATAATCGATTGATTGCGATTTCTAAGAGTGGGCGTAGCCTTGAATCAGAGGATGTACAGAACTTTTTAAATGCGAAAGAGCGCGGAATCGATGTGCAGCTTTTTGTGAGAAAAAATAAAGATGATAAAATATCAAAAGAATTTTATTATTTGGGACGAATGTTTGCCACAGGTGAAGTGAAAGAATTTACAATGCCTAATACGGATAAATTAGCAGTTGAAATTGAGTGGGCACTGGAGACTCCGGTTAGAGAAGATATTTATGAGTATATTGTAAATGGATAAAAGGGTTTGGCAATGAGAAAGGAAGAAATGATTCATGAAAACAGTTAGAGTTGTTGCTGCCATAATAATCGAAAAAGGTAAAGTTTTTGTAACGCAGCGCGGATATGGTGAATTTAAAGATGGTTGGGAATTTCCTGGTGGAAAAATCGAGCCGGGTGAAACACCAGAAGAAGCGGTTGTGAGAGAAATCAAGGAAGAATTAGATACGGAAGTAAAAGCAATTGAGTTGCTTGATACAGTGGAGTATGATTATCCTAAATTTCATTTGTCTATGGATTGCTTTATTTGTAAAATTTTATCTGGTGACTTGGTATTAAAAGAACATGAAGCTGCAAAATGGCTGACGAGAGAAACTCTGGATAGTGTGGAGTGGTTGCCGGCGGATCAAGGGCTGATTGCGCAGATTGAAAAGAGATTATAATGATGTTCAGATTGGAGGGATAGTAATGTTTCCAGTAATCGACAAAAGAGAAACTGGTATTTGCCTGAGAAGACTTATGGATGAAAGAGAACTGTCCGTAAGAGATGTGCAGCAGTTTCTTGGATTAGGCAGTGTGCAGAGCGTATATCATTGGTTGAACGGACAAAGTATGCCAACAATTGATAATTTATATGCTTTGAGTGAATTGTTTCAAGTACCGATTGATGCGATGGTATGTGGAAATAGAGCGCCTATTATTGATACTCCTGAACAGGCTCAGCGCAGGAGAATCGCTCTCTATTATCGTAAGATTCAGGAATTACAGGCAGCATAAGATTGGGAAAAATTTTAAACTACAAGTTCAATGACAAAAGAGGAAACCTCCCTTAAAATTATTTCTAGATAGTAGTAAGAAATGATTTGTGGGAGGATTTTTTTATGAGCGAAAAGATGTTGGTTACGCAGGCTTTGGACGAAAGAGATTTGTTAGTGAAGAAGATATCGGATAAGATTTCAAAGGCAAGTTTTGTAGATACAATTAAACCAAATGAAGAAAAGGTATTTGAAAAGAAAATTGACAAGACAGAATATGCAAGAGAAGCCGAGGCTGCTTATCAGCAGATAAACGACTTGATCGAACGTTTCCAGAAGATTGACGCTGCTATTGTTGAGTCAAATGCAAAGACCGAGATTAAGACTTCATATGGTAATTTTACGGTAGCAGGTGCAATTTCTCTTCGCTCGAGATTTCGGGGTATGGATGCATATGATGGAGATGCTGACTTTGAAGGGAAATTACAGAAAAAATTGCAGAGTGAATACAATGAGCGTGTTCGTTTCTGCGATAATAAGAATAGCCAGCTTCAATTAACCGCAGAAAATATGCGATTAAGCATCCTTGGTCGTGATGCAAAGATAAAAGATGAGAAGCCGTTAAGCGTGGTAGAAGCATATGTGAAGGAAAATACGACAGAGCTTGTAGATCCGCTGGATGTGAAGAAGAAATTAGAAGCTTTGGAAGAAAAGCGCAATGTTCTGCTGACAGAGTTGGATACACAGATTAAAGTATCCAATGCAACAACATTAGTTGAAATAGGATAAAGATTTTGCCTGCATTACGAAAATCCGAGACTCAGTTTCCCAAGTAACGGGGTTATGTTACATACAAGAATCGCAAATTCTGATAAAATAGGACACTCTATAAAGTGGCGCAGAAGGTAGCGCATATGACTGAAGATCATAATGTCGCAGGTTCGAATCCTGCCTTTAAAAAAGAGTAAACTTATGATGTAAAGGCATCTGCAAAGTGAATTGTTTTCTATTTTGTTTGAACGATGAATGGTGAATGGTTAAAGATTTTCTTCTTGAATTGTCATATGTGAATGAGAAACTTTTGTTTAGGCATAGAAAGTGTGCTGAAATCCATGAGAATGGTTAAGGTACGAAACTGACTGACCGCGGGAGAACCACATGGCTGTAATGTAGGCAATTTTTTTAATATTATAAAGTGGGCCATAACGGAAAATGTGACGCCTGTTGGTCTTATGGATTGGGAAAAAGGCTACCGTTGGTGAATTAGGTAGAGGAGAGCACAATGAAGAAGAAAAATATATCATCGGGAAATAATATTTGGGATAAAGAAGGTTTTCGGATGTGTGGATTAGGAGAGAACTGCAAGATAATAGCAAAGATAAAATATTGTAGGCAGTGTATACGATGGAGTCGACAACGTGTTATTCGCGGATTTGCAGATTGCGATAGGTGGAACATGTATGGGTATTTGCAGAAATTGATTCCGGATATGCTACAGGATTTAAAAGACAACCGTTGGGGGGCACCAGGATATTTAGGAGAGAATTATACAAATGACGAGGGAATATTAATAAATGATACCTGTCACGAAGAATGGAATAACATTTTAGACCGCATGATTTTTTTGTGGCGAGAATCTGATGAAGATACTTGTACTAGGAAAAATCCTTATGAAGAGGAGCATTTGCACGCGTTTGAAGAGTTTATAGAAAAATACGGTTTATTTGGTGAAAAATTGCAGACGGAAGAGGAACTGAAGGAAAATCGTAAACGCGGAGGTGGCGGAACAATGCATTTCATGCGAGAAGTACCGGAATATAAAGAATTGGACGATAAATATTCTGAAGAAGAGAAAAGGTTGGAGGAATACAGAAATAGATCTAAGGATGAGGCCATGGATTTGTTGAAGGAATATTTTTTTAGTTTGTGGGATTAGAAAGAAAATACGTAGGATAATATGTGGAAATTTAGTTAACTGATCAGAAAATCAAAATAGTGATGTAAAGGCGTGGGAAAATATCAATGTCACTCTTAGTTTGATGACATCGGGGAAAACCTACGTCTTTCTTTATTGAAAAAGGACAATGCATATCGGCTAAAACATAGAAAAGACCGCGCAGAAAAAATAGTATTTTTGCCGATAGCAGTAAACAGCGAAATAAATTTATCATAAAGTTCTATTTTTGGACATAAAATAATCAAAAAACAATCGCAAAAAAATATGATTGTTTTTTTGCACATTTCTGCATATAATATATTCAAGAAGAACGAAAAGGATGAGATGAATATGCGTGAAACAAGAAAATTAGAATTCAAGGAAACGATTACGAATACTTTTTTGAAAACAGTCAGTGCCTTTTCTAATTATGATGGAGGAACCATCCTTTTTGGAGTAGATGATGATGGAAATATAAAAGGTTTGCCGGATGTAAAGCAAGCTTGTTTAAATATTGAAAATAAAATCAATGACAGTATTGCACCGCAGCCGGATTATACGCTTGAGATACAGAATAATGCTCAGACGATAAAACTCTCTGTAAAAAGTGGACTTCAGAAGCCGTATTTATATAAATCGAAAGCATACAAACGAAATGATACAGCAACGATAGAGGTAGACACTTTGGAGCTTTCAAGGCTTGTATTGGATGGAAAAAATATTAGATTTGAAGAATTGCCCTGTAAAGATCAGAAACTATCTTTCGAATTTTTATATCATAAGCTGAAAGAAAGTATTCAAATTGAAACTTTTAATCAGGATATACTGAAGGCATTGAACTTGTATGACGATGTAAATGGATTCAATAATGCAGCGGGGTTATTGGCAGACAAAAATCATTTTCCTGGAGTTGATATTGTTAAATTCGGAGAAAACATTAGTATCATTCAAAAGAGAGCAACTTTCGAAAATATATCGGTTTTGGATGTATATGAAAAAGCAATTGAGGTATTCAGAGATTATTACCAGTATGAAGTAATACAGGGCGCTGATCGAAAGAAGATGGAGAAAATACCGGAAGCAGCTTTTCGAGAAGCAATTGCCAATGCTCTGATTCACAGAGTATGGGATGTAGACTCGCAAATCAGGGTTTCGATGTTTGATGATAGAATTGAAATTGTTTCTCCAGGTGGATTGCCATCTGGGATAACAGAAGAAGTATACCTGTCAGGAAAACTTTCTGTTTTAAGAAATAGAAATCTTGCTAATGTGTTTTACAGACTGGGATTTGTAGAGATATTCGGAACGGGAATTACAAGAATAAAACAACTGTATGCAGAAGGTTTGATAAAACCGGATTTTGAAGTTTCTGAAAATGCTATAAAAATGGTGCTTCCGATATTTGAAAAAAATGTTGATTTGACTGAAGACGAAATCGTGATTTATAAACTCTTAAGCAAGACGATGCTGAAGCCAATCAGCGAAGTTGCACCATATGTGCCTTTCGGTAAATCAAAGACAACAAAACTGTTAAAAGGCATGTGTCAAAAAGGTGTGATTACAATTGAAGGAAAAGGCAAAGGTACGAAATATATAATTAAGTGATTCGGAAGTATAACTGGAAGAAATGATGTTTCAAAGTAGAGGTGAATGCTGTACTATGGGAGATCATCCATCCCAAAGATGATGTTGGTTTTGTCTTGTTACGAAGAGGCGGAGCAATTTTTTACAAGGGCTCACAAAGCCCGAAATACCAAGAAAAACAAGGAAATGAGAGGTTATGCAACAATGATAAAAATACTATTCATTTGCCACGGCAATGTTTAATGGATGCCGCGAAAACCTTGATTTTATTGGATTTCTTGAGGATTAACGAATAATTCACACCTTATTTATATCTTCGGGAGATCAAATCGGAATAATAGAAAAATAGCGAGGCGTTGGAGAAATCCAGCGCCTTTTATCATATAAAGACTATTTTATTGAAAATACAAAAAAAGTGTGCCATTGCGCAGGCACATACGATGCTTCGAATGATACTTCCCAAAGGAACATCTTTTGAATTTCTGACACAATGGGACGTGAACCTTATTGTAAATCATATCAATTCAACGCCAAGGGAGAGTCTGAATGGACGAACTCCATATGACGTTGCTATGGAAACACTTGGAGAAGACGTTTTAAAAGCATTTCAGCTTAAGCGGATTGCCCCGGACGAGGTCAATCTAACCCCTAAGCTGATACGCTTTAAACACCAATAAACTAATCAAAATCTGCTGTCAGACTGGATGTAAACTTTTCACATATTTCAAATGTGGCTGGTGGAATTTAGTCTGACACACTGAATTCCTGTAGCCCGTTTAGCATGCCATAAAAACAAGAAAAATTCGACTAATTTGCTTAATTATAGCAGAAAACGAGAGATTTCGCTTAAAAATCTCTCGTAAAATCAACAAAATTTACAGTGTGGTGGAATTTACCTTTGCACTGGAATTTACTTTTTCAAGTCAGCTTAACAAAAATTTTATATCCGATGTGCTACAATGACGCCAGAAAATGAAAGGAGTGATTGA
>ERZ773103.3345-NODE-3345-length-13280-cov-6.561437_pt1 | contig 13280 bp, 11 predicted proteins | sample MGYA00511118_ERZ773103 | MGnify/ENA primary metagenome ERZ773103 (study PRJEB29015, sample SAMEA2737821) | human gut metagenome | biome: human gut; feature: human-associated habitat; material: faeces | place: China | collected 2012 ... | reverse complement strand
CGGGGCATCGGCAGCTCCGGTAATGCAGCTGCCAGCCATGCAGTGTCCCGATTCCGAAAAGTAAGCAGCTGAGGTTCCTGGGCCAGGGCGGCGTTGAACACCTGATACTCGGCGATCAGTGCATCCCGGCGAACGGGATCCCCCAGCGCGGCTGCAATCTTATGGACTGCCTCGGGATAAACGCCATCCACAAGCGCCGCCAACTCGGAGGGATAGCCGTTTTCCCGGGCCAAATCGGAACGATCCCGCTGCACATTCCACAGGCTGGAGGCAAGCTGTTCACGCTCGTGCGTGGGAGCTTCCACTACCTCCAGATTCGTTGCAAAGCTGCCTTCCAGCAGCAGTTCTTCTATGCGCTGAGCAGCGGTTTCCCAGGAAATCAGGACGTGAGAATTTGCATATCGGGCGGCCTTTCCGGCTGAAATCCGGATTCCTTCGTCCGCATACCAGGCGGAATACTGCACGCCGTCTGCCTCAATGCCATAGCCGCCGTGATACTGCGTCCTGAGGAACGGAACCAGAACGGAAATAGGCTTGCCCTTGGAAAACTCGGAGACGATGTTCATTCGGCTGTCTGCGGTGTTGCTGCCAAAGCGCAGAAACTGGTCGATAACTGCCTGCGGAACGGAAAAAGCGGAGGGCATTGCGCGCTCCGCTTCGTCGATTCTCCGTATTTGTTCTGCTTCACTGGGCGGAACGTCCATCAGGTTCAGGAGGGAAAGCTGTTCCGACCCATCGAAATTCAGATGTAGATCAGCTCTGCCTGAATGATCTCCTCCGCCTGAGCTTTCAGGCTGTTCATATGCCGGACCCACCCCAGCTGATCCGTCTCCTTGTTCGGGGGCGGATTCTTCCTGAGCAGTTCGGTCATCAGCTGCTTCATCCGCTGGGTTGCGGTGCGCTGGTCTTCCTGAAGATGCGGGAACAGCTGCTCGGTCAGGCATAGGTGGCTGTAAGTCAGCTCCCGGTGCTCCCGAAGAAACGCTCTCCGCATGCTCCCGTACCGGCCCAGGGGTTCCGACTGGCTCTGGCTCATTTGAAGGTTGGGGATCAGATAATCGCCCTGCTGTGTGTAGGTCAGTTCTGTCATGATAGTGGCTCCTTTCTCGCTCATAGGTACGAATGGCTGCTTCTATTTCCCGAAATACCTGCCCGGAGATGCTGCTGACTGCGGTACCCAGGGTATTGGCCGCTGCCTGGGTATTGAAATCAAAGATGCCCTGGAAGTCCGTGTAGGAAAAGAAGGCGTTGGGGGTGTCGGTGCATCGGGTATAGAGGGCATAGCGAATGCTGTTGGCTGCGGTCATCCGGAAGGTATCTCCCACGGCAGCGCTATCATACTGCGAAAGATAGCAATCCGCAAGGATGCCGATCAGCTCAGGCGCATTGCGCTCCCAATAGTCCCCGGCAAGAACCTCCGCAATCTCCGTGAGCTGCATCAGCAGCCCATCGGTACCGGCGACCCCAAAGGCGCGCTCCAGGGCGGCCATAACCGGGATGTGAAATTCATCCCGCATTTCCCACTGGGGCAGCGGGCGGGAATTCCGGCGAACACCGGTATCTGAAACATCAAAGACGTATCGGAGCCTTGGCGTGTCTCCATTGGAATCCAGCAGCGCAATTCCCTTGGAGCCACGCTTGATATAGCGGCCCATGGTGTTGTTCCACAGCCCATATTCTGCACAGGCGGTGGCGTCCGGGCGCTGCTTATAGATCATCAGCTGATCGGCAAAGGGATATTTGTAGAGCCGGGCCGCCATGGTGAGAAAGCCCGTCCAGGGCTCCCAGCCGCTGGTGATTTGCTCCGAGGCATCTTTCGCCATCCGGGCATAATACTCCATTTTTTCAGTTCGTTCTGGCATGATTTCCTCCTTCCGGTTCATGGAATCAGATTGAGATCATCAAAGGCGGCGTCGGAGATGGATTGGAGCTTTCGGATTGTAGTCTCCATCAGGCAGCGCAGCTCCGTTTCGTCCGGCTCCAGTAGAGCCATGGTGCGCCGGATTCCGCGGATGGAGCCGCGGCGGGTCTCGGTGCCGTAGAGCAGGATCATCATCCGTTCGTCCTGGCTGAGGTTTATTCCAGTTCCCATGCGTCCGCCTTTCTATCGTTCCGCCGTGGAACCGTTTCGGTATTGCGCAGCTGTTCCAGCACGGAGGGCTTGTCCTCCAATGCTTTGGCCTGCTCCGATTTCCCGTTGTTGATGATGCCATCCAGCATCCCATAGTCATCTTCCAGATATAGTTCGGCGCAGCGGAGATATTCCTCTGGCTCGAGAAAATCAGGCAGCTCCTTGAAGCCGATGAAATCCACATAGTGACAGGACATCTGACCGTGGACTTTCATCAGCACAATGTCGCTGACGGAGAGGCTGCGGCCCGGATAATCCTGGGGCTGCTCCAGATTAAACTGCTGGAACAGTTGCTCCAGCATCCAGTTCATATCGCTGATTTTCGGAAGTATGCCGGTATAGACGGTTTCGTAGTGACAAAGCCGCGGCTGTTCGCCCAGCCTGCGCAGTGTATCGTAGGAGAGAAAGAGACGTTTGCGGTTCGCAGGTTCGGAGGGCATTTGGAGGATGGCATAGCTGTCCTCCGGGCTTCTGAGGAAGGAGAGCAGCCGGGCCTGTGCCTCGGTGATTTTGGTTTTGGTAGTTCGTTTTTCTGGATCGTTCATATGGATTTTCCTTTCTGATGTCCGAAGATAAAAGTATGATTTTGCGGCTCCGGGTACTCTGGCACATAGGCATCCGATTTCCAGATGAAAAGTCATTGGAAATACAGCGCGATTGATGCCCTATTTTCGGACACGGAGCCGCTGTTTTCGCTTGCTGATTCGGTCCTGCTTTGCCTTTACCTTCCTTGCACAGCTTCTACAATACTTTGCCCGTGACGATCTGGAACGGAAACGGGCACCGCAGACTGTGCAGCGCTTATCATCGGCGCGGGGCAGCAATTCCGCTTCCAGTGCGCGATCCAAAGGAAGTACGGCGGCACGGAAGTATTTGCAGTTTACGGACAGGGAGTGTGCCTGAATGCAGGGAACGTATTCGCCGTGATCCAGAAGCAGACAGTTGCCGCGATCCTTGTTGCAGCAGCGGTTTGTGAGCTTTCTTACCTTGCGGTACTGCTCCGGTGTGAGCTTTGGGAGGGTGCGGTAAATTCTTTTAACATTGGGAGACTTCATTGTTTCTCCGGTGGTTCTTTTGACACATGCGTTTGGCCTCCTTGGGAAAACAAAAAGGCACCATGTACAACGGTCTGTCATACATGGTGCCAAGGTGATGATTAAATTCAATTAGCGGTATTATTCCAGAATTCTTTCGGCCTGTGACCGGACGATTGCTCCCAATGCATCCAGTCGCGCCTGATCCGCCCGAATCTCCGAATGCTGCCGGAAGGAGAACTCCCGCAGCTCCTCCACATCTCTGCAAAGCTCCGGGGTCAGCATACCTCTTGCAGTTGCAACAAAATCAGTGCCGATCCGGGGCTTGCAGGTGCCGATGCACCATGGGAGATTTTCAAGCTGAGACTGATCCATATCGAACAGCAGGCTGCGGTTGTGGTCGAATACCGGGGCCATGCGCTGAATCTCCAGCGTTTGATTGTCCACCAGCACGCCGAAATTTCCAAGGTGCCGATCCACATTCAGAATCAGCGCGTCCAGCACGCACATTCTGCGGAACTCGTCTCCGAAGCCCAATTCCTCAAAGCGGCGCAGGATTCCGGAGATGCTCCGTTCCCGCTGGGGAAGCATATCATAAGCCTTGACCAGTCCCAACTGCTCGCTGGTGAACAGTCTGCATTTGCTGACCAGGCGGTCATGATAAAAGCCCAGGTCATAGCGTACAACCTCCGGACAGACCCGTTCTGCCACCTGAGTTGCAAGGAACTCCGACAGCGGCTCTACCTCGAAGGTGTCGCTGCCACATTTGTATAGAAAGATATCCTGCCCCTCCCGGACCCAGCACTTTGCAAAATACCCGTCCGTGCCGAACTCAGGCGATGTGGAGGAAAGGCTGGTTCCGCCGGGGCGACCATCAAAGGCGGCTGCCGACACCAGCTCATCAAAGGGGTTCCGGTAGAGAGATACGTCGGCCCAGCACAGGCCGGAATCTTCGGGCTTGACCCAGAAGGTGTCGTTTAAGGAAAGCGCATGGGTGATGTTTAGGAAGCCCTCCAGGTCGTTGCATCCATAGCGTTCCAGTAGCTCGGTAATGTGCTTCCTGTGCTTAGGTGCTTGCCGCCCACGGAGATAATCCGTCAGGTCGTAATAGCCGTAAGGCCGTTTCGGGGAATACCATTCCAGCTCGCAGCATTCTACTTCATCAAATTCGTTTTTCTGCGCAGTGAATAAAAGCCACGGTGTGTCCTGATTCATCAGCAAGTACTGCATTTTGGATTCCCTTCTTTCATCTGATTTCACTATTTACAGTTTATCATAGTCTGCGGCTCGATTCAAGCAATCGGTGTGATCCTTCGCACAGAAGGATCATTGTCAATTATTCGTCATCTTCCTCCACATCCTCTTCCGGGAACTCATACCCGCCGTGCATCTCATAATCCCCATCAGGGTCCGGGCGCACCTGCTGGGCGGCCTTTTTGCGCTTGAGCCGGGTCAGGGCAAAGCCAATCCCGCCGACAGCCACTGCGCCCAGAAGAATCAGGCTGGGCAGCACATTGGTTTTGGATGCGGCTTCCGGTTCCTCGGCGGCGGGCGTTACGGTGGGTTCCGGTTCTTCCGGCTCCGGCTCCACTTCCTTTATTTCCTCTGACTGATTCAGATATTCATTGGCGGTATCTTCATCCATGAGAGAAAGCAGATCTGATTCATCCACCTGATTGAGGAAATGAACCGTATTGTTTCCGTCCACGTCACGGTCAATAATCAGGTAAAAGTAATTGCCGGACTTTGTGACCAGGGTGATGAACTGCTTGCCCTCGCCGGTGGCAGTGCCGTAGTCATCAACCAAGGTCAGGTTGCCCTCGGGAGTCAGGCCATTGTCCGCAGATTCTTCCGGAACCGCTTCCTCGGCGGCAACAGGTTCCGGCTCTGGTTCCACCTCGGGCTCCGGTGCAGATTCTTCGGCGGGTGTTTCCTCCAGTTCCAATTCTGCTTCAGGTTCCTCCTGCGGTTCCTCATTGATTCCTTCGGTTTCCACTGTTTCCTCGACCATGCTGCCATCCTCATCGGATAGGGCCGATACCGGGACAGCAAAGGCCCCGATACAGAGACTCAAACTCAGCATCAGGGCAGCAATTCGGGTTTTATACTTCATGAGATTCGTCCTCCTTCGTGGGTACTTCTGCGGTGCGCTGATGCAGCAGCTCTGCCAGTGCCTCAGGCGTGAGGCTGACGCTCCGCACCAGGTCGCAGATTTGAAGGTTCTCTTCCTCCGTGACCTTCTGCTCCAACGCTTCCGTCCGGGCAGCCCATTCGTCCCGCTTTTCCCGGGCCTTTTTCAGCTCCAGCCGGAGCCGGTCTAATTTGTTTGCCATTGTGATTCCTCCGTTCTTAGGGCAGGCGGCCATAGCAGTAAAAATGGGCCTGCCAGTAGCTTGTGTTGATGTTGGCATAGGAAATGGGGTTCCCACAGTGGATCATCATCCCACCTCCAACGTAAATGCCCACATGGGATGCCCCATAGGTGTCATAGGTGCCCTGAAAGAAGATGATGTCTCCCGGCTTTGCGGCGCTGGCCGGGATGATGGAAAGCTGTCTGCGAAGGGTTTCCGCATCCAACCTGCCGTAGTTCCAGCCGTTGCCGCAGTGGTTGATGACCCAGCACACAAAACCGGAGCAGTCAAAGGACGTGGACGGACTGCTGCCGCCCCAGACATAGGGATACCCCAAGTATTTCTCCGCCTCGTGGATCATGTTGGCGAACCGCTCATCGGTCAGGGCCTCGCCGGGAATGTCGTAGTCCAGATAGTCCTCATTGGCGTAAATGTCATCCTCAAACAGGTAGGGCTTGTTGCCCTTGGTCTCGATCAGCAGGCGGTAGCGCTGAATCTGACTTTCGGTGAATCCAGCGTAGTTCAGCACCGCCGCGACACCGCGGTTTCGCAGCGTCACGGTGAGAATATGATACTCATATTCCTCTTCCCGGGTGGTTTCCTCACCGGTCTCCGGGTCCGTCTCCGTGACCGTCCGGGTGCGCATTTCCACAGACTCCACGGTGGAAAGCTCATACTGGGCAGAGAACACCTGCTGGAGGGCATCCTGCACCTGCTCACGATGGAAATCCTCAAAGCGCACCGTCAGATAGGAAATCAGCTCATAGGGATTGTGGTTGATCTCCGCCAGATTGTAGACGTATTCATCATAGTCCGGGTACTCGGTTTCGATATTGTTGATCCGTGCTTGCAGCTCCTGCTCCAAAGCATGATAGTCTTCGTTGGCACCGAGAATGTCCTCGTCCGCCGCAGTGAAGGAGGATGCAAGGATTGCGTGAGTTCCGCCGCTGCCCATGGCTCCGCAGGAGGAAAACGCCCCGGAAATTGTGGCGGCCACTCCACCAATCAGCAGGACGATCAAGAGCACATGGGAATGCTCTGCCGCATAGCTGCCGATCCGGGAGACCACGGATTTTGTTTTCTTTGCGGCCTCCTTGGCATATTTCGCAGTCTTGCCGGTATCGTAGACTCTGTGCCCGGCCCGCTTTGCCACCGCATACTCCTTCTGAATGTTCCGCTTCTGCCGCCAGCGGGAGAGGGGATTGGAGCCGGACTGGGCGGCTTCTGCCCTTCGAGCTTCGTAAATGGCACTGACGTTGGTCTTGTCCACTGCCCGATCCAGCTTTGCCGCCTTGTCATATTTGCGGAGCTTTTGACTGTAGGCATGATGACTGACAACTTCCACAGCGGTTTCGGCTGCTTCCGTGGAGGCGTTCGCGGACTGAACGCCCACGTTATCCTCCTGATGCTCGGATGCCTGCCGATGCACCGTGCGGCTGACAGCAGATCGGGCGGTTTCCAATGGCGCATGGATAGAGTTTGCAGGATTCTTAATCTCCCCGGCCTGCACCAACTTTCCCTTTCGGGCTGCGTTGGCGGCGGTCTCCCGGGTCAGCTTCCGGGATGCCTTCAGCTTCGCCTTGGCCTTGTCTGCACGGTCAGCGGCCCGGTCTGCCTTCTCTGCGGCCTTCCTGACCGTGCGCTGTTTCAGCTCGTCCTCCGAGAAGCGCAGCCGGGTGGAATAGCGTCTCATTTACGCCTCCTGGGCCGGGGCCACCTCGCTGAGCTTGGTGGTCATGATTTGATACAGCTCCATGTCCCTGGGGAAGTGGTCCACAAAGGGCAGGATCACATTCCCGTAGAACAGCAGTCCTTCGCCTTCGCCGGAGTGGGTCACATAGGAAAGCTGATGGGGCGAGATATTCAGCTGTGCCGCAAGGATTTGACGATCCCCTGCGGCCTGGTTCAGCATATAGATGAAGTCCGAGTTCTCGAAAATGTTCTCCACCTCACGGCTGGAAAGCAGGTCCTTGACGTTCTGGGTGATTCCAGTGGGAATCCCACCGTACTTCCGGAACCGCTTCCAAATCTCCACGGAATAGGCTGCCGTCTGCTCCTCCTTCAGCAGCAGGTGGAACTCGTCCATATAGTACCGGGTGGACCTGCCGGAGGAGCGGTTTGCTGTGACCCGGCCCCAGACCTGATCCTGCACAATGAGCATACCGAGCTTCTTGAGCTGCTTGCCCAAATCCTTGATGTCATAGCACACCAGCCGGTTCTCAATGTCCACATTGGTGCGGTGGTTAAAGAGATTCAAGCTGCCCTTGACGTAGATCTCCAGAGCAGTCGCCACATGATGGGCCTCCTTTTCCTCCTGGGCCAGCAGGGCGTGGTAGAGATCCTCCAGAATGGGCATATTCTCCGGGGTGGGATGTTCAAAATAGCGCTGATAAATCTGGTGGACACAGCGGTCAATGACCGTTTTCTCAATGGCCTGCAGGCCCTCCTTGCCGCCGACGATCAGCTCGCACAGGGAGAGAATGAAGTCAGATTTCAGCGCCACCGGATTGTCCTCCTCGCTGTAACAGTCGTTGATGTCCATGGGATTGATATACTGCGTGCTGTTGGGTGAGATCTTGATGACCTGGCCGCCCAGCCGCATAACCAGAGGCGAATACTCGCTTTCGGGATCTGCGACAATAATATCATCATCCGTGACCAGAAACGCATTGGCAATCTCCCGCTTGGCGGAGAAGGATTTGCCGGAGCCGGGGGTGCCGAGAATCAGGCCGTTGGGGTTCTTGAGCTTCTTTCGATCCACCATAATCAGATTGTTGGACAGGGCGTTGAGCCCGTAGTACAGGGATTCCTTGCCTTCCTGGAACAGCTCCTGGGTGGTAAAGGGAATGAAGATCGCCGTGCTGGAGGTGGTCATGTTCCGCTGAATCTCAATGAGATTGCTGGCAAGAGGCAGACAGCTCATGAGGCCGCCCTCCTGCTGGTAGTCCAGGCGTTTCAGGGCGCAGTTGTGCTTCTGGGCGATGGAGACTGCCTGAAAGACGTTGTTCTCCAGCTCCTGCGCATCCTTCCCGGTGTTCATCACCAGAAAGGTCAGCAGGAACATGCGCTCGTTCTGGCTTTGCAGCTCCTTGAGCAGGGCCTTTGCATCGTTTCCGTAGGTGGCAAGGTCAGAGGGGATGATGTCCATGTCATACCCGGCCCGAACGGCCTTTTTCTGCTCCTCGATTTTGCTGCGGTCCAGCTCGGTGATGGTATGCTTGATCATTTTGATGGCCTCAGTCTGATCCACAGACTGAATGTGCATGGAGATCACCTGGGTAGAATCCATGTCCAGGAACTCCTTGAGTACCTGGTCGCTGAGATCGGAGGCCGTGATGAATAGAAAGCTCATGGCACCGTGAAGGGCTCCCATCTGGAAGCTCCGTGCTCCGGGAAAGGCGAAGGAGGACGGGGCAATAAAGTCCTTGACCGAAAGCCCCATGGCAGGCAGCCAGTCCCATTCAAACTGGAACCGCTCCCGGTCTCCCATGTGGAACAGGTCGTGCATCAAGTGCAGCCGCTCCTTGCCGCCAAGAGGCTTGGCCGCCACGCCCAGCTTGTGGAGGTTGTTCAGAATATCCGTCTGAATGTGCTCCAGCCGGGGCTTGCCGGAGTTCAGATTCTCCGCCTCAATGCCAAAGGTCAGATATTTGGTCTTGGTGAGGCCGTTGTTGCCCTGGGCCAGTTGGCTTCGGAGCATGGTAGAATACTCCGCCCGAACATCGTTGAAGCCGTCATTCCGGGGCGGAATGCGGATGCTCCGGGCAAAGGCGTCGGGATCGGTGGAGCTGTTCACAAAGGAAAACTGAAAGTGGATGCTGGCATCGAAGAAATGCAGGAAGGAGCACCACTCATCGAAGATTGCGGTCTGATCCTCCTGCTGGGCCAGCTGGTAGTTCACATCCCAGAACTGAATGGTCTTGCTGTAATACCGGGGCGAGACCCGGCAAATGCCATCCGGAAACATCCGCTCAAAAGGGATGGACTGCTGGGCCGTCCGGGGAATGCCGTCATCTCGTCTGGCGCGCTCCAGAACGGCGCGTACCTCTCTTTTCTGCTGCCTTGTGAGATCGGGCGGAAGCGGAACCTCTCGCTTTCGGGTGCGGCTTGTGGGTTTTCGCTGCTTTCGTTTGAACAATGCGGTTTACCTCCATTTCTGCCTGACGCTGGCGCATCAGGGCGGCGTAATAGTTGTCTGTTTTATAGGGCCGGAATGTGGGCCGAATGAATTTGGTTTCGATGAAATGCTTTGCAATCACTTCCAGAGGCTGTCCATTTCGCTCATACATGGCGAGGAAAAACAGCGGCATCATGACCACCATCATCACAATGGTAGCGGCGCTGACACCAATGGGCTTCCGCAGTAGAAAGAATGTGGGGACACCCAGCAGTGCCGCACTGCCAAAGCAGATCAGCTGCCGCTTTGTCAGGTTGAACAGGAGCTTGCTTTTGACCTTGGACAGGTCTCTGGGGACGGATATATAAGCTGCCATAAAAACACCTCCTAGTGGGCGCTGAATACCGCTTTGGCGATGGAGCTGGTCTTGAACAGGGTGAAGCAGAGCAGCACCGTGTAGCCCAGCACCATCCAGACGGAAGCAATGGGATCGTCACCGACAGAAACGCTCTGCACCAATACCGCATAGATCCCAACGCAGATCATAATAAGAAAGCCCTGGAATCCCAGGGCAAACAGCGAGCGCAGATAGCTCTGACCGATTTGGCTCTGCTCCCGGTTTCCGAAGGTGGAGAACGGAATGGGGGCCAGACTGGTGAGCATATAGATCTCCACCATGCGCCCATAGACGATCACGAAGATTACAATGGACAGGGCGCGGATGGTGAGCTGAACGATCAGCGTTTGGAACAGCAGGCCAACCAGCGGGCCAAGATCCATTTCTGAGATGGTGGTTTCCAGATCCTCCAGCAGGGCCGGGTCTACAGCGGTGCTGTCTCCGATGATGCCGCCGCTGGCGTTTACAACGTGCTGGGCCACATCAAAGACGGCCATGACGATGTTAAAGGTGTTGGTGATGAGCATCACAGCCACGAAGGTCTTAAACACCCATTTGAAGAAGCTCCAGGTCTCAAAGCTGGAGAGATTGTTGTGGTCGATGACCATCTTGATCAGCTCATAGCAGGCGATAAAGGTCAGAAAGATGCCTGCAATGGGCAGGATCACCGTCTCTGAGATGCTCTGGATCATTGTAAAAACCCCCGGCGAGAAATTCGCCGGGGTCGTGCCTACCTCCGTGGCAATGGAGCCAACCTGCTCATTTACGGTGTCGAACAGCCCGGACAGGTTGTTCATGATTGCAGATACAAGCATTTCTTTGAGCCAGTCGGTGATTTGCTCAAAGAGTTCGTTCAAAATAAAACCTCCTCTGTGCGCAAAAATGGCCCCCATCTGATGATGAGAGCCATTCAGGCTTATTCTATGTCCAATTCCTCAGCGTGGGCATTGGGGGATAGCTTGTAAATATTCCGGCTGCCATTGCGGAAGACCTCAAGATATCCCTTCTGGACTAAGTTGTTCAGCACCTTCCGGGCAGTGCTGTCGGACCGGTGAAGCATGTCTGCGGCCTTCTTTGCGGTCAGCTCCGCGCCACGGCCAACCTTGTTCATTCTGGTGAGAATGGTACTTTCGTGCTCTGACAGGGAATTCTCGGCCAAAGCGGAGCTGATCAGACACTGCTCAAACATATCCAGCATATAGGACACGAAGGGGGAAAGATCCAGCCACTGGCTGGAAGCAGTAGCCGGGTAGGCACGCTCGGAATCCGCCAAGGTGCCGTAGTACCGATCCAGATTGCAGTTGATGGCAGAGGAAAGGGGCAGCCAGGGCATCTTTTTCAAGCCGCTGAAATAGAGATTCGAGGCGTTCATAATTCTTGCAACACGGCCATTTCCGTCACAGAACGGGTGGGTGTAGACAAAGTAGAAATGGAACACAAAGGATCGAATCAGCTGATCCAACGTGGAATCCCGCAAAAATGCAAAGCCGGAATCCATCATGGGCTGAATCTGCTCCGGCTTGGCTGGGGTGTGGATCACGTTTCGCGTGTTTCCCACATATACCATGCCGTCCCGATAAAGCGTCCCAGCGCAGTCTGCATTTTCGCAAACGTCCTGGACAACAATTTTCCACAGGGTGCGGATGTTGTCTGCGTTGATCGGATGCCGATATGCATAGTTAGAGCCGTTTACCGTGTTGATGACCATGCGGGCATCCTTGGAGTCCGGCTTGTCAAAGCAGGCACGAACATGTGCGACTGTGGTTCTTGCACCTTCAATGGTGGCAGAAGAATAGGCGTCCAGCAGGATGACATCCTTCGTCTTTCGATTTCTGGGAACCTTGTCATAGAGCGTATACAACGTGCGGGCTTGCTGAGTCAGTTCGGGAAGTGCAGTCAGGCACAGTGTTTCGCCATGCAGCCCAATCAGGGGCAGCTCCACTCTGCCAGACTTTCGACTAGCCAATTCTGCCTTTGCATCTGCGATGCCAGCGTTTGCCTTATATATCAGCTTATAAATTGGTTCCAGCATTACCACGGCCTCCTGACTGAAATGATACTTTGTATTCTACCATTATTTTAGTCATATGCCAATAGTGTACCCGGAAAGTGTATCTAATAATTCTCTGTTATCCGAACAGTCCTGACAGCAGCGGCACCAGGGTAGTACCGATCAGGGCGACACCGCCGCCTGCGACGAGCTGCTTCATGCCCTGGGATTTTGCTGATGTGTGATAAAGAAGTAGTAGAAGTGTAAAAAATTTTGCCGTTCCTATCCGGCGTTTGCGCATTGCGCCGGATAGGTCGGGCGGTCATTCGGGCAGGTCTACCTTGCCAACGAAAGAGTAATAAATATCAATGTCCTGTCTGCGTGTGCCGTTCTCGTCATAGCTGCACTCATGCACAACGATTTTCTCCACAAACTCACGCAAAAGGGTAGGGGTAAGTTCTTCAAAGCTGGTGTACTTGCGGACAACATTCATAAACTTTTCTGCGTTTACCGTGGCTTCCTGCGCTTTGGAAAGCTCTGCCCGGATAGCGGCGGCTCTCTCTTTCAGTTCTTTCTGCTCGGCTTCATAGTCTGCCGACAGCTCCGTGAAACGCTCGTCTGAAATGCGCCCGGTCACGCTGTCCTCATACAGCCGCTTGAAGATAGCGGATAACTCGCTGATACGCTTCTCGGCGGCTTCCAGCTCCTTTTTCCTTGCGGCGTTCCTGCGCTTGCCCCCGTCCTCGTTCTGCTCGATCAGCAGCTTCATAAACCGGGCTTCGTGCTTCGCTGCATAGCTGGTGACTTTCCGCAGATTGTCGGTCACTCCGGCGGTCAACAGGTCGGTGCGGATAAAGTGCGCCGTACAGTCACGGGTACGCTTCTTGTAGCTCCCGCAGATATAACAATCCTGCTTGCGGGTGGCGTTCTGGTAACGCTGCTGGTAAAGGACGCTGCCGCAGTCGGCACAAAAGAGTATGCCGGAGAATAAGCCCACTTCATCATAGCGGTTCGGGCGTTTGCGCTGCTTGCGTAACTCCTGCACACGCTCCCACATCTGGGTGTCAATGATAGGCTCATGGTGGTTCTCGAAAATCGCCTGTTTCTCAATGGGGTTCTCTACGCTGTGCTTGGTCTTGTAGGACGGCTTCTCCGTCTTGAAGTTTACCAGACAGCCCGTGTACTCCCTGTTTTCAAGGATATGTACCACGGTATTGGTCGCCCACTTGCACTCATAGCCGGGGTGGTAGCGGCGGGTGC
>ERZ773103.3339-NODE-3339-length-13311-cov-11.424336_pt1 | contig 13311 bp, 16 predicted proteins | sample MGYA00511118_ERZ773103 | MGnify/ENA primary metagenome ERZ773103 (study PRJEB29015, sample SAMEA2737821) | human gut metagenome | biome: human gut; feature: human-associated habitat; material: faeces | place: China | collected 2012 ... | reverse complement strand
TCAACAGCAGTTTTGTCCCCGTTCTTTTTAATGATGTCGATGACCTCTCCGACTTCACCGAGCATCCATAATAGTTTATGTTTGCCCGCTTCCGGGCCGATCAGCTCCCACTTGTCTTTGTATTTTTCCTGTAGAGCCTGCTGCATCGCAAGCATCTCTTCTACCGCAAAATCGCCCATTCTCTCCTCCGTACATTCAATCACACTTCTCGTTTCACCCAGTGTCAGGTAAACCGTTTACTGTCCATTTGACGTTCCAATTCGCGTTCTGAATAATGTTCTTTTACACAAAGAGAAAGATAAAAATGCCGTTCTTCTGCGGATTTGGAACCAGACATAATCAGCAGATGATTCGTCCAGCTGACTTGTGTCACCAGTGGTGACACTTTTTCGATATGATAACATAGGTACAAACAGGAAGTTATCATACCGCCTTTATTATTTTCTCTACATCCTTTTTTCTTGATAACCATATAACTTTATCGTCATATCTATCTAAAATACTTCTTATTTCTTTCAGATTTTTATTCTGAAAAGTTTCCGTCCATTTCAAAAGGTTATAAACCGATTTCAAAGTTTCTTTTTTCCCTTTTAATATTCCCAATTTTCTTTTTATAGAGCGCATAATAATTCTACTTTTATATAAATAACTAGGCATATCTAAAACATAGATTTTGTCAGCTTCATCAAAAAATTGCTGTACCCAAGCATAATATACACCCTCAATTATCCATTCATCATTATTATACTTCTTTGAAAGCGCATTTGCTAAATAGGTTTTTCCAGAACCACTGCAACCAATAATATGTATTTTCATAAATTAGAAGTTACTTTTTGACTTCCTTTGTGATTTCAGTTGTCTTTAATTGTACCTGATAAGTGTTTTCTTCTCCGCTCAAATTAGTTGTTTTCAATTCAAACCACAAATTATCAGTCAACTTATCAGCATCACTATCTCTGAGAATGTCACCAGAAATTTTTCCAATATTTCCAGAAACATCTATTGTCCCACCAGTCTGATCATCAACACTATTAGAAAGTAAAATTTCTTTTTCACTTCCATTGATATAAATGGTAGTTGAGTATGTGGTAATATCAGTAAAATCATCTGACATCGCTTTCAAATCTCCACCATAGCAAATTTCATCTTTGCCATCTAAAATAATTACACCATTCGACACAGAAATATGTTCATTTTCTCCACTAAATGAATATACCTTTAAGGGCTGTTCTTCATTGCTTTCAGAGGAAGTGTTGCACCCTGCAAGCAGAACTGTACAAGCAAGCAACGATAACACAACTTCCATTTTCTTTTTCATAATATCACCATCCCATCAAATTCTAATTTATCAAACTCTTTTTATTTCTGCTGAATCATCTTAAAATGCTTCAATGCCTCCACAATTGCTCTCTCTTTATCTCATCATATGTTGACTTAGTCTCTGCTGATGTTATATCCATATCATCAAGTTCAATCGTAACATTAATGTAATCTGATGTGCCCCCAAAAAGTTAGACTTTTATTTTAGTTTGGTCAAAAGAGCCACAGTCTCCACATGATTTGTGTTCGGAAATTGGTCGATCGCCGCTGCCTTAACCACTTTATACCCCTGCTCCTGTAGCATTTCCAAGTCTCTTGCAAGGCTTGTTGGCTTACAACTTATATATACCATTCGGTCAACGCCAAAGTCGATTATCTTCTGCAATGCCTTTGGATTTATGCCATCACGTGGTGGATCAAGTACGATTAAATCAGGCTTGTCCTGAAGGTCGTCAATTACCTTTAAAACGTCGCCGGCTATAAACTCACAATTATCAAGGTTGTTTAGGCTTGCATTAACTTTTGCAGCTTCAACAGCTTCCTCTATAATTTCAACCCCAACTACTTTTTTTGCAACAGGCGCAAGAATCTGGGCGATTGTGCCTGTTCCGCTGTATAGATCGAATATTAACTTGTCCTTTGTCTCTCCGATATATTCTCTTGCTTTTGAATACAAAACTTCCGCCCCAAGTGAATTAGTCTGGAAAAATGAAAATACTGAAATCTTGAACTTTAAGCCTAAAAGTTCTTCGTAAACATATTCCTGTCCGTATAGAACTCTTGTCTCATCGCTTTGCACAACATCTGCCAAGCCATCATTAATAATATGAATAACTCCGCACAGCTTAGCTGACAAATCAAGTGCCTTTATTTCTTCCACTAACCCCATAAAGTCAGCTTTTTTCTCCATTTCTGCATCTGATGTTGTAACAAGGGCAACCAAAAGTTCTTTTGTCTTAGTTGTTCTTCTGACTAACAAGTGTCTTACATAACCTTCGTGACGTAATTTATGATAAAAAGGTAACTCTTTTTTTGCACAGAAATCCAAAACACATCTTAAAATAATATTGTAATCCCTGTCTACAATCTTGCAGTTATCCACTGTTAAAATGTCGTGGAAACTGTTTTTCTTATGCATTCCAAGTGCCAAAGGTCCATCCTTAAACTGGTCACCAAAAGAAAATTCCATCTTATTTCTGTAGCCCCACTGCACAGGACTGCCAAGTATTCCCTCAAACTGGTAATCTCCTTTTATTGCATTGTCAAGAATCCCCTTAACCATGTCTTCCTTAAGTTTCAACTGATTCTCATAACTCATTGTCTGGTAAGAACAGCCACCGCAATCACCGAAATGTGGGCAATTAGGTTCAACATCTTCCATTGGTGATTTTTCAATTATTTCCTTTAATCTTCCCTGAGCCTTGCCTGAACGCTTTTTTGAAACAACAAACTTAACCTTCTGTCCCGGCAATGTGCCTTTTACTGATGCTATTCCGTCTTCACCACAATCAACTTCCCCCTTGTTTGGAAAAGCAATTTTTGTAACTACTCCTGTATATTCAACGCCTTTTTTCATCTTTTCTCCTTTTAAAACAACTTTAGCCCAAACAAAGCAGTCGCCGGATTCTACCAACTACTACTCAGCTTGGGCCACTTTTTGTTGTTTGCTTTTTAATTTTTATTCTTCTTCAAAATCATCTTCATCTTCGTCTTCAAAGAGATCTTCGAAATCATCTTCAAAGTCATCATAATAATCTCTGTTAACGAATCTGTAGATTGCATATGCGGCACCTGCTACTGCTGCTACTGCTGCAATTACTGCCAAAACGATTGCAACAATCTTCTTTGTTTCTTTCTTCTCATCGTCTTTTGTTAAGATTTTCCCAATCTTTACGCCCTTAATTAAATCGTCCATTTCTGTCACCTCGTTTTCTATCTGATTGATAATAGATTCAAAATTTATACTTATTGGTATTATACCAAAAATCAAATATATTTACTACAATTTTTTAAGTTTTGCAAAAGATGCCATCATAACTTTTTGACCTGCTGTGTCAAACTCAACTGTTACCTGATAATCTCTTGGTCCGTCCTCCACGCCAAGCACTGTTCCGTCGCCAAATTTTGTATGATGAACTCTGTCTCCAACACCATAGTCAATTTCAGCCTTAGTAACTGTAAACTGCTTTCCAAAGCCCGGCTTAGTTGACGGATTGCCATATGCAGGCTTCTTTGCCATTGTTCTATAAGCGTTTTTGTGTTCATTTGCGGCAAAATTTCTTGAACCGCCGTAAGATGAACCCATATAGCCTGAGCCACCATGATTTAACGAGCCTTCATAGCCGCCGAAACCACTAAAAGATGGTTTCTTCTCAAAACCTGCTGCAACTCTATCCGTTACATTTTTGCTGTTTACAAGGCTCATTGGGATCTCTTTTACAAATCTTGAAATAATATTGTACTGAGTCTCCCCTCTTACCATTCTACGCTTTGCGTAGCTTATTGTTAGATGCTTCATTGCTCTTGTTATTGCAACATAGCAGAGTCTTCTTTCCTCTTCCAATTCTTCCGGATCATCTGACATAATGCTCATATATCCCGGGAATAATCCGTCTTCCATTCCGCAAAGAAAAACATTAGGAAATTCAAGTCCCTTTGCACTGTGAACTGTCATTAAAACAACATAACTGCTGTCTTCATCTAAGTTATCAATTTCTGAAACCAAAGCAACTTCTTCCAAAAATTCTGCAAGACTTGGATTGTCTGTATTCTCCTCGTATTCAGTTACTTTTGTTATTAATTCATCAATATTTTCGATTCTGCCATTGGCTTCATCTGTGTTTTCTGCTGCAAGTTCTGCCACATATCCTGTCTCGTTTAACACTTCGTTAACTAACTCTTTTAAAGACATACTCTGTTGCTGGTCTTTGAAATTCTCAATTAAATCAGTGAATTTTCTTACCTTTGTTGCTGCTCTTTCAAGCCCCGGAATATTTTCAACTTCAAGCAATGACTCATACAAATTAAAGCCGTAAGCTCTTGCAAAATCCTTAGCCTTAGTAACTGTAGTCGCACCAATGCCTCTCTTTGGCACGTTTATAATTCTTTCTACAGCTATGTCATCTGTTGCATTGCAGATAATTCTAAGGTATGCCAAAACGTCTTTGATTTCTTTTCTCTGATAGAAGTTCTGTCCGCCAATGATTTTGTAAGGAATATTTCTAAGCAATAATTTTTCTTCCAATGCTCTGGATTGGGCATTTGTTCTGTACAAAATCGCGTAATCACTATAATCTGCCCTTCCAAAATCCACATTTTCCTTAATTGTTGAGGCTACCATATCTGCCTCTGCGTAAGCGTCTTCAGCCTGATACAAATCTATTTTTTCACCCTGTTCATTGTCACTCCAAAGTGTCTTGTCTTTTCTACCTTTATTGTTGTGAATAACTTCATTTGCCGCATCAAGAATAGTCTTTGTTGAACGGTAATTCTGCTCCAGCTTAACTACCCTTGCATTGTTAAAGTTTTTCTCAAACTGAAGAATATTAGAAATATCCGCACCTCTAAATTTGTAAATTGACTGGTCATCATCACCTACTACGCAAAGGTTCTGATACTTAGAAGCCAGCAGTTTAATAAAAGCAAACTGAGCCCCGTTAGTATCCTGATACTCATCAACCATAATATACTTTAATCTTTCCTGATAGCTTTCCAAGACTTCCGGACACTGTTTAAAAAGCTGAACCGTCTTCATTATAAGATCATCAAAATCAAGCGCGTTATTCTTCTTTAAAGCTTCCTGATAATTGTTGTATATTTTTGAAATATTAAGCAGTTTAAAATCTGATTGTGCCATCTGGGCAACCTCACCTGTTGTAACAAGTTTATTTTTAAAATCAGATATTCTTCCAAGAACTGCGTTCTCCTTATACATCTTTGGATCAAGATTAAGATTCTTGATTACGTCCTTTAAAAGTTTCTTCTGGTCTTCTGTATCGTAAATAGTAAAATCGTTACTATATCCTATTCTGTCAATATATCGTCTTAAAATTCTCACGCAGGCTGAGTGAAAAGTACTTACCCAAACCTGTTCCGCACCAAAACCTACAATCTTATTTACACGCTCACGCATTTCACCTGCCGCTTTGTTTGTGAAAGTTATTGCCATAATATTGTATGGCTGAACGTGTTTTTCTTCTATTAAATATGCAATTCTATGAGTCAGCACCCTGGTCTTTCCGGACCCTGCACCTGCCAATATAAGCAATGGTCCTTCCGTATGATAAACTGCCAACTGCTGCATATCATTTAATGTTTCGTATATATTATTCATAAATTCCATCCTTACCGGTAATTATAATTGTTTAATTTGTTATTATGATTACGTTGATTGTAACCTGTTTCCAATTTTCATAATCATTTACACTGCTAAAATATTTTAACATATTCCATTCTAAGAATAAAGACACCTTTAATTTTGTTTTTTATTATATTTGCTTGTTTCAATTTTATATTCCAATTCCCATATTCCATGATTTTATATAGATTTTTTTATTAATATTTTATCTTGTGGTTTTTATTACTACGTGTTATCCTTGTAGTATCAGATAATAAATTATTTATGGAGTAAGACAATGCAATCAGAAGATTTAATTAACCAGGTTTTAGAAGAAATAGAATCATTTAACATTGATGATATTCCTAACATAGATTTATATATGGATCAGGTAACAACATATCTTAATGGAAAATTCAACACATCCAAAAGACATGATGATGACAAGCTTTTAACAAAAACAATGATTAACAACTACGCCAAAAGCCGCCTGTTGCCTCCTCCTGAAAAAAAGAAGTATTCAAAAGATCACATGATTATTTTAATATTAATCTTTTTCTTTAAGAATGTTATATCTATAAACGATATCCAGACTATTGTAACTCCACTTCTAAAGGATTATTACAATAATGATGACATTCCTAATTCGTTAGAAGATGTAACTAACGCTTTCTTAAATCACGTTCAGAAAAGCGACCTTATTGAGCCTTTGATTAAAGAATTTAAAAATTCTCAGAACATCTTTGGCGACTTAGAAAGCTCTGATCGTGAATCAATTGAAACAATCGGGCTAATTGCAACATTAAGCTACGATATGTATATTAGAAAAAGACTTATTGAGAAGCTTATCGACTCTTTGCCTAGTTCAAAGGGTGATACTGGCAAAGATAAGAAATAAATTGTAGTGTTCCACGCACTTTTTCTGCACCGTACCCAGATATATTCAAATCTTCTATTTTCTGGGCACTTTTTTATTTTATGTAAACCAATTATATCACTTATTCTTGCTTCAAATACATTTTTGCCACATATTGATTTTTATTCTATGTATTATGTTAACCAACATGCTACTTATAACAAAATGTTGTGGTTATTTCATAATCCGCTATTCCGATTTCCTGTAGATTAGTAAACACTTCACATTCTATCTTATATGTTAATCCTTCAATCATATTATAATTAGTAAGACTTACTCCTATTCGCACTTTACTTCCTGGTGCTAAACTTATCGGTGGTCTCCTAGAATTAAGAATTTCTTTTTTGCTTACATACTCTTTCTTCTCACCATTCTTGACAATTAAATAGTATGGATATGCCACAAAAATACATTGGTCTGACTTATTATTTAATTCAAGCTTTACATAATCTTTATTACCTTCTACAACCTTGACTGTAACATTCTTATTAGTAGCTTTTTTTAATTTCTTTTTCACCTGCACATTTATAGTCTTTCTCTTACCATATTGATCCTTTAATGTTATCTTTGCCTTGCCAATCTTTTTAGCTTTAACTAATCCTTTTTTATTAACAGTTGCTACTTTCTTATTAGTGCTTTTCCATTTTATTTTTTTCATTGACAAATTGCATAATTTTGCACTTTTACCCTTTTCAATAACAACAGTTTTAAATCGGTTTGTATCAATTTTTACGGTTTCTGCATTAACAATATTTCCCTGACTGCAAATAAATAACATAATCACCATTACTATCACAACGCTTATTTTTGTGTTCATACTCCCTCCTAATAAAAAGCATATCTCCAGTTATTATAAATATCTCCATTTCCTGGATTATAATAAAATTTATATCCCGTATTTCCATTTAATTCTGAAGGAAAAATATGATTGACTACATATACATTTTCTCCATTCATTGGCATATTAGGATCCATATAAACATAATAATATCGCTGCAAGTCTGTTCTATAATAGCATCCACACAAAGCTACTGCATGAGCATAATTTTTTGCACTGTTTTCTTCATTATGTAAGAAACTACAAAAAACCGGTTTATGGCTTTCCATTAAATACAAAACATCTGTAAAAGATAATTTATGTTCAACATATTTCATAGATATTGCATAATACTCCCACATTCTCTTTTCCCACTGAATATTTCCAACTGGATCCGCATTGTATTTTTTCTTTAAATCATAATACACTTTCCTTGCATTACATTTAACCGTTCCGCCACGTTTATAATTAATAATGCTAGCCCCTGTTGCCGCCCAACATATTCCCTGATTGTTAATTTCTCCATTAGCAATCAAATCTAATTTTGTCGTGTATAACATTAACGTATTTTTTGTATTCTTTATAGTTTCATACTTTTTCTTATGCGTTCCTATATATGAAAAATCTGTTGTATATTCACTATCATTTATACTTGCTGTCTCTATTTCATATTCATCTGAATTTAATTTTACATTTTTTGATATATCTGAAAACTTTCGTTTTTTTAATTTTCTATCTGAATTATTCTTTCTTATTGTTTTTCCTGCATTTTCACCTGTTACTACTTTCGTTTCTTTTTTGCTATGTAAACTTAATCCATTGCCATTTGATTCAACGCTAATTCTCTCTTCTCCTATATCATTAAAAAAATTTTCACTATATAAAAATGACGTTAATTTTTTTCCTTCGTATTCTGTAACATTTATTGCTCCTATCTCTTCATCTGCTACTTTCACAAAAAATATAGAACTTTTGTTTTTTGAATTTTCCACATTAAAAGACTGACTTATTTCTACTTTATCATTCTTTTGACAGTCCACTCCTGATAAATAACCTCCTAACTCCTCAATCGCAACACTTTTATCATTCTTCTGAACTTGTCCAGCATTTACGTTTTTCATATTTGCCATTAGCAAAACGCTTAATATAGCAAACATAATAAATTTTTTCTTACTTTTTTTCATATCTTTCCTCCTACTCTCTTTCTTTTCCATATTGGATTTCTCATTTTCATTATAGCATACTTAATTTTTAAAAAAGTGGAATATTCTCTTATTTAGTGGAATATTATTGAAATTTTGCCTAAAGAAAAAGGTACGAAATCTCTATCTCGTACCTTTACTTTTTATTCATCTTTCTTTAATACTCTTTCAAGTACCATATCATACCCGTCATTTCCATAATTAAGTGAACGGTTGACTCTGCTTATTGTCGCTGTTGATGCACCTGTGGCATTAGATATGTCAAGATAAGTCTTTCCTTCTCTTAACATTTTGGCTACTTCATATCTCTGTGAAATAGAAAGCAACTCGTTTACTGTACAAACATCTTCAAAAAATGTATAGCACTCTTCCTTATTCTCTAATGTTAATATTGCATCAAAAAGATGATCAACTTCTGTATTTCTAATTTTTTTACTCATTTCAACCTCCTGAGAGATACCTTTACTTACTTTAAGATTTTATCACTCTAAAGTTTGAAAGTCTAGTATTTTTTTCTTAATGTTTTTAATTCTTCAACACTAAACTTGTATGTTGTGTTACAGAAATCACATTTTACTTCGATTGCCTTGCCATCATTAATTATTTCGTCTAATTCTTTGTTGCTTAATCCTGCAAGTGCCTTTACAATTTTTTCCTTGCTACATGTACACTTAAACTGTGTATCGATTTTGTCTGTAAACTCAACATCCATGTCACCCATTACTTCTTTAAGAATATCTTCAGGTGTCATACCTTTTTCAAGCATATCTGTAACTGATGTAATTTTGCTGATTCTATCCTCTAATGCCTGAATTGTTTCTTCGTCTGCAAAAGGCATTAACTGTACTATAAATCCGCCTGCCTGTTTTACTGTATTGTCTTTTGACATAAGCACCCCAAGGCCTACTGCTGAAGGAACCTGCTCTGATGTTGCAAAATAATAAGTCAAATCTTCTGCAACTTCACTTGTTCCAAGTGGAACCTGACTTGAATAAGGCTCTTTAAGTCCCATATCCTTAATAACTGTTAATGTTCCGTAACCGATTGCCGCGCCTACATCTAACTTGCCTGCATAGTTGGCAGGAATAAGCACGTTAGGATTTCCAACATATCCCTTTACGTTTCCGTGTGAATCTGCTGTAACTGTTACTCCGTTAATAGGTCCGTCCCCCTTCATCATAATTGTCAAAATATCCTTGTCGCCCTTCATCATAACGCCCATCATTGCTCCACCTGTAAGCAAACGACCTAAAGCTGCTGTTGCTACAGGACTTGTATTATGATGCTGTCTTGCTGTTTCAACCATCTCTCTTGATGTAATTGCAAACGCTCTAATCTGACTATTTGCTGCTGTTGCTCTTACTATATAGTCCACTTATTTTTTCCTCCTGATTTTTAATCTATATCTTTTTCAGTTTTTATTTCGAAACTTGATTTTTCTGACATTCTCTTGCCACAACATATATTCTTTCGCTTTCGCTATTAGGTTCATTTCTTGTAAATGCATCATAAACAATTACGAACTCAAGTCCTGCAAGATTCAAAGCTTCTTTGATTTCTTCAACTGTATAAGCTCTCTGATAATGCTCCTCAGTAAATTTATCATATCTGTTGTCATCACCTTTAACAAAAACAGAAAGCATATATTCATTTATACAATCTTCCTCATCAAAATAATTGTCCCAAATAAAACTGCAGTCTTCTCTGTCCTCAGCAATTACTGATTCGCCTATACTTCTATACAATTCAATTGTTTTTAAATCGAAGACAAAAATTCCACCCGGATCAAGATAATTGTTAACCAACTTAAAAGTTGTAACTAAATCTTCGAATTCCGTAATATAATTAATGGAATCACAAAGGCTTACTACTGCCGCCACCGTTCCATACAAATCTAGTTCACGCATATCCTGGCACAAATACAATATACCGTCGTTTTTTCTTTTTTCAATTGCCATATTAAGCATTTCCTGGGAGTAATCCACGCCAATCATATCGTAGCCCTTGTCTGCCAACAGTTCCGTAATATTGCCCGTTCCACAGCCCAAGTCTAACACAATACCATAATTGACACCATATTCTTTTAAAATGCTAACCAAATATTCGCACCATTTATCATATTCAATATTGTCCATAAACTTATCATAAACCTGTGCAAAACCCGTATATGCTTCCATAGTATTCCTCCATAATCCTTACCATTCTATCAGCAAAACTTTATAAACGCAACCATTAGACTTGCCAAAAATCTCACACTACATTATACTGACTATGACAATTTTAAATATGTTAAAATTGTAAAATAAAAAACAGGTATGAAAGGTAAATATAACAGGTAACTTTTTATGATAAATATTACTGGTGAAATCCGTAATTTATCCGCCAAAAGGCTAATCATTCCAACGATAACTTTTATTCTTATGATTTTATCGTTAATGATTTTCCCTTTTTTTAAAGTGTTTAATCCCGAACCCATATCAAATATATATAATGTAAGACTTTCTGACAAATACGTAAAAGTAACTGCCAAAACCCTACATTACTCAGGTTACAATCTTATAAAATTTGGCAATAAGAAATACGGATATTATTATGCACTAAATGACAATCAATGTGTTTTTGTGATTCTTCCTGTAGGTAGCACACCTAAAAAAACATTAACAAATTACAGTTTTAAGGGCAAAGTTATAAAGCCCAACAGTTCTTACAAGGAGATGCTTGATGCATTCTCAAAAGACTTAAACTGGGATTCTCAATCCCTTTCAAAAATCACAGGTGAGTGTTTAATTAGCAATGCTAATTACCACCCTATTAAATATATGATTTTTATGTGGTTTGTTATAGTTATTATGCTGATTTCATTAAAGAATATAGTCGAAGCAATTATGGGAATAGTTAATCCATATCTTTACCCTGTTTGCACTTTTTTAAACAAACAGCTTGGAAAAGAATATATTGACGATGCCGAGTCAGAACTTAGTTTTGGTAATTACATACAGATTAACTCGATTTATATAACTGAAAACTATTGCATAGACCTTGGGAAAAACAAGATTTCCATACTTCCACTTAATGATATTGTGTGGTGCTACCGACTTGGAAATATTTCGCTTAATCCTAAAAGCGAAGAACCAACTTTTTCACTTCACTTTACATTAATAGATGGCTCCACAATTCTTTTTAAGAAAAAAACAAGCGACGAGGCTTTGGAGGCAATTAATGCCATCCGTGCAACAGAATACAATATTATAATCGGCCATTCGGAATCAAAGAAAAAAGCTGCAAAAGCGGTTATAAATAGTTATAAACAAAAATAGGCTGTTGCAACAACTGCAACAGCCTATTTTTTTGTGAAAACTATCTTCCACAACAATATTTATATTTCTTTCCTGAACCACATGGGCAAGGATCGTTTCTTCCAACTTTCTTTTCCTTTATAACGGTTCCTGAAAGTTTCTGTTCTTTGTAAAGTTCCTTTCTTCTTTCAGGTGTTAAAAGGTTGTCCCATTCTTCTAAGTTATAAAGCCAGTCTGCCTTAGCATCTACCATGTTCTTGTATAACTTTTCAGGATCATATTCTAAGCTAACTTCTGTTGTATCTTCTAATTCTTCAATTGGATTCTCAACCTTTAAGCTTTCGTTGATTCCATCAAGGAAACCTACCATTGTAAGAACTTCCATATTGTATTTCTTTGCAAGTTCTTCAACTGTTCCCTTTACTACTACGTCAGGATGTCCAAGGATATCTTTGTATACTTCCTTCTCCTGTACGAAATAAGCACCCCAGAACTGATTGTACTGCTCCTGTGTCTGTTCCTGATTATAAGCGATTTCACGCCATGTCTTTAATAAATAATCGTTTGCCATTTTTTCCTCCAAATGTATTAATATGCTAAGCACCTGTTACTACCTAACATTATATTTTTCTTCTCTAGGATATTATACAAATAGTAAACAATAATTGCAATAAAATATTATTTCTACTATACTAAAAAGAGTTTATAAAATAAGCTTTTTAAGCTTTTAAGTTGCAGTTTTGTGACAGAATGGAGTTTTTATGGAAAAATTAAAACGAATCCTTGCCATATTGGCAATAATTTCACTTGTATTTTGTGCTTTGCTTACATTAGTTCTTGCACTTCTTACAAACTTTGGAGTTGGAGATTTTACTAATGCTTGGAGGGCAAGTGCATGGTCAATGATAATATTGCCGGTGCTTTTTTATGTAATGATATGGATTTGCAAGTTGTTGAAGAAACAATAGAAAAGACCTTAGCATTTAAACTAAAATTTTAAATGCTAAGGTTTTTTTATAATCCTGCAAATTTTTCATTTTTTTCATAAACTGACCAACGGCATCGAGCCGTGTACTCATAGACCTAACGGTCTATGACCTCACTGGCTTTCGCCTTGTGTGCTACTACTTATACAGATAGGCATTGAGCCGTGTACTCATAGACCTGACGGTCTATGACCTCACTGGCTTTCGCCTTGTTTCCCTCTACTATACAGATAGGCATTGAGCCGTGTACTCATAGACCTGACGGTCTATGACCTCACTGGCTTTCGCCTTGTTTCCCTCTACTATACAGATAGGCATTGAGCCGTGTACTCATAGACCTGACGGTCTATGACCTCACTGGCTTTCGCCTTGTTTCCCTCTACTATACAGATAGGCATTGAGCCGTGTACTCATAGACCTGACGGTCTATGACCTCAC
>ERZ773103.3338-NODE-3338-length-13322-cov-8.543604_pt1 | contig 13322 bp, 7 predicted proteins | sample MGYA00511118_ERZ773103 | MGnify/ENA primary metagenome ERZ773103 (study PRJEB29015, sample SAMEA2737821) | human gut metagenome | biome: human gut; feature: human-associated habitat; material: faeces | place: China | collected 2012 ... | reverse complement strand
AGGCTGCCATGGTATTTGGTGACTGGGTCGTAAGAAATGTAAAGGATACAGACAATTATCCTCACGATTTCAAGGTTGGTTTTGCAAGAATGCCAAGACTGTCTGCAGATCAGGAAAATAACTATACCACTTCTTACAGCGATGACTTAAGCATCAATTCCAAATCTCAGCATCCACAGGAAGCTATGAAGTTCATAAAATGGTATCTGGAAGAAGGTATGGATTATGTTGCGCCATATGCAAGAATCCCAGCGTGCAAGAAATATGATGCAGATAAAGTGGCTTCTCTGATCTTTGGAGAGCAGTCTGATCTGTTTGATATGGAAAGTGCTAAAAATATCTATCTGACACCAACTGACTTTTATGTACGTAAGAACATGCCAGTTGCAACAGAGATCAATACTATTCTGACTGAGGAATTTGATAAGGTATTTGCAGGTGCCCAGTCTGTAGAAGAGACCTTACAAAATGCCCAAAAGAGAGCGGATGAGAAGATCGCTCAGGAACAGTAGTGCAGGTGATGACTTATGGATAAACAAAAGCGCAAGAAACTTAAAACTGCCGCAAAGGGCTATGCTTTTATCGGCATCAACCTGATAGGTGTGCTTATATTCTGGACCGTTCCCATGCTTTTCAGCTTTATTATAAGTATCTCGAAGTGGGACTTTTCCAAAGGATTTAAAGGCATTAAGATCGTAGGATTTTCCAACTACATTGAAATATGGAGGGATGCGTGGTTTCGCGCTTCCCTCATCAATAACATTGTGTTCACGGTTAGCTATGTGGTGATTTTAATCGTACTGTCTTTCATTGTGGCTTATCTCTTAAATGAATATGTAGTCGGAAAGAAATTTGTACAGTTGGGACTGTATCTGCCATATATCGTAAATATTGTAGCGATCTCCGCGGTATGGCTGGCTCTTTTTTCTAATAATGGACCGATTTTGAATTTACTTAGAAAACTTGGAATGTCAAATCCGCCGGTCTTTATTTCAGATCTTCACTGGGCATTGCCGACGATTGTGATGATCTGTGTATGGCAGAACCTGATCGGCGAGTTCAATCTGGCCCGCATGGACCTGAACAACGAGATCGGCAAGAACGAGCGCGATGACGCCCGCATCGCTGAACTGAACGAGAAGGTGAACAGCCTCTACGGCCAGATCATGGGCAACGAGGGCATGGTGGCATACAACGAGGCCAAGCGCGAGTGCGAGAACCTGGTCAACTATATCGACGCCATCATCAACACCGCCATGAACGGCGGCGACCCCATGACCGTGCAGGAGCCTTCTGCCTCCTGCACCGGCAGCTGTTCCACCTGCGGCGGCTGCCACTGAGCAAACTTTTTTGACCGGAACGCGGCTGTGCAACACAGACCGCGTTTTGTTTGCACCGGCGGTTACAGCCCGCAAACCGGCTGACGGAACCATACAAGGGAAAGAGGAAAAACCATGGCAGAGCTTTCGCCCATGATGCAGCAGTATCTTGAGATCAAAAATCAACACAAGGACGAAATTCTTTTTTACCGCATCGGCGATTTTTACGAGATGTTCTTCGACGATGCCGTCACGGCGTCCCGGGAGCTGGATCTTACCCTTACCGGCAAGCAGTGCGGCCTTGCGGAGCGCGCCCCTATGTGCGGCGTGCCCTTCCACAGCTACGAGGGCTATGTGGCGCGCCTGATCGCTAAGGGCTATAAGGTGGCCATCTGTGAGCAGGTAGAGGACCCCGCCAAGGCGAAAGGCCTTGTCAAGCGGGACATCATCCGGGTGGTCACCCCCGGTACGGTCATTGAAAGCAGCATGCTGCAGGACGACCGCAACAACTACATTGCCAGCCTGTACCTCAAGGGCAAAAAGGCGGGCCTGTGCTTTGCGGACGTTTCCACCGGTACGGCGCATATCACCGAACTGACGGCGGATAAGATCGCCCCGGCGGTCATTACCGAGCTGTGCCGCTACCACCCCAGCGAGGTGCTGCTGAACCCCGGCCTGCTGGACTGCCGCGAGGTGACCGCCTACATCAAAAAGAACATGAGCTGCTCGGTGGAACTGGTCGAGGACGAGCGCTATGCGCCGGGGCTGGTGGCTTCTGCACTGGAAGAACAGTTTGGCCGCGACTGGCCGCAGACCACCGGCATGGTCGCCGAGGGCCTTGTGCGCTTTGCCATGGCTGCGCTGCTGGAATACCTGCACGATACCCAGATCAAGGGTGTGGAGCGGTTAAAGACCGTCATTACTTACAACGAAGCCCAGTTCATGCGGCTTTCGCCTGTCACCCGGGCAAACCTTGAGCTGACCGAGACCCTGCGCGGGCGCGAAAAGCGCGGCACCCTGCTGTGGGTGCTGGATAAGACCAGCACCGCCATGGGTAAGCGGATGCTGCGCAGCTGGATCGAGCAGCCGCTTATTTCCAGCCAGCTCATCAACCACCGCCTGAACGCTGTGGAGGCGCTGGTGCGTCAGACTATGGTGCGCGGCGACCTGACCGAAGAATTGCACTACATCGCGGACATGGAGCGCCTGATGACCCGCACGGTGTACGGCTCTGCAACCCCCAAGGAGATCTACACCCTTGCCCAGACCTGCGATCGTCTGCCCGGCCTGCGCAAGCAGGCTGAGGGCTGCAGCTGCCCGGAGCTTGCCGAGCTGGCCGCAAGTATCGATCCGCTGGAGGATATCAAGGCGCGCATTTATGCCGCAGTAGACCCGGAGGCACCCTCCACCCTCAAGGATGGCGGCGTCATCGCCAAGGGTTACCATGCCGAGGTGGACGAGCTACGCTCCATCCGCGATAACACCAAGGGCGTGCTGGCGCAGCTGGAAGCCCGTCTGCGGCAGGAGACCGGCATCCCCAAGCTGAAAATAGGCTATAATCATGTGTTCGGCTACTTCATCGAGGTGAGCAACTCCTACAAAAACCTTGTGCCGGAGACTTACATCCGCAAGCAGACCCTCACCTCCGGCGAGCGTTACATCACGCAGGAGCTGAAGGAGCTGGAAAGCAAGATCCTTGGCGCGCACGAGCGGCTCATCTCGCTGGAGCGCCGCCTGTTTGATGAGTTGCTGGAGAGCATCGGTGCCCAACTGGACCGCATCCAGCGCACCGCCAACGCTATTGCACAGCTGGATGTGCTGGCTGCGCTGGCGCAGGTGGCTGCGGAAAACAACTACTGCCGCCCCGTGGTGGACGACAGCGATGTGCTGACCATCACCGAGGGGCGTCACCCGGTGGTGGAGCAGGTGCTCAAGGGCAGTATGTTCGTGCCCAACGATACCACCCTCAACTGCACCACCGACCGCTGCCTGATCATCACCGGCCCCAACATGGCGGGTAAATCTACCTATATGCGTCAGAATGCGCTGATTGCCCTGATGGCGCAGATCGGTTCCTTTGTACCGGCAGCCAGCTGTCATGTGGGCGTGGTGGACGCCATCTTCACCCGCATCGGTGCCTCGGACGACCTTGCCGCAGGTCAGTCTACCTTTATGGTGGAGATGACCGAGGTAGCGGAGATCCTGAAAAATGCCACTGCCAAAAGTCTTGTGGTGCTGGATGAGATCGGCCGCGGCACCTCCACCTTTGACGGCATGAGCATCGCCCGCGCCGTGGTGGAGCATATCGCAGACCCCGCCAAGGGGCTGGGCTGCAAGACCCTGTTCGCCACCCATTACCACGAGCTGACCGAGCTGGAAGGCACCGTAGAGGGCGTAAAAAACTACAATATTGCGGTCAAAAAGCGCGGCGAGGACATCACCTTCCTGCGGCGCATCGTGCGCGGCCCCGCCGACGACAGCTACGGCATCGAGGTGGCAAAGCTGGCCGGTCTGCCCGGCAGCGTGACCCGCCGCGCCCACGAAGTGCTGCGTACGCTGGAGGCCTCTGCGCCCAAAAACAAGGTAGAGCAGATGGATTTTGACGCCTTGCAGGAGTACAATTCCCCGGCAGTGCCCAGCGAAATGATGGAAAAACTGGAGGCTGTGGATGTGGAAACGCTTACTCCCATTGAAGCGCTGAACTTTTTGTACGAGCTGAAAAAGACCCTCAAGGGCAGCCTGAACGGCTGACCGCAAAAATCAACCACAGGGGAGGGAAAAGACCATGGCAGTCATCCATGTTCTGGATAAGCATACCGCGGAGCTGATCGCCGCCGGTGAGGTGGTGGAGCGCCCCGCATCGGTGGTCAAGGAGCTTTTGGAAAACTCCATCGACGCCGGTGCAACGCAGGTCACCGTAAGCATCGAGTCCGGCGGCGTAAAGCTGATCGAGATCAGCGATAACGGCACCGGTATTGATGCTGAGTATATCCCAACGGCTTTCATCCGCCACGCCACCAGCAAAATTGAAAAGCCGGATGACCTGAACAGCATCCACACACTGGGCTTCAGGGGTGAAGCACTGGCTTCCATTGCCAGCGTGGCGCGGGTAGAGCTGCTCACCCGCACCGAGGTGGACGAGTTTGCCACCTGCTACCGCATCTCCGGCGGTGAGGAGCAGGGCAGGGAGCCTGCCGCCCGTGCTGTGGGCACCACCATCCGGGTGCAGGACCTGTTCTACAACACCCCCGCCCGCATGAAGTTCCTCAAAAAGGACTCCAGCGAGGGCACCTTTGTGGCAGATAACGTGGGTCATGTGGCGCTCAGCCACCCGGAGGTCAGTGTCAAGTTCATCCGGGAAGGCAAGCTGCAATACGTCACCCCCGGCGATGGTCAGCTGCGCAGCGCCGCCTACGCGGTGCTGGGGCGGGAGTTCAGCCGCGACCTCATCGAGGTGCACTTCGAGGAAGGGCTGTACCGGGTTACCGGCTTGATCACCCCGCCCAAGAGCTGCCGCGCCAGCCGCAGTATGCAGCATTTCTACATCAATGGCCGCTATGTGCGCAACCGCACCATCATGGCGGGCATGGAGATGGCCTTTAAGGGAACGACCATGCAGGGCAAGTTCCCGGGCGGCATCTTGCTGCTGGAAATGCCCACCGACCTTGTGGACGTCAATGTCCACCCTGCAAAGATCGAAGCCCGCTTTGCCCGGGAAAATGACGTGTTCGATGTTGTTTACCATGCGGTCAAGCTGGCGCTGGCACAGCCCGGCACCGGGGAACGCCGCTTTACCTTTGAAGCGGACGAAAAAGAGAAAACTGAAAAAGAAAACGATACTCAGAGTGAAAATGCTGTAAAGAATAATCACTTTACAGGACTTTCCGCCGTCATTCCGGGTCAGGCAGACCCCGGCACGCTGCCCGCGCAGCGCTGGCAAGCCCCGCAGCCGCCGCGCCCTGCCGCTGCACCGGTGAAAACCCCGTCTTTTACGGCAGACACCCCGCCGGTACAGCCCGCACCGCCTGCCCGCGCGGCGGCTGTGCCTTCGTGGCGGCAGTCTGCCCCCGCAGAGGACATTCTGGACCCGGTGGTCACCCTCCACAGCCCGGAAAAAGCAGATGCAACAAAAGTCCAGACCGCACCGCAGCCCTTCCGGGCTGCTGCTGCTGAAACACAGCTGGATGTGCGCCCGGAGACGGACGCCGCAGCCGACCCGCCGCTGGATCATATGGCAGCATGGAACACCGTGCCTGCCGCCCCGGAGATCGAAGCTGCAACGGTGCCCTATCAGCCGGAGGAGCCGGTGCAGTCCGAGCAGCCGGAACAGCTGGGCTTTGATGTACCGCAGGGGGAAGAGCCGCTGCGGTATGTGGGCGAGGTTTTCCGCACCTATATTCTGGCGGAGCGGGGAGACGAGCTGTGTCTGATCGATAAGCACGCCGCCCACGAGCGTCAGCTGTACGAAAAGCTGGCCGCGAACTACGGCAACGTGCCCAGCCAGCTGTTGTTGCAGCCCGCCGCCATCGACCTCTCTGCAGAGGAAAAGCAGGCGCTGCTGGAAAATCAGCCCCTGCTGGAAAACGCCGGGCTGGATGTGGCGGACTTTGGCGGCAGTACGGTGCTATTGCGCGCTGTGCCTGCGGACGTAGAGCCGCAGAATGCCGAGGATCTATTGGTAGAGATCGCCGACCGCCTGCTCAAGGGCAGCCGGGACGCGCTGAACGAGCACACCGAGTGGGTGCTGCACTCCATCTCCTGCCGCGCCGCCATCAAGGCGGGGGATAAGTCCTCCCCGCAGGAGCTGATGGCACTGGCCGAGAAGATTCTCTCCGGCGAGGTGCCGCCCTTCTGCCCCCATGGCCGTCCCTGCGTGCTCAAGCTTACCCGAAAGGAGTTGGAAAAGCAGTTTGGACGCATCGTATAATGCAAAACCTGCCGTGGTGGCTGTGGTAGGCCCCACCGCCACCGGCAAGACCGCGCTGGGCGTTGCGCTGGCGCAGCAGTTCTCCGGCGAGGTCATCAGTGCCGACTCCATGCAGATCTACAAAGGTCTGGATGTGGGCACCGCTAAGGTCACCCCGCAGGAGACCTGCGGCATCCCGCACCACGGCGTGGACATCCTCACCCCGGAAAAGACCTTCAGCGTGGCGGATTTCACCGCGCTGGCAGGGGAGTATATCCAGGATATCACTGCCCGGGGGCATCTGCCGCTGCTGGTAGGCGGCACCGGACTGTATGTGCAGAGCCTTTTGTACGGGGTGCGCTTCACCGCCGAAAAAGCCCCGGATGGTCTGCGCGAGCAGCTGACCGCTGAACTGGAAGCCAACGGCCCGGAAGCCATGTACGCAAAACTGCAAGCCGTGGACCCGGAAGCCGCCGCTGCCATCCACCCCAATAATAAGGTACGGGTGCTGCGGGCGCTGGAACACTACCGCGCCACTGGCAAGCGTCTCAGCGAACAAAAGGCCGATTCGCTGCCGCCGGAGCGCCCCTACCGCAGCCTTGTGCTGGGGCTGGATTTCCCGGACCGCGCAGCGCTGTACCGCCGCATCGACCTGCGGGTGGACAAAATGCTGGAGGCCGGGCTTTTGGCCGAGGCAGAATACGTCTGGCATAACCGCGAAGCCTTCCGCACCGCCGCACAGGCCATCGGCTATAAAGATTTTTTTCCGTATTTCCAGCAGACCGCCACGCTTGAGGTCTGCACTGAAAAGCTCAAACAGGCCTCCCGCAACTACGCCAAGCGCCAGCTGACATGGTTCCGCCACATGGACGGGGTTACATGGCTGGACGCCGGGGCGGCGGACGTGCGACAGACCGCTTTGCGCCTGACCCAAGACTTTTTATTGAAAGGATGATCCTTATGCCGGAAACCCCTCAGGAACCGCGCCACAAGTTTTCTGCGCTTACCACGCTGGCGGCTGTGCTGGCCACCTTTTTGCTGGCGGCGGCAGCGTATGTCTGCTGGCAGGCGGCGCACATCCTTTTCCCCCAGAACGTCTACGAAACGGCGCTGCCCATCACCATCTCCGATACCATTGAAGCGGACGGCGTGCTGCTGTTTGACGAGACCTGCATTTCCGGCAGCGGCAATCTGGGTTACCTTGTTGCGGACGGCGAGCGGGTGTCGGCAGGCACTGCCGTTGCAGAGCTGTATACCGATGCCAATCAGGCGGTGCTGCGCCAGCAGCTGACCCAGCTCACCAGCCAGATCGACCTGTTGCAGCGCTCCCAGAACACCGCAGCCACCCAGCTGGACGGCTTGCTCAAGGAGCGCTCCGGTGCGCTGTATGACCTGCTGGACGCACTGGACACCGCCCAATACAGCGATGTGGACGAAAGCACCGATGCCTATTTGCTGGCGCAGAACAAGCTGTGGATCACCACCGGCGATACCGCCGGCTTTGCGGATCAGATCGCGCTGCTTGCCCAGCAGGCACAGACCGTGCAGGCACAGCTGGGCAACCCCACCCAGATCGCCGCCCCCACTACCGGCTACTTTGTCCGAGCTGCCAGCAGCGGACGGCTGAATGCCGGTGCTGCGGACATTCTGGCGCAGAGCCCGGAGCAGCTTAAAGCCTATCTGGACTCTGACCCCGAGATGCCGCTGGATGGCTGTGTAGGTAAGCTGGTGGCCGGGTTCAGCTGGCAGTACGCCGGGGTGTGCTCCGCAAAGCAGGCCGAAAAGCTGCTGGGCGCGGACGGTAAGCCCCTGCGCACGGCGGTGGAAATCAGCTTCCCCGGCCAGAGCGATGCTGCCTTGCGCGCCACTGTCGCCGAGGTGACCATTGATGCAGAGCAGGATATTGCCCGCTTTGTGCTGCAATGCAACTCCATCAACGGCGATGTGCTGTGCCTCAACCACGCCCGCGCACGCATCAGCACCGGCGAGAGCACCGGCCTGCGGGTTCCCGCCGCAGCGGTGCACTACCTCAAGGAGGACGGCACCGAGGCCGAGACGCAGGGCGAAAACTATATTCCCGGCGTGTACGTCAAGTACGGCAACATCGCCCGTTTCTGCAAGATTGACCCGGTGGATGCCGACCATCCGCTGATCTCGGAAGACGATTACATCCTTGTTTTGCCCAAGGGAACGGACGGTTCTGTCAGTCAGGTAAGGCTTTATGACGAAATAATCGTCTCCGGACAAAATTTATATGACGGAAAACTTTTGTAGTTATTGACATCTGCTGAAAAAAATCAGATAATAGTAAAAGCTATTTGCATTCTTTTTGCAAAGAACGCCAGGCAGCCGGGCGCTGCCCGAATGAAAGGAGCAGATAATTATGTCTTTGCTGGATAGCATTAAGAAGGGCCTGATGGGCGAAGGGGACGAGTACGAGGACCAGTACATCGATGACGGCCCCCAGATGGTGAACAACAACGGCGTTGGCATCGGGATGGACGAAGAGACCGAGGAGCCTGCCGAGGGCACCAGCAAGAAGAACAAGGTGGTCAACATCCATGCCACCACCCAGCTCAAGGTGGTTCTGGTCAAGCCCGAGCGGTTCGAGGATGCCAGCACCATTGCCGACCATCTGAACAACAAGCGTACCGTGGTGCTGAACCTGGAGTCCACCAACAAGGAGGTCTCCCGCCGTCTGGTAGACTTTTTGTCCGGCGTGGCCTATGCCAACAACGGCCAGATCAAGCGCGTAGCCAACAGCACCTTTATCATTACCCCGTACAACGTAGATATCATGGGCGATCTGCTGGACGAGCTGGAGAACAATGGCGCATTCTATTGATCCGGCAACCGGTGCGGTGCGGGGTTTTGTGCCCGCCCGCAATGATGAGGAACGCTACCTTATGCGGCATATCGAGGATCTTGCCGATGCGGCTTTTTCCCGCGGCATAGCCCGGTGCTCTGCATTCCTCAGCGACCGGGAACAGGATCTTGCCCGGGCGGCACTGGGGCGTGCCGGTGTGCGGGACGGCTGGCGTTTTGACGGCGGCTGGCCCGAAGCCGAGCGCCGGGTGCTTTGTCTGGAACCGGAGTACAGCTACGGCGAGTGTCCGGTGCGCTGCGTACAGCTGCAGTGCCGGGCGCTGCCCGGTGCGGCGCTTCCGGCGCACAAGGACTATCTGGGCAGCCTGATGGGGCTTGCCCTCAAGCGCGAAGCACTGGGCGATATCCTGCTGCCCGCCGATGCGCCGGGCACAGCCTATGTGTTCGCGCTGGAGCCGGCGGCAAAGCTTATCTGCCGGGAGCTGTGCCAGGCGGGGCGCACCGAGGTGTCCACCCGTCTTTTGGAGCCGGAAGAGATCCCGGCTTTCCCGGCGCCGGAGCGGCAGCTGCTCACTGCCACCGTGTCCTCCCTGCGGCTGGACGCGGTGCTTTCTGCCATGCTGCACGTCAGCCGCGGTACTGCTGCGGAGCTGATCGAAGCGGGCAGGGTAGAGATCAACCATCTGCCGGTAGAAAAGCCCCATGCCCCCGTATACGAGCAGGATGTGTTCACCGTGCGCGGCAAGGGCCGCTTCCGGCTGACCGCATTGCCCGGGAAAAGTAAAAAAGATCGTTCGATCATTGAGTTCTTTCAATATTAAAAGCTATGGGAGGAAATGACTATGCTGACTCCGCAGGATGTCCGCTCTGTACAATTTGAAAAAAACCTCCGCGGCTACCGTACAGAGGACGTGGACCGTTTTCTGGACAAGGTCGAGGAGCAGCTGCAGCAGAACGATGCGCAGGCAGAGCAGCTGCGCAAGCAGATCGCAGATCTGACCGCAGAGAACCAGAAGCTCAAGGGCGAGCTGCAAAGCTTTGAGGCTGACGGCGATATGCTCAAGAGTGCGCTGATCAATGCTCAGCGCATGGGCGAAAACGTGATCCGCGAAGCAAACCAGAAGGCTGAGGAGATCATCCACCGCGCAAATCTGCGGGGCGACGATATCATCCGCGATGCCAACGAGCTGCTGCAAAAGGCAAGCGACCGCGCAGACGAGATCGAGAACGAAGCTAATGAGAAGCGTATGGCGGAGGAACGGGAGTACGACCGCGTCCGTCTGGAGGTCACACGCTTCAAGGCCGATGTGCTCAATTTGTACCGCAGCCATGTGGAGTCTTTGAGCCGTCTGCCGGAGTTCCAGAAGGAAACCAAGGAAGCTGCACAGGACGCCCCCGCACAGGACGCAGAGCCTGCGCAGGAGACTGCCGCAGAGCAGCCCGCCGCACAGCCTGATGCTGCCCCCGCAGCCGACGCTGCAGCAGCTCCGGCCGAGCAGCCTGCCGAAACGACCAAAACCACCGAACCTGCCGCCCCTGCCGATGACGACAAGGCGGCTGACAGCAGCGAGGATTTCTGGGCAAAGGACGAAAGCCAGCTCAAGCTGGACCCGCCGCCTGCGCCTCCTGCTGATTTTAAGCCGGACGAGCCGGACTACGATGCTTTTCAGGGTGTCAAGTTCAGCGAGTAAGGCAACCCCATAAGGAAATATAGAGGAGAGTGTAAACCATTGGCTAAGAACAAATCGCAGTACGACAGTACGTTGAATCTGCCCAAGACCCTGTTCGAGATGCGTGCCGGCCTGCCCAAAAAGGAACCGGTCATGCTCAAGGATTGGGACGACAACGACCTGTACAACCAGCTCATGAAGCACAATGAGGGCAAGCCCCAGTTCATTCTGCACGACGGCCCTCCGTATGCAAACGGCAACATCCACATGGGCACTGCCCTGAACAAGATCATCAAGGATATCATCATCCGCGAAAAGAACATGGAGGGCTATCAGGCTCCCTATGTGCCCGGCTTTGATACCCACGGCCTGCCCATTGAGCTGAAGGCTCTGTCCTCGGTGGGTGACAAGAAGAAGGACATCTCCAAGCTGGAGCTGCGTCAGATCTGTGAAAAGTTTGCCACTGAGCATATCGACATCATGAGCGACCAGTTCAAGCGTCTGGGCGTTATCGGTGACTTCGAGCACCCCTACCTGACCCTGAAGCCTGAGTTTGAAGCGCGTCAGATCGAGATCTTTGGCGAGATGGCCAAGAAGGGCTACATCTACAAGGGCCTCAAGCCCGTGTACTGGTGCCCGGACTGCCGCACCGCGCTGGCAGAAGCCGAGATCGAGTACGGTGAGGACGACTGCGATTCTATCTTTGTGCGCTTCCACGTCTCGCAGGATCCCAACGGTGTGCTGGCAAAGTACGGCATCCCCATGGATAAGACCTACTTCGTCATCTGGACCACCACCACCTGGACCCTGCCCGCCAACGAGGCTATCTGCCTGAACGGTCAGTTCGAGTATTCCTTCGTCAAGATCGGCGAGGAGTACCACATCATGGCCACCGAGCTGGTCAAGAGCGTCATGGACGCCTGCCACATCGAGAACTACGAGATCGTGGGCGAGCCTGTTTCCGGCGCTGAGTTCGAGCTGATGCGCTACAACCACGTCTACCTGCCCAAGGAGGGCTGGGTCATTCTGGGCGACCACGTCACGCTGGAAAGCGGTTCCGGCTGCGTGCACACCGCAGGCGGCCACGGCGTGGACGACTTCAACGTCTGCCAGAAGTATCCGCAGGTGCCCATCACCGTGCCTGTGGACGACGGCGGTTACCTGACCGAGCTGGCTGGCAAGTACGCTGGGCAGCGCGTGTGGGCAGCCAACAAGACCATTCTGGCCGACCTGACTGCTTCCGGTGCTGTGATGGGTCAGGTGCACATCAAGCACCAGTACCCCCACTGCTGGCGCTGCCACAACCCCATCATCTTCCGCGCTACCGAGCAGTGGTTCTGCTCCATTGCCAAGTTCCGCGAGGACGTGTACAAGGCCATTGATACCGTCACTTGGATGCCGGATTGGGGTCACGACCGCATGACCGGCATGGTGCGCGACCGCAACGACTGGTGCATCAGCCGCCAGCGCACTTGGGGTGTGCCCATCCCCGCCTTCTACTGCAAGAAGTGCGGCACCTACCACATTACCGATGCTACCATCAAGGCTGTCAGCGCCCTGTTCCGCAAGGAAGGCTCTGACGCATGGTATAAGTACGATGCCGAGCAGATCATCCCCGCAGGTGAAGTGTGCGAAAAGTGCGGCGCTTCCGAGTGGGAGAAGGACACCGACATCATGGACGTCTGGTTCGACTCCGGCTCCACCCACGCCGCCGTGCTGGACGAGCGTCCCGAGCTGCGTTTCCCCGCCGATATGTATATGGAAGGCGGCGACCAGTTCCGCGGCTGGTTCCAGTCCAGCCTGCTGACCAGCGTTGCAAGCAAGGGCTGCGCACCCTATAAGTCTGTTCTGTGCCACGGCTGGGTCGTGGATGAGCAGGGCAAGCAGATGCACAAGAGCGCCGGCAACGGCGTGGAGCCCAGCGAGATCATCAAGGACTACGGTGCCGATATCATCCGCCTGTGGGTGGCTTCTTCCGACTACACCGTGGACGTGCGCGCTGGCAAGAACATCTTCAAGCAGCTCAGCGAAGCTTACCGTAAGATCCGCAACACCGCCCGCTTCATTCTGGGCAATCTGGACGGCTTTGACCCCAACACTGATTGCGTGGCAGACGACCAGCTGCAGGATATCGACCGCTGGGCACTGGCTGCGCTGGACGACCTGATCGTCAACACCAACGCAGGCTACGCTGTGTACGACTTCAACAAGGTCTACCACGCCGTGTACAACTTCTGCGTGGTGGCTATGTCCAACTTCTATCTGGACGTTACCAAGGATCGTCTGTACTGCACCAACGGCGCAGCCCGCAAGGCAGCCCAGACCACCATGTACAAGATCCTTGTCGCTCTGGATAAGATCATTGCCCCCATCCTGTGCTTCACCAGTCAGGAGATCTGGGACTTCATGCCCAAGACCGAGGGTATGAACAAGTATGTGGTGTTCGAGCAGATGCCCAAGGCCGGCCAGTACGCCGCCGACGATGCCTTCAAGGCAAAGTGGGCACAGCTCATCGCCGTGCGCGACGAGGTCAAGAAGGTGCTGGAGCAGGCCCGTGCCGAAAAGCTGATCGGCGCTTCTCTGGAAGCTTCCGTCACCCTG
>ERZ773103.3336-NODE-3336-length-13327-cov-4.074593_pt1 | contig 13327 bp, 12 predicted proteins | sample MGYA00511118_ERZ773103 | MGnify/ENA primary metagenome ERZ773103 (study PRJEB29015, sample SAMEA2737821) | human gut metagenome | biome: human gut; feature: human-associated habitat; material: faeces | place: China | collected 2012 ... | reverse complement strand
TAGAGCTTACTACCCATTCTTGTAGACGACTTGTAAGTTCCCATTCTTTGGCAATAAATGGTAAAGCTCCAGAAATAACCCCTTGGTCAAGACCAAATAATAAACCTGCCATACCAGCAACCACAAATACGAAAATTCTCACAAATTTTACACGACTTGCTGATGTCGTTTGAAATGCTACTTCAGATTTTATTGTTCCCATTATTTACTCTCCTCTTAAATATATAAAATTTATAACTTAGCTAAATCCTGATAACAATCCTTTAATTGCGCATATACTTTTTTGTATAAAGCATGTCCTTGTTTATAATATTCACTTTCTTCTTTTATTGGACTGCAATTTGTTCCTGTTTTGATAAATTCATCACAAGCAGATACTACATCTTTGAAAATTCCAGCTCCTACACCAGCTAAAATAGCTACCCCTAATGCTGGACCTTCTTCAGAAGTCAATGTTTTTACTTCACATTCAAACATATCTGCAAGCATTTGGCGCCATACTGGGCTTTTGCCACCGCCACCACATGCCATCATTTCATCTACTGTTACACCCATTTCTTTCAAAATGTCATAACAATCACTAAGTGAATATGCTACACCTTCCATGACTGCTCTCATCATATTTTCTTTTGTATGAATTGCAGATAAACCAAAGAATACACCTCTGCAATTTGGATCAAGATGTGGTGTTCTTTCGCCCATCAAATATGGTAAATACATCAATCTATCACTGCCACATGGAATTTTTGCTACTGCTTCATTCATGAGTACATATGGATCTTTTCCCAATTCTTCTGCTTTTACTTTATAATTATCAGCTATATTATCGCGGAACCATTTAAGTGATAAACCTGCTGCAAGTGTTACACCCATTACATGCCAGCAACCTGGTACTGCACAACAAAAAGTATGAACTCTACCTTTTGGATCAATACTTAATTTATCTGTATGTGCAAATACTACACCGCTTGTACCAATTGTAGTGAATGCTTTACCGTCTTTTACAATACCAGTACCAATAGCTGCTGCCGCATTATCTCCTGCACCACCTACAACTACTGTATCAGTGCTAAGTCCTGATAATTTGGCAAATTCATCATTGATACGTCCTGTTACTTCTGGAGATTCATATACTTTTGCCAATAAATTTTTGTCTATATCAAGTTTTTCTAAAATCTCATCTGACCATTGACGTTTTGGAATATCTAATAATTGCATTCCACTTGCATCAGATACTTCTGTTGCATACTCACCTGTCATGCAAAAACGTACATAATCTTTTGGCAATAAAATATGTTTACATCTTGCATAATTTTCTGGTTCATTATTTCTAACCCATAAAATTTTTGATGCTGTAAATCCTGTCAATGCTGGATTAGCTGTAATTTCTATCAATCTTTCAGCTCCAACCTTAGCAGTGATTTCTTCACATTCTTTTACTGTTCTTTGGTCACACCAAATAATTGAAGGACGAATTACTTCATTATTTTCATCAAGCATTACTAGCCCATGCATTTGACCAGATAAACCTACGCCTTTTACATCTTCAGGATTAATTTTAGATTTTGCCAAAACTTCTTGAATTGTATGTAAGGAAGCATTATACCAATCTTTTGGATTTTGTTCTGCCCAACCATTTTGTGGTTGATACATTGGATATTCTTCTGAAGCTGAAGCTATAACTTTCATAGTTTCATCAAATAATACTGTCTTTGTCGCTGAAGTACCTATATCTAAACCTAATAAATATTTCATCATTTACCGCCTCTCATTTTGTGCTTAAGCACATTTGTTGTTTTAAATATATCACCTTTGAATTTATCCGTCAATATTTATTTTTAGAATTTTTCAGATTTTTTTAATATGTTTTTCTATTTTATTATAAATAAGTAAAAATATTATCTTTTAAAGTTTTTTGAATGACTAACACTTTTTATAAAAAGACGTTTTCTCCATTAAACCATTATTATAAATTTTCTAAAAAATTATTATTGACAAAAACATCACTACATGATATTCTTTAATTGTTCTTGATTGTGCCTAAGCACATAAGACACAATAACATAATAAAATCGTAAATATATTAGTGTATATATAAAAGGAGAGTATATTCATGTTTAATAATATTCCTGATGTAAAACTTGGTATCATTGCTGTAAGTCGTGATTGCTTTATCGTTTCTCTTTCTGAAAATCGTAGAAAAGCAATCGTAGAAGCTTATACTAAACAATATGGTGAAATTTTCGAAGCTCAAACTGTAGTAGAAAATGAAATCGATATGCTCAAAGCAGTTGAAGAAGTTAAAACTGCTGGCTGTAATGCTTTAGTTGTTTTCTTAGGTAACTTCGGTCCAGAAACTCCTGAAACTTTAATTGCTCAAAAATTCGATGGCCCTGTAATGTATGTAGCTGCTGCTGAAGAAACAGGCAAAGACCTCATCAATGGTCGTGGCGATGCTTATTGCGGTATGCTCAACTGCTCTTACAATCTCGGTCTTAGAAAAATCAAAGCATTCATTCCAGAATATCCTGTAGGTACTGCTGATGAAATCGCTGAAATGATCAACGAATTTAATCCTGTTGCACGTGCTTTAATCGGTGTAGCAAATCTAAAAATCATCACTTTTGGCCCTCGTCCACAAGATTTCTTTGCTTGCAATGCTCCAATCAAACCACTTTATGATTTAGGCGTAGAAATCGAAGAAAACTCCGAACTTGATCTTCTTGTTGCTTTCAAAGAGCATGAAAACGATCCTCGTATTCCGGAAGTTTGTGCAGATATGGCAAAAGAAATGGGTGAAGGAAGATATTACGAAGATCTCAATGCAAGAATGGCACAGTTCGAACTCACTCTTCTTGACTGGGCAGAAGCTCATAAAGGTGCAAGAAAATATGTTGCATTTGCTGATAAATGCTGGCCGGCATTCCCGTCACAGTTCGGATTTGAACCTTGCTATGTAAACAGCCGCCTTGCTTCCAGAGGTATTCCGGTATCCTGTGAAGTTGATATCTACGGCGCACTCAGTGAGTACATTGGACTTTGCATTTCCAACGATGCTGTTACTCTGCTTGATATCAACAACTCTGTTCCGAAATATATCTATGATGAAGATATCAAAGGAAAATATGATTACAAACTGACAGATACATTCATGGGCTTCCATTGTGGAAATACTCCTGCATGCAAGATGTGCGAATCCAGAGCCGTTAAATATCAGCTCATCCAGCACAGACTTCTTGAGCCGGCAGGATCTGATCCAGACTTTACAAGAGGAACTCTTGAAGGTGACATCGCTGCTTCTGATATCACATTCTATCGTCTGCAGTGCAACTCCGAAGGTGAACTGGTAGCATACGTTGCAGAAGGAGAAGTCTTAGATGTACCGACAAGATCCTTTGGTGGTATCGGTATCTTCGCTATCAAAGAAATGGGAAGATTCTATCGCCACGTACTGATCGAGGGCAACTATCCGCATCACGGAGCAGTTATGTTCGGACATTATGGAAAACAGTTCTTCGAAGTAGTGAAATTCCTCGGACTGGACGTAAAGAAGATTGGTTACAACCAGCCGGCAGGTGTAAGATATCCGACAGAAAATCCATGGGGTTAATCTACACATTCTGACTATAACAAAATAAAACAATACAGGCATCCCGGGAGTTTTCCTGGGATGTCTTGGCAAAAAGAAAAATAAAGATAAAAAATTAATAGCAATCGCAAACAGAATGTGCATGAGTTTTATACATATGATGGAGTGCACAGTTAGGAGGAAACATGTATTATATCGGCGTTGACCTTGGTACTTCCGCAGTAAAACTTCTTCTGATGGAAGAATCAGGAAAAATCTGTAATATCGTATCAAAAGAATATCCGCTGTTTTTCCCTCATCCGGGCTGGTCAGAACAGAATCCGGAAGACTGGTTCACCCAGAGTGTTGAGGGTATGAAAGAATTGACCGAAGGAATTGACCGTTCTCAGGTAGCCGGAATCGGTTTCGGTGGACAGATGCACGGACTGGTAACACTGGATGAAAATGACAATGTCATCCGCCCGGCAATTCTCTGGAACGATGGACGTTCTCAGAAAGAGACAGAATATCTCAACAATGAGATCGGCAAAGATAAATTATCACAGTACACAGCAAACATCGCTTTTGCAGGATTCACAGCACCGAAGATCCTTTGGATGAAGAAAAATGAGCCAGAGAAATTTGCGCAGATCGCAAAGATCATGCTTCCGAAAGACTACCTTGCATACAGACTTTCCGGATCTTTCTGCACAGACGTATCTGATGCATCCGGTATGCTGCTTCTTGATGTAAAGAATCGCTGCTGGTCCAAAGAAATGATGGAAATCTGCGATGTCAGAGAGGAACAGCTTCCAAAGCTTTATGAGAGCTGGGAAGTTGTTGGAACACTCAAAGAGGATGTTGCAAAAGAACTCGGATTCTCTGCAGATGTTAAAGTCGTAGCAGGAGCAGGTGACAATGCGGCAGCAGCAGTCGGAACAGGAACTGTTGGTGACGGACAGTGCAACATTTCCCTCGGAACTTCCGGAACCATCTTCATCTCAAGCAAAAATTTCGGTGTTGATGAAAACAATGCACTGCATTCTTTCTGTCATGCAGATGGAAGCTATCATCTGATGGGCTGCATGCTGAGTGCAGCATCCTGTAATAAATGGTGGGCAGAAGAAATTCTTCAGACAAAGGATTTTGCTGCAGAGCAGGCACCGATTCAGAAACTTGGTGAAAATAATGTATTCTTCCTTCCATATCTGATGGGAGAAAGATCTCCACATAACAACCCTGATGCAAGAGGTGTCTTCTTCGGAATGTCTATGGATACCACAAGAGCAGATATGACACAGGCCGTTCTGGAAGGTGTTGCATTTGGACTTCGCGATTCACTGGAAGTTGCACGTAAACTTGGAATCAAAATTGACCGTACCAAGATCTGCGGCGGCGGCGCAAAGAGCCCGCTGTGGAAGAAGATTATTGCAAATGTTATGAACCTTAAGGTTGATGTCCTTGAAGTAGAAGAAGGACCGTCCATGGGTGGTGCAATGCTTGCTGCTGTAGGATGCGGAGCTTATCCGGATGTTGAAACCATCGGAAAGAAGATGGCTCATGTAGTTGATACCGTAGAGCCGGAAGAAGAACTTGTGGCGAAGTACGAAGAGAAGTATCAGAAGTTTAAGAAACTGTATCCGACCCTTAAACCACTTTTTTAAGGTACTTCCTTAAGAACCGTCAATGATTTTGGCAAATAAGAAAACCCTGAGGGGGACTATCTCACAGTTGCGAAGGCCGAAAGTCCCCCTCAGACTCCCCCTGTTTGGCCACGCTAAGAGCAAGTAAGAATAGGAAAATGTAGTTTACTGGGATTAGCTAAATATCTTTTAATAGTTTGTCAGTAGAATGATAAAATGCCAGGAGATCTTCCCCATGTGAGAGAGAAGAGTCCTGGTATTTTTCTATTTATTTCATATTTGATGTACAAAGAGAGATATATATCTTTTAGCCCAGGGGAAGTCCCCTTATGTTTATTTATTCACAAAGGAAAATTTTCGAAAATTTGTCAACATCATATTTGTGTAAAAAATATACAAAATTAAAAATCAATTTTTTGTACTTTTGTTAAAAGAAAAGAAAAAAATTGACAATTTCTTGACAACCAAGAGCATTTATGATACTATTTTCTCATCAAGTTAATAAAGTCTCTGGTAACTGGCGGAGTAGTGGAAATCACCACATGGGAATCAGAGATTTGCAGAGCCGACCGTCTGGGCAGTATTTGAGGAAACCTCGGATACTGCTTTTTTTAACTAAAAAGTGACGCGGCGCCTACAGAAAGGAGACAATTATGGGATTCAAAAGTGACATCGAAATTGCACAGGAGTGCGAAATGCTTCCAATCACAGAGATTGCAGAAAAAGCAGGTATTGATGACAAATATCTGGAGCAGTACGGAAAATACAAAGCAAAAATTGATTACAATCTTCTGAAAGAAAGTGACAAAAAGGATGGTAAACTGATCCTTGTAACTGCAATCAACCCGACACCGGCAGGTGAAGGAAAGACCACAACAACCGTAGGTCTTGCAGATGGTATGCAGAAACTCGGCAAAAACGTAATGGTAGCTCTCCGTGAGCCATCCCTCGGACCGGTATTCGGTGTAAAGGGTGGAGCAGCAGGCGGCGGTTATGCACAGGTAGTTCCGATGGAAGATATCAACCTTCATTTCACAGGTGACTTCCATGCAATCGGTGCAGCCAACAACCTTCTTGCTGCAATGATCGACAACCATATCTTCCAGGGCAATGCACTGAACATTGACCCGAGAAAGATCACATGGAGAAGATGTGTGGATATGAATGACCGTCAGCTCCGTAACGTAGTAGACGGCCTCGGCGGAAAGACAAATGGTATGCCTCGTGAAGACGGATATGACATTACTGTTGCATCCGAGATCATGGCAGTCCTTTGCCTTGCAAGTGACATCAAAGACCTGAAGGAAAGACTTTCCAGAATCATCATCGGATACACATATGGTAAAGTTGCAGAGCAGAAACCGGTAACAGCAGGTGACCTTCATGCAGAAGGTGCTATGACTGCACTTCTGAAAGATGCCCTGAAACCAAACCTTGTTCAGACACTGGAACACGTTCCGGCAATCGTACATGGCGGACCATTCGCAAATATCGCACACGGATGTAACTCCGTAACAGCAACAAAGATGGCTCTGAAGCTTGCTGATTATGCGATCACAGAGGCAGGCTTTGGTGCAGACCTTGGTGCTGAAAAATTCCTCGACATCAAGTGTCGTATGGCAGATCTGCACCCGAACGCTGTTGTAATCGTAGCAACTGTACGTGCCCTGAAATACAACGGTGGTGTAGCAAAAGCTGACCTCAACAACGAAAATCTGGAAGCACTGGAAAAAGGTATCCCGAACCTTCTGAAACATGTAAGCAACATCAAGAATGTATATAAACTTCCTTGTGTAGTTGCTATCAATGCATTCCCGACAGATACCAAGGCAGAGCTTGACTTTGTAGAGTCTAAGTGTAAAGAACTCGGCGTAAACGTAGCACTTTCCGAAGTATGGGCAAAAGGCGGCGAAGGCGGAATCAAACTTGCAGAAGAAGTTCTGCGTCTGGTTGAAGAGCCAAACGACTTTACTTATTCCTATGAACTGGAAGGCTCCATCGAGGACAAACTGAACCAGATCGTACAGAAAATCTATGGTGGAAAGAGAGTTGTACTTACAGCAAATGCCCAGAAACAGGCAAAACAGCTCGAGGCGCTTGGCTTCGGCAACTGCCCGATCTGTGTGGCTAAGACACAGTACAGCCTGACAGATGATCAGACAAAACTCGGTGCACCGACAGACTTCGAAGTTACAGTACGTAACCTGAAGATTTCCGCAGGTGCAGGATTTATCGTAGCTCTTACAGGTGAGATCATGACTATGCCAGGTCTCCCGAAAGTTCCGGCAGCAACCAAGATCGATGTAGATGAGACAGGTAAGATCACAGGTCTCTTCTAATCGGAACATAAGATCAAAAACAACCGGAGGGGGCTTTTTATAAAGCCCCCAATGGGCTCTAAAGAGTGCTAAAATAAGAATATAAGGAGGAGAGTCCTATGGGATTTTCTACCAGTACATGTACTGAATTTGTCGAGGTATTAAGCTCCAAGGCACCGGTTCCAGGCGGCGGCGGTGCATCTGCCCTTGTAGCTGCTGTTGGTACAGCTCTTGGAAACATGGTTGGAAGCCTTACTGTCGGTAAGAAAAAATATGCAGATGTAGAAGATGAAATGTGGGAGCTGAAAAAGAAATGTGATCAGCTTCAGAAAGATTTCCTTCATCTGATCGAGAGAGATGCGGAAGTTTTTGAGCCTCTTTCCAAGGCTTACGGAATGCCGAGAGAGACAGAAGAAGAGAAGGCTGAGAAGGCTCGAGTAATGGAAGCTGCCCTCAAGGAAGCATGCTCTGTTCCTATGGAGATCATGGAGAAATGCTGCGAGGCTATTGAACTTATCGTTGAGTTCGGAGCAAAAGGTTCTAAGCTTGCAATCAGTGATGCTGGTGTAGGTGCTGCATTCTGCAAAGCAGCTCTTAAGGGAGCAAGCCTGAATGTGTACATTAACACAAAATCTATGGTTGACCGTGCGTATGCAGAGGAATTAAACAAAAAAGCAGACGCTATGCTTGAGAAATATACAAAGATTGCAGACGAGACATTTGACAGTGTTCTCGGAAGATTGAAATAGGAGGAACCAGACAAATGGCAAAGCAGTTATTAGGTAAAGAAGTTACAGCAGCTCTCAATGAGAAGATCAAAGCTAACGTTGCAGAGCTTCAGGCAAAAGGTGTAGATCCTACCCTTTGTATCATCCGCGTTGGTGAGAACCCAAGCGATATTTCCTACGAGAGAGGTGCTACAAAGCGCTGTGAGACTCTTGGTGTTGCATCAAGTAGGAGGCCTGATCGGCGGCTATACAGGCGGAACTATTGAGGAGTTACGAAAAGCTGCTTCTATGTTAGATGGACACAAGCTGGCATTAGGCTTCCGTTTAAGCATCTGCCCGGCAACCAGCCGTGATTATCTTCAGGCTGCAGAGGAAGGCATTCTTACAAAGTTCATTGATTTCGGAGCACAGATCAACGCAGCAGGGGACCACAGCGTTGTGATCCAGGGACCTGGAGCTATGGGACATAAGGAACGTCTGGTAACCACCGGACTGTACACCTTTACAGGTTCTATGGGCTGCGATGACGCAGAAGTTTATACAGGCTCTGTTGAAACAGTAATGAACGCTTCCTTTGCGAAGCAGATGTAAGGAGACAGCTATGGAAAAGAAGTTCAGTGGAAAAATCTGGAAATTCGGAAATGATATTGATACAGATACCATTATCCCTGGAAAAAGAGGTACTATCCCGGATCGTAACGAGATGAAAAAATATGCATTTGAGCTGTTAAAGCCGGAATTTGGTTCAACCGTTCAGCCAGGAGACATCCTGGTAGCAGGAACCAACTTTGGCTGTGGTTCCAGCCGTGAGCAGGCAGCTACCGTTCTTTCTTACAATGGTGTCCGCTGCATCATCGCAAAGAGCTTTGCAAGAATCTTCTTCAGAAATGCATTTAACAGCGGCATCCTTCTTCTTACCTGTGATCAGATCCAGGACGTGTGTGAAGGCGGAGATATTGTTACGGTAGATGTAGACGCACAGACGGTCAGTGTAAATGGAAAGACCTTCAAGGTTGGTGCAGTTCCTGAAAATCTGTATAACATTGTAGCAAACGGCGGACTGATCGAAGATACAAAGAAGCGTCTTGCAGCTGGAAATGTGAAAATGGATATCAAGCCTCTTTCCATGGAACAGTGCCGTAAAAAAGGCTACACCATGGTAGAAAAGATATTAAAGAAAAATGCAGGAAAAGAACATGTGGCTCCTGGAGATATCGTGATCACAAAGCCAGATATGTTCATGATCCATGATATTTATACTACTTATCTGTTAGAAACCATGAAAGACATTGGTGCAGACAAGATCGACGATCCAGATAAGGTAACCATCGTCTGGGATCACTGTATGCCAACTGCCGTTGCTAAAAATGACTATGACCATTATGAAGCTGGTCTGGAACTGGCAAAAACCTATGGAATTAAGAAGCTTCACATTGGAGAAGGCATCTGCCACACCATTATGCATGAAGCAAAGTATGCAAAGCCAGGCGAGATCGCAACTGCAACCGACAGCCATACAACTACTTATGGCGGTGCCGGAAACTTCTGCTCTGGTATTGGCACAGCAGAAATGGCAGCAGCTCTTATTACCGGAGAACTTTGGTTCAAGGTTCCAGAGGCTATCAAGATCGTATTAAACGGCCATTTAAGAGACGGTGTTATGAGTAAGGACGTTATCCTTCGTATCTTAGGTGATATCAAGGCCGACGGCGGACAGTACAAATCTCTGGAATTTACCGGTCCTGCAGCCCATGAAATGAGCATGGAACAGCGTTTTACAGTTGCAAACATGGCTCTGGAAGCAGGCGCAAAGTGCGGTCTGTTTGAGGCTGACGAAAAGACAGCAGAGTACTACGGAATGCCATTAGAAGATATCGACTGGGTATGCGTAGATGACGAAGCAAAGTATGAAAAGGTACTTACCTATGATGTAAGCGAACTGGAACCTCAGCTTTCCTGTCCACAGGGCGTTGACAATGTTCACCCCATCAGTGAAGTAAAAGGCACCAAAATGGATGAGGTATATCTGGGAAGCTGCACCAACGGAAGTATTGAAGATATGGAAGCAGCTGCAAAGATCTTAAAAGGCCGTAAAGTGGCAAAAGGACTGCGTTTTATCGTTGTTCCTGCAACTAATACCATTTTCAAACAGGCCATTGAAAGAGGATATATTAAGACTTTTATTGAGGCAGGTGCAGTGATCTGTCATCCATGCTGCGGACTTTGCTGTGGTATGCCATATGGTCTGATGACAGATGATGAAAGGATCCTGCTGACTGCAAACCGTAACTTCATCGGACGTCAGGGAACCAAGAAAACCTTAGGTTATCTGTCAAGTCCTACGGTAGCAGCAGCAACCGCAGTTATGGGTGTTGTAACAGACCCGGCTGATCTGCCAGCACTGGCTTAAAGACAGGCGGTTCGATGTTCTCCCGGACTCCGGGAGGACATCTGTAAACAGGAGGAAAATCAATGATAAAGAATTTTGAACAGCTGAAAGAAATGTTAAAAGCTATGCCGGTAAAGCGCAAAGTAGCAGTAGTACCGGCTCAGGATGAACATACACTGGAAGCAATCAGTCATGCTTATAGGGACGGCATGGTTTAGCCGGTTCTGATCGGTGATGAGCCAAAGATCCGTGAGATCCTGGCTCAGATCGGCACAGATGCAGATAAGATGACCATTATCCATGTGGAAGATCCTACGGAAGCCATCCAGAAGGCTGCTGATATGGCAAGAGACGGTGAAGTAGACTGCATTATGAAAGGAAAAACAGAGACAGGAGCCCTGATGAAGGTACTGGTAAACCGTGAAAGAGGGATCAGAAAGAACGATACCATGAGTTTACTTGCTTTCATGGAAAGCCCGAATTACCACAAGGTATTCGCTATTACTGATGTAGGCCTTCTTACTTATCCTTCCAAAGATCAGAAGAAAGCAGCTATCCAGAATGCAGCAGAAGCATTCCATGCATTAGGCGTAGAACAGCCAAAGGTAGCTATCCTTGCAGCAGTAGAAAAAGTAAATCCTAAGATGAAGGAAACCGTAGAAGCTGCTGAGATCAAGGAAGAAGGCGTAGAAGGCTGCATCATCGAAGGCCCGATCAGCTATGACCTGGCTATGGATCCTGCTTCCGCACCAATTAAAGGCTATGTAAGTCCTGTTGCAGGAGATGCAGATCTTTTAGTTGTTCCGGATATTGTAAGCGGAAATATTGCAGCAAAGACCATCACTGTAATTGGTGGCGGAAGAACCGGCGGCGTGGTACTGGGAGCAAAGGTTCCGGTCCTGTTGGTATCCCGTGCAGCAAGTGCAGATGATAAATATATGTCCATCGTCATTGCGGCGTTAGTGGGCAGCAGATAATAGGGGGAAAAACAATGGAGAAAAAATTAAATTTTAAGGTGTGTGGGCTTCCTGCAAAGTATTTCATTCCATTCTTTATCATTGTAATGGCAACTGTTTACCTTGGCTTTATGCCGGTTGTTAAGATCTATTCCAATGATGCAGGCAAGTACATGGCAACCAGCTTTATCATGACCATCGCTTATCTGATGGCAGTTGGCGGTCTGTTCTTCTGGCTTGGAAATACCATCCCGATCGTAAATAACTACTTAGGCGGTGCATGTCTTCTGCCTCTGATCGGTGCTTCTTTCTTAAATTACGTTGGTCTGGTTCCTCAGGAACTGGTAAACGGAGTTAAGGTCCTTATGGGCGGCGGTTTCCAGGATGCATATATTGCCATGCTGTTAGTTGGCTCCATCCTTGTTATGGACCGTAAGGTTTTACTTGGTGCAACTGCAAGATACATGCCTACCATCCTGGGAAGCCAGGTATTTGCATTAGGCTTCTGTATGTTAGCAGGTCTGGTTACCGGATATGGTATTCCAGAGGCACTGTTTGATATCGGCGCACCTTGTATGTCCGGTGGTTCCGGCGGTGCTATGACCACTCTGCCAGCTCTGTATTCCAGCCTTTCCGGTACAGATATGACTCCAATGGCAGGAAAATTCCTGTGCTACGCATCTATCGCAAACGTACTGGCTGTTGTATTAGCTGCTATTGTAGGTTCTGTAACTGCTAAAATGAAAGGCTTAAATGGTAACGGCGAGATCCTCTGCTCCAAGAAAGCACAGGAGAGCAAAACAGAGGAGAAGGAACAGAAGAGACTTGGAACTTCTGCTGATTATGTAGCATTAGGTTCTGGTATTTTCATGAGCTTCTGTCTGTACTTACTGGGTAATATCCTTGGAAGCCTTCCAGGTTTCGGTGTGATCCCGGGACTTGCATGGACCATTATCCTTGGAATCATCATTAAATTTACCGGTCTTCTTCCAGACCAGTTTGCTGACAACTGTGTATACTCCATGAACTTTGCATTAAGAGCACTGCTTCCAATGCTGATCGCTGGTATCGGTATCAACTCCCTGAAGTTCTCCACTCTGGCAGAATACTTCAGCCCAGGCGCATTCGTTGTTATCTTCTTAGCAGTATTCGGCGCAATGTTAGGTGCAATGATTTTCGGAAAGCTCTCTGGTCTGTGGGCATATGAAGCAGGTGTTACAGCAGGTCTTTGCTGCTGCAACATCGGTGGTTCCGGTGACCTGGCAGTTTTATCTGCAGCAAACCGTATGAACCTGCTGGCATTCGCTTCTATCTCTACCCGTATCGGTGGTGCATTGATGGTTATCTGGATCGGACTGTTATATCCATTGTTCCATTAAGGCAGGCACATTACAACACAAAATCAGGCACGTTGGCGCTATGTCAGCGTGCCTCTTTTAGAAAATAGGAGAAAATCATTATGAAAAACTATAAAGTATTTGCTATCAACCCCGGTTCTACTTCCACAAAGATCGCCATGTTTGAAGGAGAAAAGGAAATTTTTTCCAGAAATATCAGCCATGATGCAGAAAAATTAAAAGAGTTCAAGGAGATCAGCGACCAGCTTCCATACAGAAAGGAAATGATCTTAAATGTCCTGAAAGAAGAAGGGCAAACCTTAGAAGGCGTAGACGCATTTTCTTGTAACTTCCTTTGAACCGTCACCACGCATAGGAATGAAGTTGT
>ERZ773103.3335-NODE-3335-length-13330-cov-41.597288_pt1 | contig 13330 bp, 10 predicted proteins | sample MGYA00511118_ERZ773103 | MGnify/ENA primary metagenome ERZ773103 (study PRJEB29015, sample SAMEA2737821) | human gut metagenome | biome: human gut; feature: human-associated habitat; material: faeces | place: China | collected 2012 ... | reverse complement strand
AGTTCTATTTTTTATATTTCTATACACTTTGTTGGCATGCAATACAACATAACCTTAGGAAATCCGTAACACCACCTGTAAGCGGCAGTTCATAAGTTAAACTCCGGTTTATATCAGTCCAACCTCACGGAATACATCACTCAGTTCTGCCGGCATAGCGCCAGCCAGTGATCTGGCAAGTTCTTCCGGTGTGCATTTCCGGTAGCCAAGTACCCACTGAACGGTCATAAAGATAGAACCCTGACAGTACATTTCCAATTGAAACTGCAGATGCGGAGAAATCTTTTTGCCGGTACGGCTTTCAATCTGATCCGTATAGAAAGCGGTGATCAACTGGAAATCATGATCGCGCAGACAATTCTGGTCATCGTTTTTAAATGCAGCCTTGAAAAACAGCTTTTCTTCCTGAATATAGGTAAATTTATTTACAAGACCTTCATAGACAGATTTTCCTTCCCCCATATGTTCAAAGGATTCTAAGAGAATTTTGTCAAAATACCAGTTGATGAGGTCATATTTATCCTGAAAATTACGGTAAAAAGTCTGTCTTGTGACACCGCATGCCTCTACAATTTCCTTCACAGTGATTTTTTCTACAGGTGCAGTTTTCATACAGCGTTTCATGGCATCTGCCAGCTCATATTTTGTTCTTTCGTTGGATTTTGTGACTGTCATAGTTTTCTCCTCATTTGTACAGACCTTTCCGGATAATCACATTTTAGCATAAATCAAGTCTGTTCGGAAAATATTTCTATATGAAAAAAAAGTAAACATTCCAAAATTTTTCTAAAATGAGGTTTTATACTTGCCAGACTCTATGTTTTGAAGTATAGTACTCTTCGCTTTGCAGATTTAAAAGAGAAGAGAAGGAGACTACAAAATGACATTTTATCAGGAGTTACAGCTTAGTTCTGCCGGTTCAAAACAGTTGATCAAAAATACGACAGACAAAAAAGAAAAATGGCGTCATATTCTTATCTATAATTTTAAAGTATATCTTGTTATGGCTTTTTGTGTGGCGGTTGTCACATTGTATACAAAATTGACAGGACAGGAAAATAGCGTTGTAGGAGTAACGGTTCTGTTGGCGCTGCTTGTGCTGAGACAGGCAGATTTTGGCATACAGACGAGTCATGGATTGTTGTCCATTGTGGGAATATTTATAATCATGATGGCTGGCCCGCGACTGGCAAATATGGTATCTCCGGTGGGAGCATTTTTTATAAATTGTGTCTGTATCCTGCTTCTTATGATTTTTGGGTGTCACAATGTCATTATGCATAATCATTCCACGTTTGTGCTCGGGTATCTGCTCTTATATGGATATGATGTGAGTGGCAGAGCATTTGAGATGCGGGTGATCGGACTTACGGCGGGAATGCTTGTGTGCATGGCGGTTTTTTATAAAAATCAGAAAAACAGACCTTATCGCAGGACATTTAAGGATTTATTCCGGGAATTTGATGTTCGGTCTGCGAGAAACCAATGGTATCTGAAACTGACACTGATCGTCTCAAGTGCAATGCTGATCGTTTCACTGCTTGGACTTCCGAGAGCAATGTGGGCAGGGATCGCATGTATGTCAGTCTGCCTTCCATTTACAGAGGATGGAAAAATGAGGGCGGTGGACAGGGGCGTGTTTAATATTGCCGGATGTGCGCTATTTCTCGTCCTTTATCTGATACTGCCGGAGTCAGGAAGAAGTATGATCGGAATTATTGGTGGAATCGGCGTGGGTTATTCTGCCGGATATAAATGGCAGACGGTTTTTAACACGTTTGGAGCGCTGGCAATTGCAGCTTCATTATTCGGACTGCCGATGGCACTGCTGCTTCGGTCTGGAATCAATGTTATTGCGTCTCTTTATACGGTAGTTTGCAATGTCATATATGATAAATTACATGGCAAAAACACAGAAATCGCAGAAAACCTCGTAAAACCATAAAAAACACTGGTATTTTGCAAGAGTGTGTGCTATAATCCTAGAATGACTGCGATAGTCGTAGTACGCCCATTTTTAGGCAGAGCCAGAAAAACCGCGGGTTTATGCGACTTTGGACGTGGCTCGATTAGCGCATTAAGCGTGAAATGTACATGGATATTTTATATATATAAGGAGGAAAATCATTATAATGAGTGTACAGGTTGAAAAATTAGAAAAAAACATGGCAAAACTTACTGTTGAAGTACCAGCAGAAGAAGTAGAAAAAGCTTTACAGGCTGCTTACATGAAAGAGAAGAACAAAATCAGCATCCCTGGTTTCCGTAAAGGTAAAGTTCCAAGAGCTATGATCGAGAAAATGTACGGTGCAGCTGTATTTTATGAAGAAGCAGCAAACATCTTAATTCAGGATAATTATGCAGCAGCTATGGAAGAGAGCAAAGAGGACATCGTTTCCAGACCAACAATCGACATTGTTCAGATCGAATCCGGAAAACCTTTCATCTTCACAGCAGAAGTGGCTGTAAGACCAGAAGTGACACTTGGAAAATACAAAGGTGTTCAGGTAACTAAGATCGACACAACTGTAACAGACGAAGAAGTAGAAGCAGCACTTGAGAAAGAGCAGCAGAAAAACTCCAGAACTGTAACTGTAACAGACAGACCAGTTGCAAACGGTGATACAGCAGTCATCGATTTCGAAGGATTTGTTGACGGCATTGCATTTGAAGGTGGTAAAGGAGAGAATCATCCATTAGAGATCGGTTCCCACTCTTTCATCGATACATTCGAAGATCAGTTAGTAGGACACAATGCAGGGGATGAAGTAGAAGTTAACGTTACTTTCCCAGAGAAATATCAGGCAGCTGATTTAGCTGGAAAACCAGCCGTATTCAAAGTTAAGATCAACGAGATCAAAGCAAAAGAACTTCCAGAGTTAAACGATGAGTTCGCTTCTGAAGTATCTGAGTTTGATACATTAGCTGAGTACAAAGAAGACTTAAGAAAACATCTTGAAGTTGAGAAAGAGAACGAAGCAAAACGTACAAAAGAAGATGAAGCAATCAAGAAGATCATCGACAAATCCACAATGGAGATCCCGGAAGCTATGATCGAGACACAGTGCGAGAACATGATCAATGAGTTCGCACAGAGAATCGCACAGAGCGGTCTTTCCATGGAGCAGTACATGCAGTTCTCCGGTATGACAATCGACGGATTAAAAGAGCAGGTTCGTCCGGAAGCTGAGACTCGTATCAAGAGCAGCCTTGTATTAGAGCAGATCGCAAAAGAAGAGAACATCGAAGTTTCTGAAGATGAGATCAATGCAGAAGTTGAGAAGATGGCAGCTCAGTACGGAATGGAAGCTGACAAGTTAAAAGAGTACTTAGGAGATGCTGAGAAAGAATCCATTAAGAGAGATTTATCTGTGACAAAAGCAGTTGACTTAATTATGGAGAACGTAAAAGAAAGAGCAAAAGCTAAGACAAAGAAAGAAAAAGAAGCTGAGGAAGCTACAGAAGAATAATTTCTGAACAATGCACAGCAAATACGACAGACTGGCTCTTATGAGCCGGTCTGTTTGAGATTTATGACAGATTGCATCTGATGAGAAAAAAGTTCAATATTTTTTGAAAATTCGAACAAGATATTAATTTTTCATAAAACATGTTTTTTTCCTATTCCAACGTCTCTGCATTTGTGGGATAATATTTATCAGTGCAGTGTATGACAGATATATTGCAATAGTGAAAGAAGTGCGGGCCACGGCATAGTGTGATTCCGACTATATTTATGAAAAGGAAAGGGCAGGTAAGAGATATGAGTTTAGTACCTTACGTCATTGAACAGACAAGCAGAGGAGAGCGTAATTACGATATTTACTCCAGATTATTAAAAGATAGAATTATTTTCCTTGGAGAAGAAGTGAATGAGACAACAGCAAGCCTTGTGGTTGCACAGTTACTTTTCTTAGAGTCCGAGGATCCTGGAAAAGATATTCATTTATATATCAATTCCCCGGGTGGAATGGTAACAGCAGGTCTTGCTATTTATGATACGATGCAGTACATCAAATGCGATGTATCTACCATCTGTATCGGTATGGCAGCCAGCATGGGAGCATTTTTACTTGCAGGCGGAGCAAAGGGCAAGAGACTTGCGCTTCCGAATGCAGAGATTATGATCCATCAGCCATCCGGCGGAGCAAAAGGTCAGGCAACGGAGATCCAGATCGCAGCGGAAAACATTTTAAAGACAAAGAAGAAATTAAATGAGATTTTAGCTGCAAACACCGGAAAACCTTATGACGTGATCGCAGCGGACACAGAGAGAGATCATTATATGTCTGCTCAGGAAGCAATGGAATACGGACTGATCGATAATGTGATCACAAGCCGCTAATAAATAGAGACATTGGAGAATAAGAAATGACAGGAAGAAATGACGAGAGACTGCGCTGCTCATTTTGTGGTAAGACTCAGGATCAGGTCCGTAAACTGATCGCGGGACCAAACGGAGCCTATATCTGTGATGAGTGTGTAGACGTTTGCGCCGAGATTATAGACGAAGAGTTGGAGAATGATGAATTTGACGGAAATCTGGAAGAACCTGCGGAGCAGATCAATCTGATCAAGCCGGAGGAGATGAAGGCATTTTTAGACGAGTACGTCATTGGCCAGGATAAAGCGAAGAAAGTTTTGTCCGTTGCAGTTTATAATCATTACAAGAGAATTATGGCAGGATCAGATTCAGATGTAGAATTGCAGAAGAGTAATATTCTTATGCTCGGACCAACCGGTTCCGGTAAAACACTTTTAGCACAGACTTTGGCGAGAGTGTTGAATGTTCCGTTTGCAATCGCAGATGCAACCACACTTACCGAGGCAGGTTATGTGGGTGAAGATGTCGAGAATATCCTTTTGAAACTGATCCAGGCTGCTGATTATGATATTGAGCGTGCACAGCACGGTATCATTTACATTGATGAGATTGACAAGATTACAAAAAAATCTGAGAACGTTTCCATCACAAGAGACGTTTCCGGCGAGGGTGTACAGCAGGCGTTACTTAAGATATTAGAGGGAACGGTTGCTTCTGTTCCGCCACAGGGTGGAAGAAAACATCCGCAGCAGGAACTGATCCCGATTGATACTACCAATATTTTATTTATCTGTGGTGGTGCTTTTGATGGATTAGAGAAGATCATTGAGACACGTCTCGACCAGAAATCCATTGGATTTAATGCAGAAGTACACGCCAAAGATGAGTACAATGTAGGGGAAGTATTAAAACATGTACTTCCACAGGATTTTGTGAAATTCGGACTCATCCCTGAATTTATCGGTCGTGTGCCGGTAACCGTAACACTGGATATGTTAGATAAGGATGCGATGATCCGTATCTTATGCGAGCCGAAGAATGCACTTGTAAAACAGTACAAAAAGCTGTTTGAATTAGACGGTGTCAGTCTGGAATTTGACAGGGATGCACTCGAAGCAATCGTGGACAAAGCGCTTGAGAGAAAGACCGGAGCGCGTGGTCTTCGTGCAATCATGGAGGCTGTTACATTAGATCTGATGTATCATATTCCATCCGATGAGAGCATTACAAAATGTGAGATCACCAAAGAAGATGTAGAAAAGAATCTTGCAATTGAAGAGAAAGAAGAAAAAGCACTTGTTGAGAAGTTAGAACAGGCTTCTTAAACAAAAGATAACAGCAGGAAAAGCTGTTACAGATAAAGGAATTATAGAAAATGGATACAATGATTATGAAAATGCCTGCAGTTGCCCTTCGTGGAATGGTGATCCTGCCGGGAATGGTAGCCCATTTTGACGTAAGCCGTGCAAAATCCATCAAGGCAGTGGAAGAGGCGATGATGGATGAGCAGAAGATTTTTCTTGTGGCACAGAAAGATGTGGAACAGGAAAATCCTGATATCGAGGACTTATTTAAGATCGGGATCATTGCTGAGGTAAAGCAGGTAATTAAGTTACAAAATAATATTGTACGCATTTTGGTAGAAGGGAAAGAGCGGGCAGAATTGTCCGCTTTTCTTGAAAATCCGGACTATCTGCTTGCGGAGATCATTCGATTTGACGAGGAAGTGGATGACGGACTGCCAGAAGAAGCGAAGGAGGCAATGCTTCGGAGCATTCAGGAGACATTTGGTAAATATGTGGTCGTCAATCCCAAAATGGGAAAAGAGCTGCAACGCCAGTTAAGTGAGATCACAGATCTGGAAAAACTGATGAATCAGCTTGCCAACAGCCTTCCGGTACATTTTGAGGAAAAACAGAAAATCTTAGATGCGGTTTCTATGACCGAACGTTATGAGGTTCTGATGGCACTCTTATTAAAAGAGATCGAGATCATAGCCATCAAGAATGATTTTCAGGCGAAAGTCAAGGCGCATGTGGATAAAAACCAGAAAGAATATCTGCTGAGAGAGCAGATGAAAGTAATCCGTGAGGAGCTTGGCGAAGATAATACGGAATCAGACGCAGATCACTTTATGGATGCTCTGGGTAAGATTAAGGCAGACAAAGAAGTAAAAGAGAAGATCAAAAAAGAGATCGACCGTTTTAAAAATATCAGCTCCAGCTCCTCTGAGAGCGCTGTGGCGAGAGGGTATATTGAAACACTCTTAGAACTTCCATGGAATAAGACATCCAGAGATAACAAGGATCTGAAGAATGCCGAGCAGATTTTAAATGCGGATCATTACGGCCTGGAAAAAGTAAAAGAGCGTATGTTAGAATTTCTGGCTGTCCGCAATCTCACCAGCAAGGGCGAGAGCCCGATCATCTGTCTGGTCGGACCACCGGGAACCGGTAAAACGAGTATTGCCCGGTCCGTTGCAAAAGCGTTAGATAAAAAATATGTGCGGATCAGTCTCGGTGGTGTGCGGGATGAGGCAGAGATCCGCGGCCACAGAAGAACTTACGTCGGAGCAATGCCGGGACGTATCGTGAACGGACTGCGCAGCGCCGGCGTGAAAAATCCGCTCATGCTGTTAGATGAGATCGATAAGATGAGCAGCGATTACAAGGGGGATACGGCGTCTGCATTGCTGGAAGTGCTTGACGCGGAGCAGAATAAGAAGTTCCGGGATCATTATGTTGAGATACCGATCGATCTTTCAGAAGTGCTGTTTATTGCAACAGCAAACTCTGTGCAGGATATCCCAAGGCCGCTGTTAGACCGTATGGAACTGATCGAAGTGACCAGTTATACAGAGAATGAGAAGCTTCACATTGCCAAAGAGCATCTGCTCGCAAAGCAGATGGAGCGCAATGGGATCAGACCGGAGCAGCTCGCCATCACAGACAAAGCGATGGCAAAGATCATCAGTGGTTACACAAGGGAAGCTGGTGTGCGTAATCTTGAACGTAAGCTTGGTGAGATATGCAGAAAAGCAGCAAGACCGCTTTACGAGGGAGAAAAAGAGAAGATTAAAGTTACAGAACAGAATCTTGAAAAGTTCCTCGGCAAAGAGAAATACAGTTTTGATAAGAAAAATGATACGGATGAAGTAGGAATCGTCCGTGGACTTGCATGGACAAGCGTTGGTGGAGATACTTTAGAGATTGAAGTCAACATCATGCCGGGAAAAGGTGAGTTCCAGCTGACCGGACAGCTGGGAGATGTGATGAAGGAATCTGCACAGGCGGGAATCAGCTATATCCGTTCTGTCAGTGAAGAGTATCATATTCCGAAAAAGTTTTTCCAGGAGAATGACATCCATATCCACATCCCGGAGGGTGCAGTGCCGAAGGATGGACCGTCTGCCGGAATCACGATGGCGACAGCCATGTTGTCGGCGATCACGAAGACACCGGTCCGCGCTGATGTCGCAATGACAGGTGAGATCACACTTCGCGGCCGTGTGCTTCCAATCGGTGGACTGAAGGAAAAAACACTGGCAGCCAAAAATGCAGGAATTAAGACCATCTGTGTGCCAAAGAAGAATGAGAAGGATATAGATGAGATTTCACCGGAGATCAAAAAAGGTCTGAAAATCGTGTTTGTGGAGCAGATGAAAGACGTGCTGGATGTGGCGTTTGTAAAGAAGTGAATTAAGAAGAGGAAAAGACAATGGTAATTAGAAGTGTAAATTTGGAGACTGTCTGTGGTATCACAAGTAAAATACCGGACAATCCATTTAATGAAGTGGCATTTGCAGGAAAGTCAAATGTAGGAAAATCATCCATGATCAATGCGCTGTTAAACCGCAAGTCGCTCGCAAGGACATCGGCGCAGCCGGGAAAGACGCAGACCATCAATTTTTACAATGTCAATGATGCCATGTATTTGGTCGATCTGCCCGGTTATGGATATGCAAAGACCTCTGCCAGCGAGAAGGAAAAATGGGGAAAAATGATCGAGAATTATCTTCATACCTCTAAAAAACTGCAGGCAGTCTTTTTGCTGATCGATATCCGTCATGATCCGTCTGCAAACGATAAAATGATGTATGACTGGATGGTTTATCAGGGATTTACACCGATTATCATCGCCACAAAACTTGATAAGATCAAACGAAGCCAGATCCAGAAGAATGTAAAAGCAATCCGCGAAGGTCTGAAAGTAAAGCCGGGTACGGTGATCATTCCATTCTCCTCCGAGACGAAGCAGGGAAGAGATGAACTCTGGGAGGTTATCGATTCCTTTGTTCTGCCACAGGAGGAAACTGAGGAAGAAGATAAATAACAGTTTGCAGAATGCCTGTGGCCTGTAATGTAAAAATGACATTGCACTGCAAAATCGTTCATGGTAAAATAGCAGTATAAGTGTCAGACAAGACAAAAAGCACCCGGAGATACTTTCCGGGTGTTCTGCGAATATAAAGGTGCATCGGAGGATGGTAGAGATGAAAAAGAAGAAAATTGTGATTGCTCTTGGACATGAAGCATTGGGAACAACACTTCCTGAACAGAAAGAGGCAACGAAACGAACAGCAAAGGCAGTGGCAGATTTTATCCGTGAAGATTATCAGGTTGTGATCACACACAGTAACGGACCACAGATCGGTATGATCCATACTGCTATGAATGAATTTTGTAAATTATATCCGGAATATACTGCAACACCAATGTCTGTATGTTCTGCGATGAGCCAGGGATATATCGGTTACGATTTACAGAATGCGATCCGTGCGGAATTATTGAACAAGGGAATCTATAAACCCGTTTCTACGATCCTTACACAGGTTGTGGTTGATCCATATGACGAGGCGTTTTACAAACCAAGCAAAGTCATTGGACGTGTGCTGACGGAAGAGGAAGCAGAGGCAGAGGAGAAAAAAGGAAATCACGTTGTCAAAACAGAAGGCGGGTACAGACGAATCGTTGCAGCGCCAAAGCCAATGGATATCGTGGAGATCGATGCGGTCAAAGCATTGTCCGATGCTGACCAGATCGTAGTTGCCTGTGGAGGCGGCGGCATCCCGGTATTAATGCAGGACAACAACTTAAAGGGTGCCAGTGCTGTTATTGAAAAAGACCTTGCAGCAGGAAAACTGGCAGAACTGCTGGATGCAGACATGCTTGTTATTTTGACAAGTGTTGATAATGTATGCTTAAATTATGGACAGCCGGATGAAAAACCATTATCAACCATGACTGTTGCAGAAGCAAAGAAATACATGGAGCAGGGACAGTTTGGTGAGGGCGATATGCTTCCTAAGATAGAGGCAGCCATTAACTTTATCGGTGACTCTGCGATCAGATCTGTTCTGATCACAAAATTGAACAAAGACGGTTCAAATATCCATGGCGGTATGGGTACCATGATCACAAAATAATGTTTTTGACATAATGTTTACAAAAAGAGCAGGTTTTTTTACAAAAGAAAGCTTGCTTTTTTTATGTTTATTTCGTATAATCTCTCCGTAGATGGAGTCGCCGTACCAAAGAAGAAACTTAAAATTTATTATACATTTTTCACAAGAATACGAATAAAAACGGAGAGAAGAGACTGTATTATTGTGAAAAGTGTATAAGTTTTAAGTTTTGCAGAGATTGGTTCGTCGGCTTCGTGCTGGTTTAAGGAGATTGTTAAAACTATAACAGAAATCAGGAGAGGCATACGCATTTCGAATGAATAAAAATCAGCAGGAACACTTGAAAAATGAAACCATAAAAAGAAAGGAAGAATTTATGACAAGAAGAACAAAAATTATCTGTACGTTAGGACCATCCACCGACAATGAAGCGGTGATGAGAGCATTGATCGAAGAGGGAATGAACGTTGCACGTTTCAATTTTTCGCATGGACCGCATGATGAGCAGATGGGAAGATTAAAAATGCTTCGCAAACTGCGCAAAGAATTGGGAAAATATGTTGCAGCTTTACTTGATACAAAGGGACCGGAAATCCGTCTCGTAGAATTTGAAAAAGGAAAAACAGAGTTAAAGACAGGTCAGACTTTTACACTGACAACCGATGATATTCTTGGAACAGATGAGCGCGTATCAATCACTTACAAAAATCTTGCAGATGATGTAAAGCCGGGCGATCATATTCTGATCGATGATGGTCTGGTAGGTCTGGAAGTTGTAGAAATCAAACCGGTTGCAAAACCAGTGAATACCAAGGTCAACGCAAGAGATATTGTCTGTAAAGTGTTAAATGATGGTGTGATTTCCAATAAAAAAGGCGTGAACGTTCCGAACGTTGACCTCACGATGCCATTTATCAGTGAAAAAGATTACGGAGATATCTGTTTTGCGGTAGAAAATGATTATGATTTTATCGCAGCTTCCTTTGTCCGTACCGCAGAGGATGTTATGGAAATCCGCAAAATCCTTGCGGAAAAAGGCGGCGAGGATATTAAGATCATTTCCAAGATCGAGAACATGCAGGGTGTCCGCAATATCGATGACATCATCCGTGTGTCCGATGGTATCATGGTGGCGCGTGGTGACATGGGTGTTGAAATCCCGTTAGAAGATGTTCCGGTTATGCAGAAAATGATCATCAAAAAAGTATGTGAGGCTGGAAAAATCGTTATTACAGCAACTCAGATGTTAGATTCCATGATGAAACATCCAAGACCAACAAGAGCAGAGTCCACAGACGTTGCAAATGCTATTTATGACGGAACGAGTGCCATCATGTTATCTGGAGAGACTGCTGCAGGAATGTATCCAATTGAAGCTGTAAAAACAATGGTCCGTATTGCAACCCGCACAGAGCATGATATCAACTATTTACAGAGATTCAGACAGCGCAGGACCATGTGTAACCCGGATGTGACAAACGCAATCTCACATGCAACCTGTACGATGGCTGGTGATTTAAGTGCAGCGGCAATCGTGACGGTAACGAAGTCCGGACGTACTGCGAGAATGATCTCCAAATACCGTCCAAACTGCACGATCATCGGTGAGTGCCTGACAGAAAAGGTATGCCGTCAGTTAAACCTTGAGTGGGGTGTAGAACCGATTCTTATCACAGAGGAACAGGATGCAAGCCAGTTGTTTGAGAAGGCAGTTGATGTGGCAGAGATGGCAGGATTTGTTTCCAAAGGGGAATTAGTTGTTCTGACCGGTGGTGTTCCACTTGGGGTATCCGGTACAACGAACCTCATCAAAGTACAGGTCGCAGGACATATTCTTGTGACAGGAAAAGGGCTAAACGGAAAGAAAATTTCTGGAAACCTTTGTGTGTGCCACAGCAATGAAGATTTAAAAAGCTTTAAAGACGGTGATATCATTGTCGCAGCAGACACCACAAATGAAATGATGGCGCAGATGCGTCAGGCTTCCGCACTGATCGTAGAAGCAGAGGGTGCAAACTGTCATGCAGCAATCGCAGGGTTAAGCCTTGATATTCCGGTTCTTATCGCAGCTAAAAATGCATTGGATGTCTTAAAGACCAGTGCTTACGTTGAAGTGGACTGCGAGAGCGGGGTTGTAAGTGCGAACTAAACCGGAATTTAACTTATGAACTGCCGCTTGTAGATGGTGGCACGGATTTTCGCAGGTTATGTTAATTGCATGCCAACAAGGTGTATAGAAATATAAAAAATAGAACTGTTTGTTTTCAGGACCGGCCGCTCCCAAAATCCTGAAAACAAATCAGTTCTATTTTTTATTGATCCAAGGCTGTGCAGCATGCAATATCCCAGTTGTGAAAATCCGTCAATCCATGTTACAAGCGGCAGAACCCAATGATAACCGTGAGTTCCATAACGTAAATTGCAGCTTCTGTGGTGCGATTCATGACGTTGATTTGGCATGTATAAGCGTCCTCTCACAAGTCATCCATGTAGAGTAGGCGGATGAAAATTTCATCCGCCCCTCATCAAACCGTGCATGAGGTTCTCCCTCACACGGCTTTCCGACATTCTTCTTTCTACAGCATTACGTCATGCTCTAGCCATTTTCTTTAATCCTTTTTCGTAAATGCTATTTCTAACAAATCCCACTCTTGACATATGTTTACGCCTTTGGTGTTTCTTGTTATACCATCTTGTAAAGGTGCAGATAATATACCAGTCTAATTCCTGCATCCATGTCTCATTTGTTTTGGTGGAATAATAATTCTTCCAACCTATGATTTTCGGATTTAGATTCTTTATTAAATCCTCTTCCTTTGCAACTAACAGACTTCGACCGTTTACATTCTTTTTGATTTCTGCTTTCATCTTCTTCATGGCTTTCCTGCTCGGGTACTGATAAGTTTCTTTATACAATTGTCCTTTGCTTGTTTCCGTTGTCATTCTTCTGTGGTGCATTCCAAGAAAGTCAAATCCCTCTTTTCCGTCCCACATGCTGACAATCTTTGTTTTTACTGGGTGTAGCTTTAAATCCAGTTTTGCCATGATGTACTGCAATAAGTTCAGTGCGTGATTTGCATTTTTCTTATTCTTGCAAATGATGACTGTATCATCTGCGTACCTTACAAGAATACCGTGAGTAAGTCCATACTTTTCCCACAGTCTGTCCAGTGTATTTAAGTAGATGTTTGCCAATAACGGAGATATAACTGAACCTTGGCTTGTTCCCAGTTCGGAAATTGTCAGTACATTTCCGTATAATACTCCTGATACTAACCATTGTCTTATCAGCTTCAATATCCTACGGTCTGATATTCTCTGCTCTGCCAGTTTCATCAGTTTATCTTGGTTTACGTTATCAAAAAACTTCTCAATATCTGCGTCTACTACATAATAGCCCTTGTTGTTACACGCTTTCCTTACCACTTCCAGTGCTTGCCTGGCACTTCTTTTCGGTCGGAATCCATAGGAACAATCTCTAAAGTCAGCTTCGAATACTGGCTCTATTGCTATCTTGGTAGCCATCTGCACAATTCTGTCCTTGACTGTTGGTATTCCAAGAGGTCTTTCACTTCCGTCTGGTTTTGGTATCATAACTCGCT
>ERZ773103.3317-NODE-3317-length-13380-cov-3.770582_pt1 | contig 13380 bp, 10 predicted proteins | sample MGYA00511118_ERZ773103 | MGnify/ENA primary metagenome ERZ773103 (study PRJEB29015, sample SAMEA2737821) | human gut metagenome | biome: human gut; feature: human-associated habitat; material: faeces | place: China | collected 2012 ... | reverse complement strand
ATACCGGAACAATACTTGCATCCTGTACATTTGTTGCAAGTGCTGCGGAAACTTCTGTTACGGAGAACTCATCTCCTTCGAAGTAACGATCCATAAATTCTTCGCTGGTCTCTGCTACAGATTCCATAAGGATATCATGGTATTTTTCCAAATATTCATCCAGGTATTCCGGAACATCACATGGTTCCTTGCCTGCTTTGTCAATATATTTACGACCTGCCTGTTTGACAACATTTACGTAACCGACAAATTTACCGTCTTCACGGATCGGGAAATGAAGCGGTGCGATCTTTTTGCCATAAAGTTCGGTCAGTTCTTCCACTACTTTTCGATAGCTGACGTCATCCACATCCATGTCTGTTACGAAGAACATACGCGGAAGTTTATATTTTTCACAGAGGTTCCATGCTTTCTGAGTACCTACCTGTACACCGGCTTTACCGGAAACAACGATGATTGCCGCATCTGCTGCGCTGACAGCCTCTTCTACTTCCCCCACAAAATCAAAATATCCCGGTGTGTCAAGTACATTGACTTTTACTTTATCCCATGGTACCGGAATCAAAGTAGTCGAAACAGAAAAATGTCTTTTGATCTCTTCTTTATCAAAATCACTAACGGTATTTCCATCCTCTACTCTGCCAAGGCGGTTAGTCATTCCTGCCAGATAAGCCATTGCCTCTGCTAATGTGGTCTTTCCGGATCCCCCATGACCTAAAAGAACCACATTGCGGATTCGGTCAGTTCTATAAACGTCCATATGTAATACCTCCCTGTTTGTCTAATATGTTCATATTTTACTAAAAATTCTTGCACTTTTCAAGTATTTTATATAATTTTAACAACATTTTTTATTCGAATTGTGTATAATTTTAACGAATTTACCGATTTTATCGCTTTATTTGACATTTATAGTATATTCTTTTAAAATAAGAACATAGTTTTTATTAATGTGACTTGGGAAAGGATACAAAACATCATGAAAACCATTGGTTTTATCGGGCTTGGCCTTATCGGAGGATCTATCGCAAAAATGATCCGCAAATTTCATCCAGATTATCATATTCTGGCATACGCAAAACACAAAGAAACTCTGGCTGCAGCACTCAGCTGTAATGCCATCGACGCTGTACTGGAAGAAAAGGATGAGCGATACCGTACCTGCGATTATATTTTCCTCTGCGCACCGGTAGAATACAATATAGAATATCTGAAATACTTAAAGGATGTGATTTCTGATGACTGCATCATCACTGATGCCGGCAGCGTAAAAGGACCGATCCACAAAGCAGTTGAGGAGCTTGGCATGGAACACTGCTTCATAGGTGGTCATCCGATGGCAGGTTCTGAACAGTCCGGATTTGAACATTCTTCTGACCATCTGCTTGAGAATGCATATTACATACTGACTCCGGGCGGTGAAGTCCCGCTGGAAAAACTGACGAAATTTTCAGAACTGATTGATTCGCTTGGTTCCATTCCGATGGTCCTTACTGCAGAAGAACATGATTTTATTACTGCAGGTGTCAGCCATCTTCCGCATATTATTGCTTCTTCTCTCGTTAATCTGGTCAATACGTTGGATAATGAAGCAGAATATATGAAAACGATCGCTGCCGGAGGTTTCCGAGACATTACAAGAATCGCTTCTTCTTCCCCGGTTATGTGGGAACAGATCTGCGTGGAAAATCACGAAAATATTTCCACAGTGCTTGATGAGTATATCCGTATGCTGATTCAGATCCGTTGTTCTATCGATAATCAGGAAGCTGAAAATCTTTACGATATGTTTGCACGTTCCAGAGATTATCGTGATTCAATCGATGCAACATCCTCAGGTCTGATCAACAAGACCTATGTGCTGTATATTGACATTGTAGATGAAGCTGGTGGCATCGCAACGATTGCAACAATCCTTGCTATGGAAGGCATCAGTATCAAAAATATCGGCATCATTCATAACCGTGAATTTGAACAAGGTGTCCTGAAAATCGAATTCTACGAACAGGGTGCGATGCAGAAAGGCTGTGCACTTCTCAAAAAACGTAATTACATTGTATATGAACGGTAGGTAATTATATGGAAATCAAAAAACAGACCAATTTAAGAGGTATGCTGATGGTACCGGGGGATAAATCCATCTCCCACCGTGCAGTTATGTTTGGCTCTCTTGCAAAAGGAACTACTCGTATTTCACATTTTCTGGAAGGTGCCGACTGTCTGTCGACAATTGCATGTTTTCGCAAAATGGGTATTGATATCGAACGAAATGCTTCTGAGATTCTGGTACACGGTAAGGGCCTTCACGGTCTCTCTGCTCCGGATGGTATTCTGGATGTGGGCAACAGTGGTACAACGACCCGCCTGATCTCAGGTATTCTTGCCGGACAGAATTTTACTTCAGAACTGGATGGCGACGATTCTATTCGCACCCGGCCAATGAAAAGAATCATGACACCTCTTACTTCTATGGGAGCAGATATCACAAGTAAACGGGATAATGGCTGTGCACCGCTTGTTATTTATGGAAAAACGCTTCACGGAATCCACTATGATTCTCCGGTCGCTTCTGCGCAGGTAAAGTCCTGTGTACTTCTTGCCGGTATGTATACAGATAGTATTACAAGTGTTACGGAGCCGTTTCTTTCCCGTAACCATACAGAAATCATGCTGAATTATTTCGGTGCAAAAGTTACTTCCGAAGGAACTACTGCTTCCATCGTACCGGAACCGGCACTGAACGGCCGCGAGATTCAGGTACCTGGAGATATTTCCTCCGCTGCTTATTTCATTGCAGCAGGACTTCTTACTCCGGGCAGTGAGATTCTTCTGAAAAATGTCGGCATTAACCCGACAAGAGCCGGTATTTTGAAAGTCTGCATGGATATGGGGGCAGATATCACACTCCTTAATGAGAGTACTGAGGGTGAGCCGACAGCGGATCTTCTTATCCGCACAAGCAATCTGAAGGGAACAACGATTGAAGGCGGAATCATCCCGACTCTGATCGACGAGATTCCGATGATTGCAGTTATGGCCGCGTTTGCAGATGGTACAACGGTCATCCGCGATGCACAAGAACTGAAGGTTAAAGAATCTGATCGTATTACAGTTATGGTTGACAATTTGAAACGTATGGGTGCTGACATTGAAGGCACTGAGGACGGGATGATCATCCATGGAGGCAAACCAATGCATGGCGCAGCTATCGATTCTCATCTGGATCATCGCGTGGCAATGTCCTTTGCGGTTGCAGGTACGATCTGTGATGGTACCATGGATATCCTGAATGGAGACTGTGTAAATATATCATATCCGGAATTTTATAATGATCTTTACAGCTTAGGCAAATAATAAAATGAGAATAAAGCCTGTCATTGCATGAAAATGTGATGACAGTTTTTTTATGTTTCGAAAATGTATACTCTCCTGCCTCAGAAGACATCCTAAAAATAACTCAAATATCGGTTTCTATTGTATTAAAGTACAGGAGGTATCTATGAAAATTTTATTTTACGGTGCAAAAGATTATGATCAGCAGTTTTTTGACAAACTGAGGCCGGAATATCCGGATATTGAATTTGTATTTATTGAATCCAACTTATATAAAGAAACCGCTTCCCTTGCCGCTGGATATGACGGAATCTGCGCTTTCGTAAATGCAGACCTCAGCGCAGATGTAATCGAAGAACTACGTCATCAGGGAGTCCGTCTGATTCTGATGCGCTGTGCCGGATATAATAATGTTGATCTTGCAAAGGCAAAAGAATGTGGAATTCCTGTGCTGCGCGTACCGGGGTATTCACCAGAAGCCGTTGCAGAGCATGCAATGGCACTTGTCCTGACGGCAAACCGCCATACGCATAAAGCATATATTAAATGTCGTGAAAATAATTTTTCATTGAATGGTCTTATGGGAATCAATCTTTACGGGAAAACAGCCGGGATCGTCGGTACAGGAAAAATCGGTCTTGCAATGGCACGGATATGTCAGGGATTTGGTATGAAAGTTCTGGCATATGATCCGTTCCCAAATGAAAAAACAGGACTTCCCTATGTTTCTCTGGGACAGCTTTTTTCGTCCAGTGACCTGATCAGTCTGCATTGTCCTCTCACACCGGAGACACATCATATAGTTAACCGGGAATCTATTTCTCATATGAAAGAGGGAGTCATTCTTGTAAACACTTCCAGGGGAGGCCTGATCTGTACAGAAGATCTGATTGCCGGCATTCGTGATCACAAGTTTTTTGCGGTCGGGCTGGATGTGTATGAGGAAGAATCAGATTTTGTTTATGAAGACATGTCGGAATATATCCTGAAGACCTCTACAGTGCAGAGACTTCTCTCTTTCCCGAATGTTGCACTGACTTCTCATCAGGGATTTTTTACAGAGGAAGCACTGACCAATATTGCAGAAACAACACTGAAGAATGCAGAGGCCTTCAGGACAAACATGGAATTAAAGAATGAGGTATCTTTGTAAAAATTATTTTGAGTAAGCTTCTCTTAATAAAGAGATTTCTTTTGTCCATCCTTCGTCATCGTTTGGCGTTTCAAGGATAAAAGGAATCTCTTTTAATTTTGGATGACGAATCACACGCACAAGAGCATCCAGACCGATTTTACCCTCTCCTATCCGTGCATGGCGGTCTTTGTGGCTTCCAAGGTCATTAAGACTGTCGTTTAGATGAACAGCTTTTAATTTATCCAGTCCGATGATATGATCAAATTCATCAAGAACACCATCCAGATCATTCACAATATCATAGCCGCCATCCCATACATGACAGGTATCCAGACAGACTCCTATTTTATCATTCATATGTACAAGATCAATAATTTCTCTGAGCTCTTCAAAATTCCGCCCTACTTCACTGCCCTTGCCAGACATGGTCTCAAGCAGAACTGTAGTGGTCTGTCCTTCGGTAAACACATCATTGAGGATTTCAGCTATCTTCTGAATTCCGTTCTCTGCTCCCTGTCCTACATGACTGCCCGGATGAAAGTTATAATAATTTCCCGGGATGTATTCCATTCTTCGAAGATCATCCGCAAATGTCTCTCTTGCAAAATCCCGGAGATTTTCTTTTGCAGCGCAGGCATTTAATGTGTATGGCGCATGTGCAACAATTTTTCCGAAGTGATAGGATTCTGCAAGTTCGAGAAACTTATGTATGTCTTTTTCGTCGATGGCTTTTGCCTTTCCTCCGCGTGGATTTCTGGTAAAAAATGCAAATGTGTTGCCGCCGTTGGCAATCATCTGCTTTGCCATCGCTGTATAGCCTTTTGAAGATGAGGTATGATTTCCGATATATAATGTTGTCATAAAAATTCTCCTTTATTAGTTTCTGAAAAGTTATTGACGGAATCCCCCAAAGTTCTTATACTTTCCTTAAATGACAAAAATTGACATTTTTCGAGAAAATGTGTTACTGGGGAAAAGGGGGAAACATATGAAACAGTCTGTCCATAAAAAGCGTCCGGTGCATAAAAAACCGGTGCACAAAAAGAGTAAAATATTAAAAAAATCGCAATATTACAGACAACAGCAGCTTCGATACAGAATTTTCGGTGTTGCTGCCATTCTGGTTGTTGTGTTACTGATTCTTCTGATCAGAGGATGCTCTTCCGCTAAAGCGAAGTCAGCCTCATCAGATCAGGTACAGGCCGAAGAAAAGCCTACCGTCACATCAGAACCTGCTATGGATCCGGTATCACTTACGATCAGTGTTGTCGGTGACTGTACACTTGGTACGGATGAAGAATTTGATTATGATACAAGTCTGAATGCATATTACGATAACAATGGTCCGGACTATTTCTTTGCAAATGTAAAAAATATTTTTGAGGCTGACGATCTTACGATTGCTAATTTTGAAGGTACTCTTACAGAGTCCGAAGACCGCGAGGACAAACAGTTCGCATTTAAAGCGCCTGCTTCTTATGCGGATATTCTTACTGCCGGTTCCATCGAAGCTGTCAATACAGCCAATAATCACAGCCACGATTATGGTGATCAGAGCTTCAATGATACCTTAAGTGCGCTGGATGCAGCAGGTATCATTCATTTTGGCTATGATGAAACCGCGGTCACGGAGGTTAATGGTATCAAAGTCGGTATGGTCGGTATTTATGAACTTAATGATCATCTCGGCAGAGAGGAACAGCTGAAACAAAATATTGAAAAAGTCAAAAAAGATGGTGCACAGCTGATCATCGTTATCTTCCACTGGGGAAACGAAAAAGAAGAAGTTCCGGACAGTAATCAGACTACACTCGGACATCTCGCCATTGATCTCGGGGCCGATCTTGTATGTGGCCACCATCCTCATGTCCTTCAGGGAATCGAGGAATACAAAGGCAAAAACATTGTTTACAGTCTCGGCAATTTCTGTTTCGGCGGAAATGCCTATCCGAGTGATATGGATACAATGATCTTTCAGCAGACCTTTACAATTGATTCAAATGGTGTAAAAGCTGACAATGTTACAAATATCATTCCGTGTTCTATTTCATCCGATTCTGGATACAATAATTACCAGCCGACACCGGCCAGCGGCGAGGAAGCAGACCGTATCCTGCAGAAGATTCAGGAACGCAGTTCCTGGATCGGAAGCGGATCTACGGAAAATTCTGAAGGGAACGATACCTGCGAAGTTTCAGAAGGTACTGACTCTGAAGATTCATCCGAAGATTATTCGGGCGATGAGGATCTCACGGATTCTTACGACGAAATGTAAGATCGAGAAGTCGGATTTCCGGGATATTACCTACCGTCTTCAATAATTCATTCAGGAAATCGTCAATCAGTGGATGTTCACTTCTCTGGTCATTCATAATTGCATAGCAAGTACGATACTCCGGACCGTTTTCAATGGAAACGATCCGGCAGTTTTCTTTTTCGGCAAGTTTTCGGCCGAGAGTTGCCGGCATGATCGCCCATGTATTTTTCAGATCCAGAAGCTGTCTGAGCAGTGCTATATTGTCCAGCATAACTTTTACTTCGGGGTCATTACCAAACCAGTAATCGTGCCACATAAGGAAAGTATTGCTCCATGGAATATAGATTTCATCCGCACTGTCAAGCTGTGAAGGAAGAAGACCGTCCTGATATGGCGCATCTCCTCCGCAGACAAAGACAAGCTGTTCTTCAAAAAGAGGGATTGTCTGTACTTTCTTAAAAAAATGCGGATTTGTGATCAGACCGAGATCTGCATCTTTATTTTCGACTGCTTTATAAGAGAGATTCGACTGCATAGTATTGATATGCAGACTGCATTTTGGATGTTCCTCAAGGAAATTTCCAATGACCTGTGGCATAAAATAAAAGTTCATACTGTCAACATTCACGACTCGAAGCTGTGTCGAGGGCTGTTCGAATTTGATTTTTCCCGTCTCAATCCATAACTGCTCCCACTTGCGTGCAATTGGGACAAAGCGTTGTCCGGCTTCGGTAAGCTCCAGTGTACGTGATCCTTTTTTACGTATGATCAGTTCTGTTCCGAGCTCTTCTTCCAGCGCAGACAAACGATGGCTGAGGGCAGGCTGTGATACAAACAGGCTCTCAGCCGCTTTAGAAAGGGACGGGCTGGATGCAATGGTAAGAAAGGTATGTATGTCTGTGTAATTCATAAAATTCCTCCATATATAAAAGTAATTTATATTATATAGATAAAATATTAATTTTACAATATATATATGCAAGATTATAATAAATCCAGTGAATTTAAGAAAAGGAATGATTTAAATGGATGAAGCGACACTTGAAAGGCATCTGCATCTTACTATGACGTTGATTGGTGGTTTTATGGGTGGCTATGCAATCCTTAACCGTCATGATGTATTTGGCTCTGCCCAGACAGGAAATATGCTTTCTCTTGCAATGGATGCCATGGGACATCCGGATGAGCAATGGTTTTTCCGTGTCCTGGCAATGATGATTTACATTGTTTCTATGGCGGCAACTGTAGTAATCTCCCATAAGATATCAAAAATAAATCAAAAAAGACTCAGCATCCTGATTGATGGAGCAGTATTATTGGTCATTGGTTTTTATCCTGCAGAAATGAATCCGTTTGTTGCACTGTTTCCGATTTTTTTTGCTACTGCTTTCCAGTGGTGTTCTTTTAAAGGTGCCGACGGTTTTGCAAGTTCCAGTATTTTTTCCACAAATAATCTGCGTCAGTGTGTTACAGGATTTACCGAATATCTGTGCAGCAAAGATACAGAATCTCTTCGAAGAGGAATCTATTTCGGAAAGGTACTGATCTGCTTTTATGGAGGAGCTGCAATTGCTTTTCTTTCCTGTGCATGGATCGGTCTGAAAGGTGCATGGATCGCAATATTGCCAACTGCAGCCGCACTTGTTATGTGTAATGCGGAATATGTTTTATATGACGTCAAAAAAAAGGATATCCTCAAGGCATCTGCCTGAGGGTATCCTTTTTACTGTTTTTATATATAAGAGTCCAAGTGGCTCTCTTTTATTTATGCTGCATCATCTGCTGCTTCTGTCTCACCATCTGCGCTGCTGTCTGTTGCGCTTGTATCCTGATCTTCATCTGTTGCGGTCATGCTTTCAACTGCTGAGGTAAGGATAGTCTCAAGCTGTGTTGCAAGCTCATCCGGAACACCGGCGGCCTTAATATTTGCAAGGAAAGTATCCCAGTTGATATTTGCTACATATTCAGTCATTGCTGCATCATCAGAACCATCATAAGTCTTATCCAGAGAAGTCAGATCCGGAATATCTACGCCATCTCCATATCCGCTGCTTATTGTAAGTGTAGCGATCGGTGCACCGGATGTTGTAACAGTCAGACCTATAGAACTTGCATCTGTAGACGCATCAGACTCAAGATTGATCACCATACCAAATCCTGCCAGCGGGTTGGATGCTGCTTCGCTTTCTTCGTCTGTGGTTGTATCATCAGCTTCTGCGGCCGGGAAGGTTACATTTAATGTTCCATTATAGTAGCCTGCTTTTTCTGGTTTGGTCTCGAGGTTTTCAACGTTAATATCAGCTGCCTCTGTTCCGTCTATTGCGAAGATATAATCTCCATTCAGAAGTCCATCACTGGTTGTGCCGCTTCCGGTCAGTGTAAGGGAAGAATCCTCTGCCGTAATTTCAAGAAGTAATGCAGAAGTATCACCATCAGATGGTGCTTTCCATGTGAATACAGGAGTAGTTTCTGCTCCGTCTATGACGGCAAATTCACGTCCGACGATTCTATTGTCTGCATTTACCCATACTTTTGAGGAAAATACAGGATCTTCGGAAACTTCTCCGTCAGCAGATCCGATACTGTCAAGCGCATCTGCTACAGCATCCTCAAACTGCTGATACTGGTTTTCTCCATCGGAGGCACCTGCCCACTGTTCAAATAAACCTTTGATCTCAGCATCCTCTTTGGCTGCAGTCAGGATTCCCTCTGCCATGGCTGTAACAGCTTTTTCAGAAACAGTTCCCTCATATGCAGTACAGTCTTCACTGATGCCATCTACAGATACAGACTCTTCAACAGAAGATCCTTCTTCAATATTATCAATGATAATATTTCCGTAGCGGTCAAGAAGTGTTCCGAGTGTATCAGAATCCGGAAGTGCAGAAGAAAGATCTGACAGTGCATTCATGTAGGTGCTCATGATTTCCTGAGAGTTCTCTGCTACTCCTTCGGAAGTTGTTACAGTGCCTTCAATCGGTGCCGAAATATATCCGTCAGACAATTCAGGAATCTGAATGTATTCGACCATGTTTGCAAGATCCATATAGAAATTCAGATCACACAGTTTGGTGTCGTTCAGAAGTAATCCACTGGCAATGGCTTCCACACCATCTTTGATGGTAATATCACTGTCAAAAGTAAAACTCTGAAGCCAGGAAACATCGGTGCCTCCCATAAGCGCACCGGCAAGTGCCCGTCCAGTATCTTCTACAGTCAGTGTAAATGTGCCTTTTGTTCCTTTGCAGGCTTTCTGGTAATTCTCAAGATAGCCGTCCCATGCTTCCGGTAATTTACTTACTACATTTGCAAGTGCAGTTTTTTCTGTTTCCTGATAGGAACCTGCTGCGAATACGGTGCTGCTGCCGGAAACAACCAGAGAAGCTCCCATTGCTGTAACAACAGCCTTTTTTAAAATCTGTCTGGTACGATTCATCATAAATCTCCCTCCATTTATTGTGATGATTGTATAGATATAGATAGTTTACCATGCTTTTGTCGAATATACAATATTTTTGAAGAATTATGGCACGATTGACTTTTTATTCTGTATTGTTGTATTATATATTCACATAAGAATCTTAAGACTTATCGAAAAGAGGAAATTTTCATGACAGAGACAGAGATTAAAACGCTGATTGAAAATCAGAGAAACTTTTTTCATACCGGTGATACTTTTCCGGTAAAAAAACGTATCGAGAAGCTTCGTAAATTAAAAACGGCTGTTTTGCAGCACGAGACAGAGATTAATGAAGCATTGAAAAAAGACCTTGGCAAAAGTGCTTTCGAAAGTTATATGTGCGAAACAGGACTTGTCTTAAGTGAACTTACACATATGATCCATCATGTAAGAGAATATGCCGAGAGACAGGATGTACCGACACCGATGGCACAGTTTGCTGCGCACAGTTATAAGAAACCGGTTCCTTACGGTGTAGTTCTTATTATGAGTCCATGGAACTATCCGCTTCTGCTTTCTCTGGATCCTCTGATCGATGCGATTGCCGCCGGTAATACGGTAATCCTGAAACCAAGTGCCTTCTCTCCTGCCACAACCGAAGTTGTCAAAGCGATTCTTGCAGAATGTTTTGATCCTTCTTATGTGGCGGTGGTCGAAGGAGGACGTGAAGAAAATACAGCTCTTCTGAGCGAACGATTTGATTATATCTTTTTTACGGGAAGTCAGCATGTCGGCAGAGAGGTTATGACAAAGGCCGCTGTACACCTGACTCCGGTCACGCTGGAATTAGGAGGAAAAAGTCCATGTATCGTTGACCGCCGATGCAATTTGAAACTGGCAGCCAGACGTATTGTGTTTGGTAAACTTCTGAACTGTGGACAGACCTGCGTTGCCCCGGATTATATTTACTGCGACCGTAAAATCAGGGACAAACTGGTACGGCAGATCATCCGGCAGATTAACCGGCAATATACGACGGAACCACTTAAAAATCCGGATTATGGAAAGATTATCAATGAGAAACATTTTCGTCGGCTGCTCGGACTGATCAATAAAGAAAAAGTTGCTGCCGGTGGAAATTATAATGAGGAAACGCTGCAGATTGAGCCTACGGTACTTGATAACGTAACCTTCGAAGACGCAGTCATGCAGGAAGAAATTTTTGGTCCGCTTCTTCCGATCGTTACCTATGATTCAATCGATGAAGCAATCGAAAAAATCAATTCCATGGCACATCCGCTGGCAGTTTATGTATTTACTTCCAGAGGAAGACTTGCAAACAAAGTGATGGAACGCTGTGATTTTGGCGGTGGCTGTATCAATGATACACTGGTACATCTTGCAACTTCCGAAATGGGATTCGGCGGATTTGGCGAAAGCGGAATGGGAGCATATCATGGCGAAGAAGGTTTCCGCACCTTTACACATTACAAGAGCATCGTAAATAAAAAGACCTGGCCGGACCTTTCCATACGGTATCAGCCATATAACCCTAAGAACGAAAGGAAACTCCGGAAGTTCCTGAAATGATCAGGAGCTTTCCGGAGCTTTTTCTTACAGATACTTTTTATCTGCAGATAATATCGTTTTGTGTACTTTTTTTCTGACAAAATAGAAACAGATTACCTGCATAAGGATTGTCAGAATCCAGGACACAGGATATGAAATGAAAAGGAAAGAAAGGGATCTATTATGAGGAAACAATCCAAAGATCCATACGATTCGTGTTCCAACGGTACCTATGATAGACAAAATCATTGGTACGCCAGAATGTCCCATTCCACGAAGTGCACCGGGAATCAGATCCATGATTCCGCAACAGAAATACGGTACGGTTGTATAGGCAAGAATTTCAATCCCACACTGGATAACGTCCGGATCACTGGTATACAGACGCAACAATTCATTACCAAAAAAATAAGCTCCACATCCCAATGTAAAGGAAAATGTAAAGGATAGGATAATACAGTCAAGAAGCACTTTGTCCATACGTTTTGTTTTCCGTACTCCATAATTCTGACTGGTAAAGCTCATACAGGATTGTGTAACAGAGTTTACAGATACATACAGAAATCCAAAAATATTATTTGCTGCAGTATATCCTGCCATTGCAATCGAACCAAAAGAGTTCACAGAAGATTGCAACAAAGCATTTGACAGGTTGATGACGGTACTCTGAATACCAGCCGGAATGCCCACTTGAAAAATTTGTTTCAGATAAAAGCTTTTTATCGTGAGTTTTGAGAATCTGAGCTGATAGCTTCCTTCTGAACGGTAAAGACATCGTAATACCAGAATACAGGAGATGCACTGAGAAACAATTGTTCCGATAGCAACTCCGGCTACACCCATGTTAAAAACAACGACAAGGAGCATATTCAGACCTGCATTCGCAAGACCAGATATGATCAAAAAGATCAACGGACGTTTCGTATCTCCTACTGCTCTCAGAATAGCTGCACCATAGTTATAAAGCATAAAAAATGGCATTCCCAGAAAATAAATTCGCATATAGAGTGTGGACTGGTCAATAACATTATCCGGAGTACCCATGATTTCCAATGCAAGCCGTGAAAAAAGAAGTCCTACAACTGCCATGATCATACCGCTTACGAATGCCAGGGCAATGGATGTATGTACCGTTTCCGACATTTCTTTGTTTTTTCCCGAAGCATAAAAACGTGCAGCAAGCACATTGGCACCAAGGGATATTCCAATAAATAAGTTCGTAAAAACAGCAATCAGCGCAGTCGTTGAACCAACTGCCGCAAGTGCTTCGCTTCCTGTAAACTGACCGACGACGATGATATCCACTGCATTGAACATTAACTGCAGGATTCCAGAAAGCATCAATGGCAGGGAAAATGAAACCAGTTTGTCCATGATCGTGCCGTTGCACATATCAATTTCATATTTGTTATTTTTCAAAACTACTCCCCCTAAGTTTCTAATACTATCAATTTCCATATGCCATTATACAGGTATGAATTTTCTTTTTCAAGCCATAAGCAGAACAGACCGACAAAAAAAACCCTCACGATACAGTTTCCTGTAAAGTGAGGGTAGGTATTACTCTGTTGGGACACAAATATTAGGCTATTTTAGTTTGCCTTATAACAACATCAACTTATGCATTCTTCTCAGCGATTGCTGCCTGTGCTGCTGCAAGACGAGCGATCGGTACACGGAATGGTG
>ERZ773103.3315-NODE-3315-length-13385-cov-13.392573_pt1 | contig 13385 bp, 10 predicted proteins | sample MGYA00511118_ERZ773103 | MGnify/ENA primary metagenome ERZ773103 (study PRJEB29015, sample SAMEA2737821) | human gut metagenome | biome: human gut; feature: human-associated habitat; material: faeces | place: China | collected 2012 ... | reverse complement strand
TGTTCAGATAAGCGATATTATAGCGTTTCCGCTCGGTTTCCGTCTCGTCTGAAAGATGTGGTGCCTGGTTCAAAGAAGTCTGGTAACGGTCGTGGGAGTAGGCAGCCAGATCCAGATCGTTTATGAACGAGTCCTTGAGAAACAGCGTTCGCACAGACATATCCGCAGACCACGGAAATCCGTCTCTGGATAAAAGATCTTCCCGGTAAAACCACGGATATCCGCCGAAAATCTCATCGGCACATTCACCGGTCAGTGCGACCTTATTGTGTTTTTTTACAAGGGAACAGAAGTAGAGCAGTGAGGAGTCCACGTCTGTCATACCCGGAAAATCCTTTGCGTCGACGGCATCTCTGAGTGCGGAAAAGAGCGTGTTTTCATCGCATTCCAGATACGTGTGGTTTGTGTGGTAGTGATCTAACATGATCCTGACATAAGGAAGATCACGCTCCGGTTGAAAGGCGTTGGATTTAAAATAAATGTCATTGTCCTTAAAATCAAAGGAAAAAGTATTTAAGGTTTCACCGTGTTTTTCCATGTAACGGCAGGCAATCGCGGTGACAATGCTTGAGTCAATGCCGCCGGACAAAAACGTGCACACCGGAACATCGGATACCATCTGTCTGGTCACGGAATCGCGCAGAAGAAAAGAGACAGTTTCCACTGTCTGTTCATAGGAATCGGTATGCGGGGCGCGGAACAGATCCCAGTAAGTGTGATCGGACATCGTATTTTCAGAAAAAATGAGATAATGTCCGGGAAGCACTTCGTTTACATCGTCAAAAATTCCATTTCCCATAGTTCGGGCAGGTCCGATCGCGAGAACTTCGCGCATGCCATCCATAGAAAGCCTCGGAGTGAATCCCGGAAAACAAAAAAGTGCCTTTGGCTCAGAGGCAAACAGGAGCTGTCCGGATACAAACGAGTAAAAAAGCGGTTTGATTCCTACGCGGTCACGGTATAAGAGAAGTTCTTTTTTGCTGTCATCCCAGATGGCAAAGGCAAAAATTCCATTCAGTTTCCGGACAAAACTGGCGCCGTACTGCATATAGGCATAAAGAATGACTTCGGTGTCCGTAGTCGTCGAAAATTCATAGCCGGACTGCCGCAGGTCACGGGCGAGTTCCCCGGTGTTATATAATTCGCCATTGTATACAATCGCGTATTCCTTTCCGTTCTTTTGGCGTATAATCGGCTGTTTCCCGGTGACAATGTCGCGGATACTTAAGCGCGCGTGGGAGAGACCGGTCATATCTGACAGATAGATCCCGGACTCATCATTTCCACGGTGCGCAAGACATTTGTGCATGGAAGTCAGCACAGATGCCCATTTTTCTTTCTGTTGTTGATAATTTCCTTCTGCGTTATAAAAACCTGCAATTCCACACATATATTTTTCCTTACATTCTGATCGCATTCTATTTTGGTTTAGTTTATGCTAAGGGGATGGATTCATGCATAGAATAGAGAAAAAAACGGAAAAGCGCATGAAGGAAAACTGTGGAAAGATAGAAAATATACTAAATCTGGCATTGGATGCCACGCGGGAGGAACGGGAAAAGTCCCTGAATCTGGATGTAGGATATGATGTTGCAGATGATAGCTGGGAGGTGATCGTAAAATTTTTTGGAACGACAGAGGAACTGCGGCAGAAGCTGTCGGAGCGTTTCCCGGAGGAACAGGCTCAGATTGGAATTTATAACCTCACAAATGAATATGCTATTTTAAGGATTCCGCAGCCGTTGGTAGAGCTTGTCGCATCCATGCCTGAAATTGAATATATGGAGAAACCAAAACGACTTTTTTTTTCGGTGGAAAACGGAAAAAGAAGTTCCTGCATCAATCCGCTGCAGACCGGTCAGGGTACAAGTCTGACCGGTAATCTGACAGGAAAAGAGGTGCTTGTGGCAGTCATTGATTCCGGAATTGACTATGCGCATCCGGATTTTTGCAACAGTGACGGAACGACAAGAATTGCTGTGCTGTGGGATCAGACGCTTGACACGGTCTACGAGCGTGAGACGATTAATCTGGCGTTAAGGCAGGAGAGTGAGCAGGAGCGGTACGCAATCTGCCCGAGCAGGGATGCATCCGGGCATGGTACGCATGTTGCAGGCATTGCGGCAGGAAATGGCAGGGCTTCCAATGGGCGGTACCGCGGCGTGGCATATGAGAGTGAACTGATCGTTGTGAAACTTGGTGTGCCGAGAGAGACTTCGTTTCCGAAAACAACGGAACTGATGAGTGCTGTGGATTTCTGTATTGCGAGAGCAAGGCAGTATGGAAAACCAATTGCATTAAATCTAAGCTTTGGCAATAATTACGGTTCCCATTCCGGGAATTCACTGATAGAGACCTATCTGGATGACATGGCGAATTACTGGAAAACGTCTATTGTGATCGGCAGTGGCAATGAAGGGAGCGCAGCAGTCCATACAGCGGGAAAACTGACGCTGAATGAGGAGCAGGAGGTTGAGATCGCGGTGAGCGCGTATGAGGCATCCTTAAATTTGCAGATCTGGAAAAATTATGTGGATGAAATCGGTGTCTCTGTGATCCATCCGGGCGGAACTGCGATCGGACCATTGCAGCGGATACAGGGAACCCAGAGATTTCAGTTGGGAGAAACAAACCTTCTGGTGTATTATGGAGAACCAAGTCCGTACAATCCCTACCAGGAAATTTATCTGGATTTTATCCCAGTGGGCAGTTACATTGACGATGGAATCTGGAAGATCAGGCTCACTCCCATCCGGATTACAGACGGCGCGTTTGACATGTGGCTTCCGGCAGGAAATGTGTTAAACAGCGGAACGGGATTTTTAAATCCGGTGGAGGAGACAACTCTCACGATTCCCTCTACAGCGACGAAAGTGATCACTGTCGGGGCATACGATGCGAGATTTGACCAGGCAGCTGCATTTTCCGGGAGAGGTTATACGAGGGCAACCAATCAGGTAAAGCCCGATCTTGTGGCTCCGGGGGTGGAGATCATGTCCTGCGCACCGGGCGGCGGCTATCAGGTGCGTACCGGAACATCCATGGCGACACCGTTTGTGACCGGAAGTGCAGCACTTTTGATGCAGTGGGGCATTACAGATGGTAACGATGCCTATCTATATGGAGAAAAAATGAAGGCATACCTGATCCGCGGTGCACGCAGGCTGCCGGGTTTTACAGCTTATCCGAATCCGGTATTGGGATGGGGAGCACTCTGTACAGCAAACAGTATACCATGAAAATACCGTAGGATCGCTGCCGGAACGGAGTCCGTGTAAACAGCAGCCCATAAAATGTTAAAAAACAGAAAAAAATTAACAGAAATATAACGTTTTGTGCTATACTTTACCATATGTAGTGGAGATTATGGTATCAGGGTACTTATCGTTGAACAGAAGATAATCAGAAGTACTTGATAATTACAAGAGTATGAGGGACAGAAGATGACTAATTTTGGGGAACATTATAATGCAGAATTATCGCATCAGGAGAGCGAGATCAATAAGAGAACCCTGTGGGAGATGGTCGGAGCGTTTATTGTTTTGACGGCGGTCTGGGGACTGGCGTTTGGCCGTTTTCCGACAGTAAATGCAATTGTGTTCAGTGTGACATATGCAATTTCTGCTGGCTTTTTTATTGCGTCTGTGATCTTATTTTTTAAAGCAGATCCATCGGATGAGCGTATGAAGTGTTTTTTTGTGACCGGCATCTGCATAATTTCAGCAGCAATGAACCTTATGTTCAGTTACCACATGGTTCTGGTGTATGTATTTCCACTCATCGTGGCAGTTCAGTATAAAGAGAAAAACGTATTATGGCTGTCTTATGCACTGGAAGTTTTTCTGCTGCCGGTCAGCATGATCGTGGGATTTTATTACGGGATCTGCGATCTGAACCTGCTGCTGCAGGGAAATCATACCAGGACATGGTATTTGTCTGAACTGGCAGATGGATTTGCGAGGATCCCTTTTTCGAAGATGCCGGTTGTGGTCATTATAGTTTACCGGATATTACCGCAGCTTCTGATCCTATTTGTGTTCGTGATGATCATCCAGCATACCATTGGCAGCATGCGGGAGGATGCTTATAGGATTGCGGAACTTACCTACCGCAAGGAGGTCGATTCTGCAACAAGGCTTTATAATAAGAATAAATATGAAGATATGCTTGCCAATTACTATACGATGGTGGAGCGTGTCGCCGTGGTTTTGTGGGATATCAATAATCTGAAAGAAATAAACGACCGCATGGGACATGGCATGGGAGATAAACTGATCGAGACAATGTCCGGTGCGATCTATGCACAGACAGATAGCCGGAAAAAGGCATATCGTATCGGTGGGGATGAATTTGTCATGCTCATCGAAAATCCGGAGAAACAGGAGGCAGAGCAGATCATCCAGAATGTCAGGGACAAACTTGCAAGACACAGGGAAGAAGGCGGTCTCAGGGTTTCGAGTGCAACCGGTACAGCGGAGGGAAACGGAATCGATATCTTAAAAATAGTACATGACGCGGATGAACGGATGTATGAGGATAAGAAGAGAGGAAAGGAGAGCCGCGAATATGCTATGTTTTATAGTGAATGAGCATTCCAGAAGCGGTAAAGGCGCAAAGATCTGGAAAGAAGCGGAAGCAGTTTTAAAAAAGAAAAACATTGCTTACGAATCATACGTCACCCAATATGAGGGGCATGCCTTTTCACTGGCATATGACATCTGTGAATGTGGGGCGGATGACATTCAACTTGTAGTGGTAGGTGGTGATGGGACCGCAAATGAAGTCATCAACGGAATGACGCATTTTGAGAAGGTACGCTTTGGTGTGATCCCGACCGGTTCCGGCAATGACCTCGCAAGGGGACTTGGAATCATGGGAACGCCTACAGAGGTGATCGGGCATATTTTAAACTGCAGGGAAGATTATGTGATGGATCTGGGGCAGGTGAGCTGGAACGGCTGTGAGAAGCCGAGATTATTTGCAATCAGTGCCGGGGCAGGACTGGATGCATTAGTCTGCAAGAAGGCTTTGAAGTCCAAGGTAAAAGACGCTTTGAATAAGCTGCATCTCGGAAAGCTTACCTATCTGTTTCTGACGGTACAGTCGTTATTTACCATGCAGACAACAGATGCAGGTGCAGTTTTTGATGGAAAAGGACAGAAAAACCATAAGAAAATGATTTTCGCTGCGGCAATGAATTTCCGGGCTGAGGGCGGCGGTGTGCCAATGGCACCGGGGGCAGATGCGCAGGACGGAAAGCTTTCGGTGTGTATGGCGTGGGGAATCCCGAAATGGCGCACTTTTTTATGTCTGCCATTGCTTGTGACAGCCAATCATCTGCGGATCAGAGGGTTTGAGGTGACAAACTGTAAGGAATATGACCTGAAGCTGAAAACACCTATGGTACTTCATGCAGACGGAGAGTACTGTGGGGATGTCACAGAGATGCACTTTCAATGTCTGCCCAAAAAACTGCATGTGATGTGGTGATCGAATAAATACGAATAAAACAAAAATTCCCTTCATACAATGTGATAACATATGGAGGGAATTTTTTTATGGACAATTATAGCGGAAATAAAGAGTATAACATTTACAGGGATATCAGAAATCGTACCAACGGGGAGATTTACCTCGGGATCGTAGGTCCGGTGCGCACCGGAAAATCCACCTTCATCAAACGGTTTATGGAGTTGATGGTACTTCCTTTTATGGAAGGAGAAGCAGAAAAAGAGAGAGCCATGGATGAACTTCCGCAGGCGGCAGCCGGAAAAACCATTATGACGACAGAACCAAAATTTATTCCACAGCAGGCGGCAGAGATCCGGCTTTCTGCATTCAAGATGGAAGAAGAACCGTTAAAGCTGCGTGTAAGACTGGTCGACTGTGTCGGTTTTCTGGCAGATGGGGCAGTAGGACATATGGAAGGAAATGGGAGCAGAATGGTAAAAACCCCATGGTCAGACCAGGAGATCCCATTTGCGGAGGCAGCATCAATCGGAACAGAGAAAGTCATCAGAGACCATGCGACGATCGGCATTGTAGTGACGACCGATGGAACGATCGGGGAACTGGAGCGGGAGAATTACATAAATGCAGAAGAGAGAACCGTCCGGGAACTGAAAAATATCGGAAAGCCATTTGTGATCCTGTTAAACTCGGCAAAACCTTATGCGCAGGAGACAATAAAACTTGCGTCGGAGATGGAAAAAAAATATCAGACAACGGCTGTGCCGGTCAACTGTGAGCAGCTGCGCAGAGAGGATGTCTTAAAAATTTTAGAGAGTGTGCTGTATGAATTTCCGATTGAACGGGTGGAATTTTTTATCCCGAAATGGACGGAAATGCTCTCCGCTGATCATCCGGTAAAAAGTGAGATCATTGCACAGGCATCGGATATTTTAAGTCATATGGAGCGCACGAAAGACGTTTACCAGCAGCAGTCAGAACCGGGAGACTGCATTTCAAAGATTAAAATGGATGAGATGGATCTCGCCTGCGGCTGTGTGAAGATCCGGATGGAGGTTGCAGAGCCGTATTACTATGAAAATATGAGTGAACTTGCAGGAGTTCCTATCCATGGTGAGTATGAACTGATCTCGATGATCCGCGAGATGGCGGCGAGGAAAGAATCTTATGAGAAAGTCGCAGGGGCTTTTGAGGAAGTGCAGATGAAAGGATATGGTGTTGTGAATCCGGGGTTAAAGGACATTGAACTTGCGGAGCCGGAACTGATCCACCATGGAAACAAGTTTGGGGTAAAAATTAAGGCAGTTTCCCCATCCATCCATATGATCCGTGCCAATATTGAGACGGAAATCGCTCCAATCGTGGGAAGTGAAGATCAGGCGAATGACCTGATCCGTTACATCCGGGAGGGACAGCAGAGTGAGGAGGGTGTCTGGAAAACTAATATTTTCGGTAAATCGATCGGTGAGCTGATGGAGGATGGAATCCGGAATAAAATTGCCATGATGGACGATGAATGCCAGCTGAAATTACAGGATACCATGCAGAAAATCGTGAATGATAATAACGGTGGAATGGTTTGCATTATCCTGTGAAATTTGGTAAGATTTAAGAATAACGAGCAGTGTTTATCGTCGGGAAAATCATAGATTTTTCCGGCGCACACTGCAATTTATGACGATCGGATGTCCAAAGTGGGGCATTCTGCTGCAGGATACAGGCAGTGATAAAAGTGGGGGATCGGTATGAACATTCGTTTTTATCATGCAAAAATATTATTGACGAAAGCAGATCACACCTTTGAGGTGACGGAGGGGGAACTCTGGGTAAGAGGAGACCATATCTGTTATATCGGGGATGGCACAGATACTTCTGCTGTCTGCAAAGAAGATGATATCATTATCTGGGACCGGGAGATCGATGCGAAGGGAAATCTTTTAATGCCGGGATTTAAGAATGCACATACGCATACACCGATGACATTTTTACGTTCTTTTGCAGATGATCTTCCGCTGCAGGAATGGCTGCAGCAGAAAGTGTTCCCAAACGAGGCAAGGCTGAAAGGGGAGGATACTTACTGGCTTGCGATCCTCGGGATTATGGAGTACCTGACGAGTGGTATCACCTCAAATTTTGATATGTACATTATGCAGGACTATCATATCAATGCCTATGTGGATACGGGGTTTCGGACTGTTTTTACAAGTGGATTGAACAACTTTACCGACAGTCTGGAAGTGCTTGAGGAAAATTATTTAAGGATCAATGAACTGAGTGACCTCACTTCCTATGTGCCTGGCTTTCATGCAGAATACACCACATCACGCCCACTGCTTGAGGGGGTAGCCAAGATTGCGGACAAGTATCACGCACCGGTCTGGACGCACAATTCTGAGACAGAGCGCGAGGTGGCAGAGTGTAAGGCACGCTGGGGAATGACACCAATACAGTTTACGGAAAGTCTGGGGCTGTATGAACATGGCGGCGGCGGTTATCACTGTGTCTGGCTGGAGGAGAAAGATATTGAGATATTGAAAAAACATCACATGTCGGTAGTGACGAACCCCGGTTCGAACACAAAGCTTGCTTCCGGTATCTGCCCGGTCAAAAGACTGCTGGATGAGGGGATCAATCTTGCAATCGGTACGGATGGACCGGCAAGCAACAACTGTCTGGACATGTTCCGGGAGATGTTTCTTGTGACAGGACTGGCAAAACTCAGGGAACGGGACGCTTCCTGCATGCCGGCGGAGGAGGTGCTTTATATGGCGACCGCCGGAGGCGCGTATGCGATGGGACTGCCGGATTGTGACTGTCTTGCAGCCGGGAAAAAGGCAGACCTTGTCATGATCGATCTGCAGCAGCCGAATATGCAGCCGGAGAACAACCTTGTGAAAAATCTGGTTTACAGCGGCAGCAAGCAGAATGTGAAACTGACGATGGTAAACGGAAAAGTACTTTACGAGGATGGAACATTTCTCATCGGAACTGATCCGGCAGAAATATATACAAAAGCAAATGAGATAATTGGAAGGATGAAGGAATGCAGGTAATATTTATACATCACAGCTGCTTTTTAGTGGAAGTGGATGAGAAGGTTTTGATTTTTGACTGGTTTGCGGGAGACCGGGTGAACGGCTATACGTTCCGTGGACAGATCCCGGAGTATGAGCCGGATACCCCGGTTTATGTGTTTGCAAGCCACAAACACAGAGATCATTTTGACATGGATGTGCTCCACTGGGCAGAGCGTTACAGCAACATACATTATATTTTCTCAAAAGACTGCAGGATGTCACCTCATTTTCTGGAAAAACACGGGTTTGACCTGTCTGTCCGGGAATTGATCACATACGTTAGTCCGTGCGAAAAATATCAGGTGGATGACTTGGAGATTGAGACGCTGCGCTCCACGGATGCAGGCGTTGCCTTTTATGTGAAGACAAACGGGGCAAGTTTTTATCATGCCGGGGATCTCAACAACTGGAAATGGGATGGAGCAGGGGAACTTGTCAATGGCATTATGGATGTCAATTATAAGAACCAGATTAAAAAACTTGCAAAGAAAGACATCAACCTGGCATTTGTGCCGTTTGATCCAAAACTTGGGATGTATCAGTCACTTGGCATGGAATATTTTCTGGAGAACACGAATGCAGAGTATGTGTTTCCAATGCATATGTGGCAGGATTATTCCGGGATACAGCCTTTTATCAAAAGACTGAGCAATCAGGCGATGGCGGACCGGATCGTGCCAATCGTCCATGAGAATCAGGTATTTGAAATCCGGGAAGAATAAAAGATGGTAGTTTTTGCTGGAAAAGATGACATTTTTTTTAATAAAAGATGACAGCTTTTAGAAGAAAAGATGTTGAATACTTGACGATAAACAAATAAGTGAGCTATAATATTTAAATTGTGAGCCGGCTTTCATTTTTGCAGTGCATAAGTGTCAGCCATAGCAGAAAGGCAGGTAGAAGAAATGGCATTTTTAGGATCATTTTTACAGTATGCAATTATTATGGTGATTTTGGCAGCAATCGCTCTGGCGGGATTTTTTGCAGGCAAAAAGCTGCGGGAAAACAAAGATGCAAAAGCAGCGGCGGAAGCTGATACGGCAGCAGAACACGAGGTTAAATAATTTGTAACTATATAGATAGTTTCTTAGAAGGAAACAGCTGGTAATTACAATTTTATTAAATAAAAAATGTACGGCAGAGAAGTGCCTGTACAAAAGATTTTGGAGGAACTTAGTCGTGAAGAAATTTTACGGTGAAAACGAATTACGAAGAATGTACCTTGAATTTTTCGAGAGCAAGGGACATCTTAAAATGAACAGCTTTTCATTGGTACCACACAATGATAACAGCTTATTACTGATCAATGCAGGTATGGCACCATTAAAGCCATATTTTACAGGACAGGAGATTCCACCTCGCAGAAGAGTGACAACCTGCCAGAAATGTATCCGTACCGGTGATATCGAGAACGTTGGTAAGACAGCAAGACATCTTACATTCTTTGAGATGCTTGGTAACTTCTCTTTCGGAGATTATTTTAAGCATGAAGCGATCGCATGGTCCTGGGAGTTTTTGACAAAGGTTCTCGGATTAGAAGAGGACAGACTGTATCCATCCATTTATGGTGAGGATGATGAAGCATTCGATATCTGGACAAAAGAAGTCGGAGTTCCGGCAGAGAGAATCACAAGATTTTACCGCGATCCGGAAACCGGAGAGTGTGATAACTTCTGGGAGCATGGTGCCGGTCCTTGCGGTCCATGTTCTGAGATTTACTATGACCGCGGAGAAAAATACGGCTGTGGCAAACCGGACTGTAAAGTAGGATGTGACTGTGACCGTTTCATGGAAGTATGGAACAACGTATTTACCCAGTTTGAGGGAGATGGAAAGGGTGGTTACACCGAACTTTCCCAGAAGAACATTGATACAGGTATGGGACTTGAGCGTCTTGCAGTTGTCATGCAGGATGTAGATTCCGTATTTGATATCGATACCATGAAAGCAATCCGTGACAGAGTATGTGAGCTGTCAGGTAAGAAATATGAAGTGGATGCAATGGATGATGTTTCGATCCGTCTGATCACAGACCATATCCGTTCCTCAACATTTATGGTCTCCGATGGTATTATGCCATCTAACGAAGGACGTGGCTATGTACTCCGCCGTATCATCCGCCGTGCTGCACGTCATGGAAGAATGCTTGGAATCGACGGTATTTTCATGGCAGAGCTTGCAAAGACTGTGATCAACGAGAGCAAAGACGGTTATCCGGAATTAGAAGAAAAGAAAGATTTTATCTTAAAAGTACTTGCACAGGAAGAAGAGAAGTTTGCAAAGACGATCGATCAGGGTCTTGCAATCTTAGAAGAAATGGAAAAAGAGATGATCGCATCCGGTTCCAAAGTATTATCCGGAGACAATGCGTTCAAGCTTTATGATACTTATGGATTCCCAATGGATCTGACTTCCGAGATCTTAGAGGAAAAAGGCTTCACGATTGATGAAGACGGCTTCAAAAAGGCGATGGAAGTACAGCGTACAACAGCAAGAAAGAATCGTAAGACTACAAACTATATGGGAGCAGATGCGACTGTTTATGATGAGATCGATCCTTCCGTCACAACAGAGTTTGTCGGATATGATAAATTAGAGACAGCATCTACGGTGACAGTACTTACTTCTGAGACTGAGATTGTGGAAGCATTATCCGATGGTGAGATCGGAACGATCATCGTAGAGGAGACACCATTCTATGCTACCATGGGTGGACAGCAGGGAGATAAAGGTGTGATCTACACTGCTGATGGTACATTCAAAGTGGAAGATACCATCAAGTTATTAGGTGGAAAAGTGGGACATGTCGGCAAAATGACAAGCGGCATGATCAAGTCCGGTGATAAAGTTACGTTATCTGTTGACGCAGATCTTCGTGGCAAGACTTGTAAGAACCATTCTGCAACACACTTATTACAGAAAGCACTCCGTGAAGTATTAGGTACTCACGTAGAGCAGGCTGGTTCTTATCAGGATGCTGAGAGAACACGTTTTGACTTCAGCCATTTCCAGGCTATGACAGCAGAGGAGATCGCAAAAGTTGAGAAGATCGTAAATGATGAGATCGCTGCAGACCTTGAGGTGCGTACGGATGTCATGACCGTAGAAGAAGCCAAAAAGACAGGCGCTATGGCGTTATTTGGTGAGAAATATGGTGAGAAAGTACGTGTCGTATCCATGGGAGAATTCTCCAAGGAGTTCTGTGGTGGTACACATGTAAAACACACAGGCGAGATCACTGCATTCAAGATCATTTCTGAGAGCGGTGTTGCTGCCGGTGTACGTCGTATTGAGGCGTTGACAGGTGATAATGTATTCGCATATTATAAGAATATCGAAGCTGAATTAGAGAGAGCTGCAAAAGCTGCAAAGACAACTCCGGCTGCATTGGTTGAGAAGATCGAGCATATGATGGCTGAGATCAAGGCGTTAAATGCAGAGAATGAGTCCTTAAAGAGCAAAGCTGCCAAAGAGGCACTTGGCGATGTTATGGATCAGGTTGTAGAAGTAAAAGGTGTAAAACTTCTTGCAACAAGTGTTGCAGGGGTTGACATGAACGGCTTGAGAGACCTTGGTGACCAGCTCAAAGGAAAACTCGGAGAGGGCGTTGTAGTGCTTGCTTCTGAGGCAGACGGCAAAGTAAATCTTGTCGCTATGGCAACAGAGGAGGCAATGAAGAAAGGCGCTCATGCAGGAAACCTTATCAAAGCGATCGCAGGAAAAGTTGGCGGTGGCGGCGGCGGACGTCCGAATATGGCACAGGCTGGCGGTAAGAATCCGGCAGGAATCCCGGATGCGGTAGCCGAGGCTAAGGTAGCGCTGGAAAATCAGATTAAATAATAATTTGATGAAAAAAATAGAATTGTCTGAATTTTTCTAAATATAAGAAAAACTATTGACGTGAACATTTTTTATGCTATAATAACTTATAGTGCAATGAAATTTACCCAAACAGTTGAATATGCACAATACGCAACTGGAGGGAGGTTAGGTGTGAGATAATGTCTAGTGTAATAGTAAAAGAGAACGAGACTTTAGATAGCGCTTTACGTAGATTTAAGAGAAACTGTGCTAAAGCAGGTATCCAGCAGGAGATTCGTAAAAGAGAACATTACGAGAAACCAAGCGTAAGACGTAAGAAAAAATCTGAAGCAGCAAGAAAAAGAAAATACAATTAATGTATGTAAAAGAAGCTATCGTGTATGCGGTAGCTTCTTTTTTAGAAATTTTAGGTCAGTTTGTCAGGATCAGTTTTTTTGTTGGATCGTTTTACCTGAAGTTTACAATTAGAAAACAAAAAAAATACAATTAATATCATAAATATCTTGACACTGAAATATGTGTATGATAGACTTTCTTTCGTGTGAAAAATAAAAATCGTTTTTTCATGCAAATGTATGACCACTCAGATTACTGAGGCAGCCTAACGGACAGGCGGGTCGGTTGCCGGTGTGGTAAGGAGACCACGTTATTGATTGAGTCAGAAGCTCAAATTTTATAAGTTGATTACTTTATAATCAGTGTGTAAGCACATCATCTTGTGAAACGGTCAATAAGAGTGACATATATTTGCAGTTGCGATGCAGACAAAGGCAGAAAGCAGAGAGCGGCAGGCAACGGATTCTTTGAAAAACGATATTTGGGATCGCATCGAGAGTAAAAAGGATTCCAATATGGAGAACGAAGGTCAACAGAGATGATTGCTCAGGCAGTTGTCTCTTTTTTTATGTAATCGAAAACATCATTTCTATTACATAAAATGTGAAAATGATTATCTTAAAATTATAAATTGCAATGGAGAAAGTTATGAACAGAGAAGATCAGAAAAGAGCTCCCATT
>ERZ773103.3311-NODE-3311-length-13411-cov-3.463462_pt1 | contig 13411 bp, 11 predicted proteins | sample MGYA00511118_ERZ773103 | MGnify/ENA primary metagenome ERZ773103 (study PRJEB29015, sample SAMEA2737821) | human gut metagenome | biome: human gut; feature: human-associated habitat; material: faeces | place: China | collected 2012 ... | reverse complement strand
TGCACACTCCCGACTTTGCACAACGATAATAATCGGTCTGCTGTTTGTTTTGCCCGATAATATTGCGCAGGAAATTGCCCTCTTTGTCCACTGTCTCGGTATATTCCAATTTCACTTCCTGACCGGCTTCCAGCTGCAACTCAAAAGACACATAGCCGACAATATTTTCTCCCGCGTCGATCAGCAGTTCTCCGTTCGGTGTCCGGCAGACTTTCGGTGTGATCGTGCGCAGAACCCGCACCGGCTCGATGGACTGAAGTTCCAACTCTTCATACCCATAATCCCGAAGAACAACCGGCTTCCAGTCACTGTCGTCATATCCTGCTTCCAGCCATCCGTCCCGCTCTTTGCCCGCATCATAGGATTCTCCCACGATCAGATCCGCAAATTCCCACGCGCCCTCATTCCATTTCACCGCTTCGTCGGATCCGATCGTCCGGCGGCATCCGTCTTTTTCGGTAAGGTTAAGCTGGAACAAAAGCGCACTTTCTTTTCCATACTGCTGCCCGATGCCGACTGCACCGATTTTTCCGGTATACCAGCCGTCTGCCAGAACGACGCCGATCACATTTTCCCCGCTGTGTAAATGTGCTCTTACATCGATCGCCTGATACTCCAGCCGCTTACCGTAAGATGTATTGCCCGGCGCGAGAAAATCGGAAACAAGCGTTCCGTTGACCCACAATGCGTAAATTCCGTGCGCCGTCACATAGAGTCCGGCTTTCTCCGGCTGTTCTTCCAGCATAAACACTTTTCGCATATAGACTGCCGGATCCAGCTTCTCCCGCGGATCGTCCTGTTCGATCACGGTCGTGATCGGCTGTGCCAGATCCGTGATCGGTTTTCTAGTCCGCCCCGGTTCCACCCATTTGGCGCTCCATGAAGAAATCCCCGTGACAAAAGAATTGCCCTCCGCCCGGTCTTTGCTTCCGTCGGTTCCCTCACAGCTTACCTCCCAATGATAAGCGGTCTCCGGCTCTAACTCTGCCGTACAGAAAATATCATGTCGGTTCACGCTTTCGCATATACCGCTGTCCCACACGCAAATGTTGTCCTCGTCATACAGACGGATTTGATAATTTTTCTGTCCGCAATCCCCCGAAAGTTTCCACGAAAATCGCAGTGTCTTATCGTAAACACACACCGCATCGTATATTTTGATCATAATAAACCTTGCTCCTTTCCGTTTTATCACAAAAGATTTCTTGTCCGTGTTGCTCATATTTCCAGTGTTGCTCGTATTCTACCATCTTTTCGCTTCTGTTTCTTATACATTTCAGTTCCATTCCATATCAGATTTTTGTACATAAAAAGAGACGCCGCTCATTTGGACGTCTCTTTGGATAAAAATCATATTTTACTTTTTATTCTTTCTTCACACTTACCGCTTAAATCTTCCGACTTTTGTCAGGCGGTTCGGCAGTTTCGGCACTTTGCCCGATGTCTTGATGATCGCGCCCGCATCGCAGGCTTCGATACATTTTCCGCACTGGTCGCAGTCAAATTCATCGATCATGTGGATGTATTTTGCTTTTCCCTCGATACAGTCTTTCGGGCACACATCCGCACATTCTCCGCATCCCTGGCAGAGCTTCGGATCGATGTAGATCACTTCTTCCGAGAAACATACGCCTGCCGGACATTTTTTCTTCTTGATATGCGCTGTAAATTCACTCTCGAATTTGTCCACCGCACTCAGCGCGATTTTTGAGGAAACCTGTCCCATCGTACATGGTGTGGAGTACGTCATCGCCTCTCCGATCTCTTTTGTCAGATCGAGGAATTCCGCTTTTCCTCTTCCCTCGGTCGTCTCTTTCTGCATATACTGTAACTGCAGAAGTCCCTCGCGGCAGAATACACATTTTCCGCAGCTCTGTTTACGGGACGCAAGCAATGCTTTTTCGGTCTCGCTTACGATACAGTCGGAAACTTTCAGGACACGGAGCACACCGTTGTCCGGATGTACTTCTTCCAATGTCATCTCTGCCGCTTCCGGTCCGTAATATTCATATCCGATGCAGAATCCTTTTGCGCCTGCCACATCTTCTGTCAGCTCGGACACTTTTGTCTCTGCAGATACTTTTTTCAGCTCGCTTCCGTTGACCGATACATACACGCCGTCTTCATAGCTTCCTGCAAATGTATCCGCCAGATTTGCAGCGGTCACGATATGGATCAACGCGCTTCCCTTGCATGCGCGCACATTGACCAGTCCTACGATCAATTCCACGCCTGCCTGCTCTGCCGCTTCTTTCACTGCCGCTTCCTTATCTGCCGCATATTCCGGAAGATAAAGCGCCTTTTTCTCGGTTCCGAGCGCATAGGCTGCAATCGCGATTCCGTCCATCACTTTCTTCGGATCTGCCAGAAGCACTTCCAGAAGAACGCCTGTCGTGTCCGCGTTATTCAGCGCAGCGACAACGCCAAGTTCTTTTTCTTCTTCCTTGCTTTCTTCCACCGCACGGACAAGACGTTCGGAAAGCAGTTCTTTTTCCAGTCCGTATTCTTTAAGTCCGGATGTTTTGATCTGTTCCAGGACTTCTTCTCTGCTCAATTTCATTGCACATTCCAAAGCACTCATTCCTTACGCCTCCTTATTCTCTGTAAAATCGCCCCAAAGTCTCGGTCCGGAGATCTGCAGACGAAGATCGCACTGCAGACAGCGTCCTGCTTCCGCGCAAATGTCGGAATCGCAGATTCCATGGTCGAATAAGTTAAAATTATCCTGACGTTTCTCTGCCTCGTCGATCTGTGGCTCTTTCCGTTCTTCGTATCCGAATCCCGGGCACTGTCCGATATACGGATCTGCATTCTGTTCCGGAGCCAGTTTCTCGGAAATGTCTCCGTCTCCGCCCAGATATTTATCGATCTGGCTTGCCGCCTCACGTCCGGACTCGATCGCCATGATCACCGATTTTGTTCCGTAGATCACGTCTCCTGCCGCGAAGATTCCCTCCACGGAAGTCGTTTTATCTTTTTCCATATCTTTGACAACGATACTGTTTCCTCTTCCCAGTTCCAGTCCGGCTTCTTCTGTGATGTCCGGTCTCTGTCCGACTGCAAAGATCACGGTGTCTGCGTCGATATGATGTTCGCTTCCCTCTTCTTTCTCGATGATCGCACGACGGTTCTCATCAAATGTAAAGGATTTTACATTCATGAAGTCCACACCTGTCACATGGTCTTCGCCTGTGATCCGCTCAAATGTCTGCGCCGGATGTACGAAGATTCCCTCTTCCTGTGCCTGTGTGATCTCTTCCTCGTCAGCGGTCATCACATCTCTTGCTTCCAGACACGCAAGGTGGATTTCTTCCGCTCCGAGACGTTTTGCGGTTCTTGCACAGTCAAACGCAACGTTTCCTCCGCCGAGTACGATGATCCGTTTTCCGATTCCGGTTTCATTTCCCATGCTTGCATTGCGCAGGAAATCTGCGTTTAAGATCACGCCGTCCAGCTCGCTTCCCTCCATCGGAAGACGCACGCCTTTATGTCCGCCGATCGTCATCAGCACTGCGTCGTATTCTTTCAAAAGCTCTGCCGGTTTCTCGACTTTTGTATTGACTTCGATCTTCACACCCTGCTCTTCGATCACTTTCGCTTCCTCTGCGATGATCTCTCTCGGCAGACGATAAGACGGGATTCCGTATGCCATCATACCGCCCACGGTCGGAAGCGCTTCTTTCAATGTCACGTCATGTCCCTGTTTGCGCAGGTAATATGCCGCTGTCAGACCTGCCGGACCTGCGCCCACTACGCAGACTTTCTTTCCGGTATCGGCAAGCTGTTTTCCTTTGCCTTTCCAGTAGGATCCGGTATCGTGGTCTGCCGCATACCGTTTGATGTTGCGGATCGACATTGCTTCGCTGACTTCTTTTCTCTTACATTCCAGTTCACATACATGGTTACAGATATATCCCAATGCTTTCGGGAACGGAACTTTTTCACGGATCACTGCCGCTGCCGCATCAAATTCTCCGTTTTTCACATGACGGATATAACGCGGTACGTCGGTGTGTGCCGGACATGCGTGACGGCACGGAACAACGGCTTCTTCTTTTTTCACTTCGCTGTTCATCAGCTTGTCGCGGATCGTTCCGGTCGGACATACTTCCACGCACGCTCCGCAGAAACGGCAGTCCGCGTCTTTCAGCAGTTTGTTATGTAAGGTTCCGACATAAGTCTCCATCTCTTTTTTCTGGTACTGAAGCACTTTTACACCGCGCAGTTCGTTACATGCGCGCACACATCTTCCACAGAGGACACAACGGTTCATATCGTGCAGGATCAACGGATTGTCTTCCTGCGGACGGAATCCTTTTGTGCGCATTTTCAGACGTCCGGTCTTCGGTCCGATATACTGGATCAATGTCTGCAGCTCGCAGTTTCCGTATTTCGGACAGGTGGAACAATCTTCCGGATGTCCGGTCAGAAGCAGCTCGAGAGCCAGCATTCTGAGTTTCTCCAGTTCCGGTGTCTTTGTATGGATCACCATTCCGTCTTTCGCTTTCAATGTACAGGATGTGGTCGCCCCCTCCTGTCCCTCTACTTCTACCACGCACATCCGACAGGACCCAAGCGGGCTTAAGTCTTTGTGGTGGCACAGGTGCGGAATATAGATGCCTGCATCCAGAGCACATTCCAGCACGTTTTTATTCTCCGGAACTTCCAGTCTTGTTCCGTCAATTGTAATCACTGCCATGTCAGCAACCTCTCTTTCTCGATTCGTTCTTTCTTAATCTATATGTTGAAAATGCCGTTTCTCCTAGAAAAGCAGGCGGACACATCCGTACATTCCCGCATCGTTTCCGAGCGTCGCCAATGTGATCTCTGTCGCCTCACAGGCATGGAATGTCCGCTCTGTAAATTGTTTCTTGATGCCGTCGATCAGGATCGCTCCGGCGCGGGATACGCCTCCGCCGATCACAAAGACTTCCGGATCTACGATCGATGCGATGTTTGCCAAAGCGGTTCCTAAAATCCTGCAGAGTTTCTCTACCAGTTCTGCTGCTATTTTATCGCCGTCTTTCGCCGCATCGAAAATGTCTTTTGCAGTCAGGTTTTCCAGACTTCTTAATACGGTCTCGCTGTCGTCCGCTTCCAGTTTCTGTCTTGCCATGCGGACAATTCCCGTAGCGGAAGCATACTGCTCGAGACAGCCTTTCTTTCCGCATCCGCAAGTGTCTGTCTCATCGTCGCGCATCTTGATATGTCCGATCTCTCCGCCTGCGCCGTGGAATCCGGAGATCATTTTACCGCCGATGATGATCCCGCCGCCGACTCCGGTCCCGAGTGTGACCATCACGACGTCCTCATGACCTTTTCCGCCGCCCTGCCACATTTCTCCTAATGCGGCAACATTCGCATCGTTTCCGGCTTTTACGAGAAGTCCTGTCTTCTCGGACAGGATCTGCTCAACGTTGATCACGCCCCAGCCTAAGTTTACACATTTGTGAACGGTTCCGTCCGCTCCAACCGGTCCCGGAACGCCGAGCCCGATTCCCTGCACGTCGTCCTTTGCGATCTGCTTTTCTTCCATTTTCCCGAGAACAGCCGCTGCCACATCGTCGAGGATCGCCGCGCCGTTGTTTTCAGTGTTGGTCGGGATCTCCCATTTCTCCACGATCACACCGCTCATATCAAACAGTCCGATCTTGCAGGTCGTTCCTCCGATATCTACTCCAAATCCATACCGTTTCATTGATTTTTCTCCTTTTTTGCCTTATTTGCCGATGCGATCCACACGATCACACCGAATATCAACATTCCGGCGAATGAAATCACGAACTGATTTCTTGCCGAATTTTCACCAAGTAATTTTGCCACGTTACCAAGAAAGATCGGTGCGATCAGACCGCCGATCCCGCCGATGATCGAAAACATTCCGCTTGCTTTCGCCACTGCTTCCTGCTCCACGGAGATCGAGATCAGATAAGATCCGATCGCCATAAAACAGCTCAATGACACGCCGCAGAGCGCACTTGCAATATAGATGCCCGCCATGCCGGGTACAAACAAGATCACGCCGTATCCCACCGCCGCCGCGAAGATCGAAAACGTCAGCGTATACGTTTTGAAGAATCCGGAGATCTTTGCGAAAAACATCCCCACAAGCAGTGCGAACGCCGCATTGACCGCGGTTACCACACCTGTCACCGACGGATCTTCCGTAATATTCTGCGTGATATAAATACTGATGTTTGTGTTATACGCATTGATAAACAACGTATGTACAAACGATGCAAAGGAAATCACAAACACCATTTTATTCAGTTTCAGATCCGATGCTTTTTCCACCTGTGCGGGCGGCGTCTCGATCAGCACTGCTTTCACGCCGAGCAGCGCTGCAAATGCGATCAAATATACAAGATAAAAATACCGGTAACCGATCCCCGCCAGCATTCCGCCGAGCAGATTTCCCACCATCGTTCCGATTCCCATGCCGACAACGTGCAGTCCCATATAACCTGCCCGCTCTTCCGGCGGGAAAAATTCACTGATGATCGCGGTATTCATCGGACCCATAATACCATATCCGAATCCGATCACGATCCGCGCGATCAAAAGTACCGCGAAACTTTCCAGAAAAAACGGAAGCACACCGCAGCATCCGACGATCAAAAGCCCCAGTAATGTAATATTTTTCTTGCTGATCTTCGTCGTCATCCAGCCGACCATCAAAGAACCGACGATCAGAAGCAGATACATGATCGTCTGCAAAAGCTGTACCGCGCTCGTTCCGTACTGCTGGTATTTCTCATTTAAAATACCGAGTACCGGCAGGATTCCCGTAATGTTCAGCCCAAATGCAAACGCTACGATAAATACGCTTGCCGCCACACGACGTTTTACCGACGGTGTGATCTCCGTTTTTGTCACACATTCTGACATTTTTTCAACCTCTTTTCGATCTTATTCGCAAGGTTGTAATACGTCCCAGTGCTCCGCGAGCATTCCTTCTTCCAGTCTGTAAATATCAACGACACGACATCTTGTCGTTCCGTCCGGAGCTACATTTTTCAGATAGACCGCAACCATATCGTTTTCCGCGATCAACATCTGGATATCAAGGGCAAATTCCGGATGCTCCCGAAATTTCTCCGCAAAAGCCCGTTTCAGCCCGTCTCTTCCCTGTTCTACTCCCGGGTTATGCTGAACGTAATCTTCCCTCACGTAGCGATCCGCCGAATCCACGATATGATCGTTGAAAAACTCCTGATAAAATCTGCGGATCACTTCTTTATTTTTTTCCTCCATATTCTACCTCCGCCCGTTTTCGGGCCAGTTTGATCTCAGGCTTCCTTATAAGCCTGTTTTCTAAAACAGAGCGGATACCGTTTCCAAAAAGGAGTCATACCCGCTCTGCCGCTTTATTTTACACTATCTGCTATGAATCTGACGTTTCCGACTTTGTTTCTTGGCTTTGTTTCTTAGTCTTCGTCTTCTACATACTCTGCCGCGCTCATACCTGCGATACGTCCGGTATTTACCGCAAATCCCATGGAGTTACCCGGAAGCAGGAACATGTAGCTGTCGTCATAAATGTTACATGCGTCTGCACCTGCCGCATACAGTCCCGGAACCGGCTCGAAATCTTTATCGCATGCTTCGCAGTTCTCGTTGATGCGGATTCCGCCGACTGTTCCGTATCCGCCCGGACGGATCCGTGCCGCATAGTATGGAGCTTTTGTCAGAGGTCTCATATATTTCTTCGGTTTGAAGAATTCTTCGTCTGTGCTGTCGCAGAAATCATTGTATTCATCTACGGTATCTACCAGATTGTCTACATCGATTCCTACCATTTCAGCCAGTTCTTCGATGCTGTCCGCAATGAACAGTCCCTCGTTTCCGTTTGCCTGTGCCATCTTTACACCCTCAACAAAATCCGATACATCCGGATCCGGACGAACAAGGCTTACGTTGTCAACGCCGTTCTTCATGTAGTATTTTGCGATGGAAGAATCAATGATGCTGATGACAACTTTTCCTTTCTGGTGAGAAGCCACGTTGGAGAGGAATGTTGTATTCTGCATATGATCTTCGTTCATCACACGTTTTCCCTGCAGGTTCACAAGGAGGTTCGGCTGGCTCATGATATTTCCGACGCTTCCCGGAAGATCGTCCACACCTTCGATCGCAGCTGCCTGCTCAATACGTACCGGAAGCTTGTCTGCGCCTGCTTCCCATGCCATCTTCAGACCGTCTCCCATGATTCCCGGGATCGCGAAGTTGAACATGTCTACACCGTGTTTGTATCCGGTCTCTTCTTCGATGAACTCTTTGTTGCATCCTGCTCCGCCTGTACAGATGATCGCCGCCTTACAAGCGATCTCGATCTCTTTTCCGTCTTTGTCTGTTGCCAGAACGCCTGCTACTTTTCCGTCTTTCTTGATGATCTTCTTTGCCGGAGTTTCAAGCAGGAATTTTACGCCCATTTCCTGTGCTCTCGCGTAAAGCGCTTTGTTCATAAAGGAAGCCGCTCTCGGTCCGATTCCTGTGTCTGTCTTTACGATATGCCATGTAGCTTCTGATTTCGGGAAGTAACGGAATGCTCCCTCGAACTCTACGCCCATGTCTTCCAGCCATTCGATCGTCTCTCCGGACTGCTCGAAGTAACGTTTTACAAGTCTCGCATCTACATTGTAGTGTGTGTATTCCATGAACATGTTGAACGCTTTCTCTACGCTGATGTCGATCATGTTCTGTTTCTGGTATTTGGTTCCGATTCCTAATGGTCCCATTCCCATGTTTGCCGCGCCGCCGACTGCCGCCGCTTTCTCTACAACGATGACTTCAGCTCCGTCTTCCGCTGCCTGAACGGCTGCGGATAATCCGGACGGACCGCCTGCAATTACTACGATTTGTGTTTCATAATCTGCCATTGTCTTTCCCTCGCTTTTTTACTATTAATAAGTTCCTTGATTTACTGTTATTGTACTTTCTTTTTGAAAACGGAAATATCTGTTTTTTGATGAAAAACGCCCCGTTTTTTGTCCTAAAATATATGATTTTTTCAAAGAACAGCAAAAAAACATATATTATTTTTGCTGTCACGGTAAATATGTCACATCAAACTCCGGTATTTCCCGCACGTCTTCCCGATACAGGTCCGAAACCGCATATCCGAGACTGCATCCCTCAAATGCATAGTTTTCTTCTTCCGGAAGTCCGAACAGACGCTTCATCGCCTCCTGGTCTTTCACGTCGCTGACGCCGGAGCAAAGCTTAAATCCCAATCCGAGTTCCGTCGCACGCAGCCACATATTCTCCATCACATAGCCGAGCGCCGCGTGTTCTCTCGCCGGCCGCCCTGACCGCTCCGGCATACACAGGATAGTTTTCTTCCAAATGCTTTTCTTCTACTTCGCGCAGATCTTCTTTTCTCGCTTCCAGAACAAGATCCATCAGTTTTTCCGCCGTTTCGCTTCCTCTTTTTATCACAAAAAAGTGACGGAAATCGGTCTTTCCCGCCTGCGCCAGTCCGGCAAACGGAGCCAGTCTTCCCGCTTCCAGAACCTGTTCGATCTGCTCCTGTTTTACTTCTTCGTCCGTATAATTTCTTGTGGACTTTCTTTTTCGGATTGCCTCATATACTTCCATTTTTATGTCTCCTTAAAGCACAATTCAGCAACAAGTCTCCCTGCTGCTGAATTGGTGTGTTTTATTTTATATTATTTCTCAAATTCGATTGCTTTTCCGGTACGTGCGGATTCTCTTACTGCATCCATCACGCACAGAACACGTCTTACCTGTTCCGGTTTGATGATCACTTCTTCTTCGCCGTTAAATGCTTTCAAGAAGTGCTCAAAATACATTCTATGCGATACGTTTACTTCCGGAAGCGGTTCTTCCTGAAGAAGTCCCGGTGCTGCCGGTCCGAAGCTTCTTGTCGGTCCTGCCGCTGTCATTGTGATCTTGCCCGGTACATTTTCAAGCAAATGTGCGGTACGCACGATTTTTCCCTCACCTGCAAATCCGTCGATCATTGCAGATCCTTTGTTTCCGCCGATGAACCATCCGCGCTTCGGTGTCAGATAATATGTTCCGAGTTCGATCTCTGCTGTCACACCGTTTGCAAATTTCATGATGATATTGAAGTAGTCGTCTACATTTTCATTGATGACATTCTGTACGTCTGCATACAGAGATACGATATCGGATTTTACCATATCCAGCATCTGGTCGATCAGATGAACGCCCCAGTCGTAGAGCATTCCTCCGCCCATCTCCGGATATACATGCCAGTCGTGCATGTTTCCGTTGAATCCGTAAAGCTGGGATTTGATCACATACATATCTCCGACCATGTTTTTATCATAAACTTCTTTCATGATACGGTAGTCGGTATCCCATCTTCTCTGCTGATGTACTGTGAAGATCACGCCATTCTCTTTACATGCCGCTACCATCTCGTCAAACTCTGCAACGCTCATCGCTGCCGGTTTCTCACAGATAACGTGCTTTTTCGCTGCTGCGGCTTTCTTTACCATCTCCGGGTGGCTTGGGTTCGGAGTGGATACCATCACAACGTTGATATCCGCTTTTTCCAGCATCTCGTCGATGCTTCCGTATGTCTCTACTCCCTCCGGAGCGTCTTTTAACTGTTCCGGATTGGTATCCGCAACTGCCACGAGATCGATCTCATCAAATGTAGCCATCATATCTGCGTCACAGTGTCCCATGAAACCAAATCCGACGATTCCTAATTTCATTTTTTCCATAATCTTATCCCTCGATTGCTCTTCTCATTGCTTCCTGGTGACGTCTTACCTGCTCGATACTGTCTACTTCCATATCTGCTCTCAAGTGCTCTCCACCCTCATACTCTGAACTTAAGTATCCTTTGTATCCGGCTTTCTTGAATGCTTCTACAACTTCCGGGATCGCAACTGCTGTCTCTGTATAATCTTCGTGAACATTGTAGAATTTTGCATGTGTATGGAAAATGTAATCAATGTTGTCGATGATATCCTGCGGATCAGACCAGGAGTAAGTAAAGGAAGATCCTGCGTACATCATATCTGCCGGACCGCCGCCTGCTTTTTCTACGGCTTCCATCATCTCTTTCATTCCGTTTGCCATACGGTATTCCATGTTCGCTTTTCCGAGATCCAAATCGTATTTAATCTTCACGAATCCTTTTTCGATCCTCTGTGCATATGCGTCATCCACAATCTTGATACATTCTTCGGATGCGCCCATTCTTCTTGCTTTGTCTCTCAAAACGTCCGGAATGTTCTTGCAGAAGATTCCCATATCCGGGATAAATCCGAAATATTTTGTACCTGTGCGGTGGATCATTTCCATATATCCGTCAGCCCATCCGGAATTCAGTGAGAACGGTGCGTGAACTTCCAGACCGATCTTAACGTCCATTTTCTCTGCATATTCCAAACTTCCCTCGATCACGTCCATCGGAGTGGACACGAGTGTACGCAGGTTCTTGAATCCGAGCATAGAAGCCAGACGGATGTCACGTTTCATCATATTAACCTGCTCGCCAAGGGAAAGCATACGGTTGTCATAAATGTGGTTCTCCAAAAATGCGTCGTAGCAGGATGGCTCCAGATTGTATTTTTTCAGCCATCCAAACCACTGCTCACGGAACGCTTCGTCTTCGATTGGAAGCGGGAATCTGCGGATCATCTGCTCTGCCAGAAGCTCTACTCCTGTCGCGCCTGTTTTTGCTGTCTCTCTTAAGCATCCTTCCAGATCAAGCTGTTTGTTGTAATATTCATCCTGATAACTGTACAGGGAAACACTTCTTTTAATATCGTAACTCATGTTTTGTTCCTCCTTACTCAATCACGAAATCTGTCTCGCATACCGCTTCGATCTGGAACGGCATATAGGACGGGTCAATAATCTGCAGTGTGTTGATGTGGTGGTTTCCTTTGGAAAGTCCTCCCTCTGTCAATACGGATACCGTTGCATAGTCGCCGAATTCCCAACGGTAATCGGAATCGATCACGGTACGCATTTCTTCGAGTGTAAATGTCTCTCCGTTTACAGTAAGACGAACCGCCTCTCTCGGATAGTCCACGCCGTCTACGTTTACTTTGATGTCTCTTACGATGGAAAGTGTGATTCCACGATAATACTGTGCTTTGAACTGAAATTCAAAACCAGTTACTTTTCCGTCTGCTTCGATATTCTTAAATCCGTCCGGATTGTAAATCTGTCTTCCAGCCATTGTTTTGATTTCCTCCTTAAATCTATTGTAGATCTGTTTTCACATTTTTCAATAAATCAATAAAAACGGCAGAACCGTCTCCGGCACATCACAGCCGATATGCCGGGTTCATCGTCTATGTAATCGAGCAATGGGAAGTGATTTCACGTTCGATGCCTGGAGGTACTGCCGTAGTTATTCTATTTGTTCTGTCAGGTATCCGTATTCCGATTAGTCAAAGAATACTTCTTTTCCTGTCTCTGCGGATTTGTAGATTGCTTCCAAAATCTGTGTTACTACAAATGCCTGCTCCGGTTTTACAAGCGGATCTGTGTCGTTGATGATCGCGTTCAGCCACTGTGTCTGCTCACGAACTGCCTCTGCTGCTGCTCCGCCTTCGAAGAAGTCAACAACTCCTGCCGGAGAGATTGTCTTTTCCATCAGCTGGTTGTGCTCTACTGTGTTGTAGATCAGCTCATCCTGCGGATAGCTTCCGCCGTGGTGGATCTCAGCGCCTGCTTTTGTTCCGCAAAGTGTTGTAGATGCTTCCATAGATTTCAGTACGTTCAATGCCCATGATGCCTCAAGGTAGATTGTAGCACCGTTTTTCATTTTGATCAGACCGAATGCAGAGTCTTCTACTTCAAATGTTTCCGGATCCCATGGTCCGAATACGTTTCCTTCCGGACCGTCTGCCTGACGTCCCAGTTTGTAGAATACCTGTCCGGATACAGATGCCGGCTCGTAGTTGTTCATCATCCACAGTGTGATGTCCAGTGCGTGTGTTCCGATGTCGATCAACGGTCCGCCGCCCTGAAGTGCTTTGTTCGGGAATACACCCCATGTCGGAACAGCTCTTCTTCTTAAAGCGTGTGCTTTTGCAAAGTAGATGTCTCCCAGTTCTCCGTTTTCACAGGAAGCGTGAAGTGTCTGTGTGTCGTCACGAAGACGGTTCTGGTATCCGATCGTGAATTTCTTTCCGGAAGCTTTCCAAGCATCCAGCATCTTCTGAGCATCTTCTGTGTTGTGAGCCATCGGTTTCTCACACATAACATGTTTTCCGGCTTCGAATGCTGCTACTGTGATCGGGCAGTGAGCAACGTTTGGTGTACATACATGTACAACGTCGATCTCTACGCTCTTATCTGCAAGCATTTCTTTGTAATCTGTGTAAACTTTCGCACCTTCTGCACCGTATTCTTTAGCGGCTTTTTCTGCACGCTCCGGAATAATGTCACAGAA
>ERZ773103.3295-NODE-3295-length-13445-cov-4.281852_pt1 | contig 13445 bp, 9 predicted proteins | sample MGYA00511118_ERZ773103 | MGnify/ENA primary metagenome ERZ773103 (study PRJEB29015, sample SAMEA2737821) | human gut metagenome | biome: human gut; feature: human-associated habitat; material: faeces | place: China | collected 2012 ... | reverse complement strand
GATTGTTGTACCATGACCACCGATGAATTTTGTTGCTGAATGTACAACAATATCAACACCATATTCAATAGGTCGTACAAGATATGGTGTAGCAAATGTATTATCTACAACAGCAGGAATGTTATATTTATGTGCTAAATTAGCTAAAGCTTCTAAATCGGCAACATCACTATTTGGATTGCCTAAAGTTTCAAAATAAATACATTTTGTATTTTCTGTGATGGCATTTTCGACTTCATCTAGATTATGAATGTCGACAAAAGTCGTATTTATACCAAAATCCACTAAAGTATGAGCAAAAAGATTATATGTTCCTCCATATACTGTTTTTGAGCAGACAACATGATCGCCTACTTTAGCGAGAGCTTGTATTGTATAGGCTATAGCGGCAGCACCTGAAGCTACAGCCAAAGCTCCTGCACCACCCTCAAGACTAGCAATGCGCTTTTCTAATACTTCTTGAGTGGAATTAGTTAATCTACCATAAATATTACCGCCTTCTTTTAAGGCAAATCTATCAGCAGCTACTTGGCAATTATCAAATACATAAGAGGTCGTTTGATAAATGGGTACAGCACGAGAATTTGTTATAGGGTCAGATATTTCTTGACCTATATGTAATTGTTTAGTTTCAAAAGCCCAATTATTTGTATCTAATTTTTTTGTCATCATAAAACTCTCCTTTTAAAATATATTTATCCTATTATAAAACTATGAATAACTTATAAAAAATAACATCATCACATAAAAATATTTACAATATGATGATGTTATTGAGTTTGAAATATTATTCTTCAAATAATGGTGTAGAGAGATAACGTTCACCTGTATCAGGAAGAAGCACAACAATATTTTTGCCAACATTTTCTGGACGTTTAGCAACTTGAGTAGCTGCCCAAAGTGCGGCACCAGAAGAAATGCCAGTCAAAAGACCTTCTGTTTTAGTTAATTCTTTACTAGCTGTAAAACATTCTTCATTGTCTACAGTTATGATTTCATCATAGATAGAGGTATCCAAAGTATTTGGAATAAAGCCAGCTCCAATACCTTGAATTTTGTGAGCCCCTGCTTTACCGGTTGTTAATACAGCAGAAGTTTGAGGTTCAATACCAATGATTTTTATACTAGGATTTTGTTCTTTGAGATATTTTCCTGTACCGCTTAAAGTACCGCCTGTACCAATACCAGCAACGAAGATATCAACTTTACCATCAGTATCTTGCCAGATTTCTGGGCCAGTCGTCATGTAATGAGCTTGGCGATTGACTAAATTAGTGAATTGTCCAGGAATAAAGCTATTAGGTATATCTTTTGCTAATTCTTCAGCTTTTTGGATAGCTCCTGCCATGCCTTTGCTACCTTCTGTTAATATAAGCTCAGCGCCATAAGCCTTCATGAGTTTTCTGCGTTCAATACTCATTGTTTCTGGCATAGTGATGATGATTTTATAACCTTTACTTGCAGCTACAGCACAAAGACCAATACCAGTGTTGCCACTTGTTGGCTCAATGATAGTGGAATTAGGTTTTAAAATACCGCGATTTTTAGCATCTTCAATCATGGCTTTGGCAATTCTATCTTTGGCACTACCAGCAGGATTAAAATATTCTAATTTCACTAATAAATTAGCTTTTATATCATGGAGTTTACTGTAATTATTAATTTGAACAAGAGGTGTATGACCTACTAGTTCCATAAAATTATGATAAATTTTCATGGCAATGACCTCCTTTAATATGTATTTTCATAGTGAATAAGTATGAATGAATTATAAACGATAAAATTATATTTGTCAATTTTATTTTGTATAATTGTAAATTGTTTAGGGTAAATTTTTTCTTGCTCATTTTCTATTATTGTGATATTATATCAAGCGTACACAATAGTACAAAGAAGAAAAACAATGAAAGAGATAGTAAATTAAAAATAAAAGTTACAGAGAGCCATGTATTGCTGGAAATTGGTACAAGTAGTTTTTAATGGAAAATCACTCTGGAGTTACAGGTTGAAATTAATTTTTAAGAATAGACCGTGTCGGGTCCCTCCGTTAAAGGGGTTGCATATGTTGGTATGTGAAATAGGTGGTATAATGACAGCACAGCTTTCATCCTGTTTTGGGTGAAGGCTTTTTTTAGTTATGTATTACAGTTGCTCTTGTCCTATTTGGCAAGAGTTTTTTTCATATACTGGAATTTTTATTTATTATTTGTATACAGAGGAGGCTTTTTTGTGTATAACAAAGTTGATACCAATCTAAATTTCGTAGAACGCGAAAAAGAAATTGAAAAATTCTGGGAAGAACACGATATATTTAAAAAACAAGTACATCAACATGAAGATGCAGATGTATTCACATTTTATGATGGACCACCAACAGCAAATGGTAAACCTCATATTGGACACGTTTTAACTCGTGTAATCAAAGATATGATTCCTCGTTATCAAGCTATGAAAGGTCATAAAACTATCCGTAAAGCTGGTTGGGATACACATGGTCTTCCAGTAGAACTTGAAGTTGAAAAATTATTAGGCATCAATGGTAAAAAATATGATAAGAATATCCTATGGGAAGAGGAGGGGGGAAAGAACAAATTGAAGAATATGGTATTGAACCTTTCGTAGAAAAATGTAAAGAAAGCGTTTGGAAATACGAAGGTATGTGGGAAGAATTCTCCAAAGCTGTAGGCTATTGGGCAGATATGAAAGATCCATATGTTACATACCATAATGATTATATTGAATCTGTATGGTGGGCATTAAAAGAAATTTGGAATAAAGGTCTTTTATATAAAGGTCATAAAATCGTTCCATACTGCCCTCGTTGTGGTACACCGCTTTCTTCTCACGAAGTAGCTCAAGGATATAAAGATGTAAAAGAAAAATCTGCATTTGTAAGATTTAAAGCAAAAGGTGAAGATGCTTATTTCCTCGCATGGACAACTACTCCATGGACTCTTCCATCTAACCTTGCACTTTGCGTAAATCCAGAAATCACTTATGTAAAAGTAAAACAAGGCGATTACACTTATTACATGGCTAAAGAACTTTGCGAAAAAGTTTTAGGCGAAGATTATACAATCCTCGAAGAAATGCCAGGTAAATCTCTTGAATATAAAGAATATGAACCACTTTATCCATATGCTTTAAATAAATTAAATGGTAAAAAAGCATTTATCGTAACTTGTGATGATTATGTAACAACTACAGATGGTTCTGGTATCGTTCATATGGCTCCTGCATTCGGTGAAGATGACTCCCGTGTTTGCCGTGAATATGGTATTGCTTTCGTACAATTCGTTGACGCTAAAGGTTGCATGACAGCAGATACTGATTGGCCAGGCGTATTTGTAAAAAAAGCAGATCCAAAAATTTTAAAAGACTTAGAAGAAAAAGGATTATTATTCTCTGCACCTAACTTTGAACATAGTTATCCACATTGCTGGCGTTGCGATACTCCACTTTTATACTATGCACGTGAAACATGGTTCATTCGTATGACAGCTGTTCGCGATAAATTAATTGCTAATAATAAAACAATCAACTGGATTCCTGAATCTATCGGTAAAGGTCGTTTTGGCGATTGGCTCGAACATGTTCAAGATTGGGGCTTATCTCGTAACCGTTATTGGGGTACTCCGCTTAATATCTGGGAATGTGAATGCGGTCATCAACATGCAATCGGTTCTATCGAAGAATTAAAATCCATGTCTGATAATTGCCCTGATGATATTGAATTACATCGTCCATTCATTGATGCTGTAACTATTAAATGTCCTCATTGTGGTAAAGAAATGCATCGTGTTCCAGAAGTTATTGACTGCTGGTTTGATTCTGGTTCCATGCCTTTTGCACAATGGCATTATCCATTTGAAAATAAAGAACTCTTTGAAGAACAATTCCCAGCAGATTTCATCTCTGAAGCAGTAGACCAAACTCGTGGTTGGTTCTATTCTCTAATCGCTATTTCCACATTACTCTTTGACAAAGCTCCTTATAAAAACGTTATCGTATTAGGTCACGTTTTAGATGCTCAAGGTCGTAAAATGAGTAAATCCAAAGGTAATGCAGTAGAACCAATGAAAGCTTTAGCTCAACATGGTGCAGATGCTATCCGTTGGTATTTCTATGAAAATAGTGCTCCATGGCTTCCAAATCGTTTCCATGATGCTGCTGTTCAAGAAGGTCAACGTAAATTCATGGGTACATTATGGAATACTTACGCATTCTTTGTACTCTATGCTAATATTGATAAATTTGATGTATCTAAATACAGCCTTGAATATGATAAACTTTCTGTATTAGATAAATGGTGCTTATCTCGTCTTAACACTTTAATTAAAACTGTAGATGAAGATTTAAATAGCTATAAAATCACAGAAGCTGCAAAAGCTCTTCAAGAATTTGTAGATGAACTTTCTAACTGGTATGTAAGAAGAAGCCGTGATCGTTTCTGGGCTAAAGAAACAGACCAAAACAAAATCAATGCTTACATGACTTTATATACTGCACTTACAACAGTTATTAAACTCGCAGCTCCAATGATTCCATTTATGACAGAAGCTATTTATCAAAACCTTGTTTTAAATAGTGAAAAAGATGCACCAGAAAGCGTACATCTTTGTGCTTATCCTGTTGCAAATGAAGCATTCATTGATATCGAACTTGAAAAAACTATGGACTTAGTATTGAAAGCTGTAGTTTTAGGTCGTGCTGCTCGTAATGAAGCAAATATCAAAAACCGTCAGCCAATCGCTCTTATGTATGTAAAAGCTCCATTTGAACTCAATGAATTCTATACAAAAATTGTAGAAGAAGAATTAAATGTTAAAAAAGTAGAATTCAAAGACAATATGGACGAATATTTGAACTATGAAATCAAACCACAGTTCAAAGTATTAGGTCCAAAATACGGCAAACAGATGAAAGAAATTGCTGCTGCTTTAGCTAAAGTTGATGGACAAAAAGCTAAAGTTGAACTTGAAACTACAAAAACATTGAAATTAGAACTTTCTTCTGGTGAAATCACACTTGTACCTGAAGACCTTGACGTAAAAATGACTCAAACAGAAGGTTTTGCAGCTCAGCGTGATGGTGATGTAACAATTGCTATTTCTACAGTATTGACAGATGAACTCATTGAAGAAGGTTTCGTTCGTGAAATCATCAGTAAAGTTCAGACAATGCGTAAAGAAAATGGCTTTGAAGTAACTGATAGAATTACAGTATTTGCTCAAGGTAATGAAAAAATTGCTAAATTAATGCAGGATAATGCAGAAACAATTAAGAAAATTACTTTAGCAGATGAACTTGTTTACGATAAATTAGACGGTTTCACTAAAGAATGGAATATCAACGGTGAAAAAGTAACTTTAGGCGTAAAATAATAAATATGAAAATAAAAAGGAAGTCTATTATATAGACTTCCTTTTTTATTTGAAAATATTAATAGCCAAATTGTCTATGACGATTTAAGCTAAGTAATTTATAAAATTTATCAGTTACTTTACGATTATATGGTTCAAGTTCCATATTTTTTTTGAAAAGCATAAAGGAAACTTCATTAGAAGTTATATATTTAGCTAATCCTTTTTCTGTGAATTCATGTAGAATATCTAAATCAGATTTATCAATATATGGAATGAATAATTTCATCTTGCTATTGAGCCAATTCATATCTTCAGTGAAATTGCGTTTATTAGAATTAATTTTTTGATGAATGAAATTCAAATAGCGTTTAGCAATATGACTGAATACAGATGTGAAATTACCTTTGATGAAAGATGTCAATGCGCTAGGGTCTCTAAATTGATTGATAGGCATACCATCTAAGAAAATATCCAATTTTAAAGCAAAATCTTGAGCTTCTTTTAATTGATTTTGTTTGAGGAATTTACTGAGTTGAATAGATTCTAAATCCCAGCCATGTATGTTCAAAAATTCACTATAATGGCGCAAAACTAATTTATTATAAGGAGATAACTCAATAGTTTTTACGAAAATAACGTGAGCAAGCACAGGGTCTTGAAGACAAATTGCTTGACCACTTTCAGTAAGACGCAATAGTAGATGTAAATCAGTTAAACAGAGGCGATAACAATCGTCTTTCATGAGTTCTTCATAAGCTAATAATAAATGATTTGCTTCAATTTTTTCTACTGCGGAAAGTCTATCATAAGATTCTATTGTTTTTAAATATTTTGTGCCAGCTTCTAAAAAAGACATATAAAAAACCTACATTACTAAAATTTATATAACGATTAATTTTTGTTATTGCAGTTATGATTTATAATAATACACTATTTAATTAAATTTTGCAATAATTTTATATATTTAAATTAATAAAAAAATGAAAATACAAAATACATTATATAGAATAAAAAATAGGCTAATAAAAAGAAAAATTTATTAGCCTAAAAGTTTTATTCTAGCAAAGGAGAAGCTTTTGCATCAGTCAATAATATATTTGTTTTAATTACACTTAAATGTCTTTGAAGTGCATACATAATTATAGTATCCCATGGATTGCGTGGGTATAAAGAACTATGTTCAGCATAATTTAAAAGGTGATTTGTTTCATCAATACTTAATTGCATAGCTATAGCAAGAGCTAATATGCGATTTCTAGCAGTATGTTTTTGCCCTGAAAAAATTTTATAAGCATAAGTTACAGGTAGACCAGATTTTTTGATAACATCTGATTTTGTTAAATTTTTTTGCGCTAAAAGTTCATCTAGATATTTAGGTAAGTTCATATCTAATAATTTATCTTTATTATTTTCTAAAAAAGTGTGAATATCTTTTTGTTGTTTTAAATCAGCACCTAATTTATCTGTGATTACTCCCATAAAAATACTTCCTTTGTTATTTTTAATTGATTTATATTATAATAAAATAACATTTTAAAGAATGCAATATTGATTAAATTATAGATAGTAGAGGTAAAAATAGTGCAATCAAAATTAGAAGCTAAATATTTACGAGAAATTGGAGAAAAAGTATATAGTTTTTTCTTTGAAAATCCTGAAATGGAAAATAATAATTTAGAATTTCGTGAAGGTCAATCAGAGATGGCTTGTGAAATAGTAGATGCCATAAGTCAAAAGAAAAATCTAGTGGTAGAAGCAGGTGTAGGGATTGGAAAATCTTTTGCTTATCTAGTGCCACTTATTTATTACAATTATTATTTACAAAAACCAGTGGTAATAGCTACTTCAACTATCACTTTGCAGGAACAATTACAAGGCGATATACGCTATATCATGGAGAAATTACAAATATTTCCAGAAGTTTTATTGGCTAAAGGTATGACTAATTTTATTTGTAGATATCATTTTAAAAGATTTTTTGATGATAGAGCAAATTTAAAGCAATATGAGAAAATATATGAATGTATAAATCAAGGTGGTAAAGAGCCAAGTGATTGGAATATTGAACTTCCTTTAGATTTATGGCAGAAATTTAGAATTAAAAATTATAATTATCGTGAATGTAAATATTGTGAATATCGAGATGTTTGTCATTATCATAATTTACGTTTAAATTTGAAAAAGACAAAGGGCATAATTATTTGCAATCAAGATATGCTCACTACTGATTTGCGTTTAAAGCGAGAGATGAAAGATGGTTTATTTACTGAAGAATTAAGCTTGATTGTCGTTGATGAAGCTCATAATTTGGAAGATAAAGTGCGTTCTTCATATACAGATATGTTGACTAGAAAGCAATTGGTAAATACATTGAAAAGATGCTATTTAAGCATAAAAAAAATACCACCTAATTTAGCTAAAAATATAGATGGTGTATTTAGCGACATAGATAAAATTTTTAGGATAATAGATAAGCAGATAAAATATCAAATACAACAGGCACAAAAACAACATCAAGATGCTGATAGATTTAAGATAAATATACCGATTGATTTATTGCAAAATGTATATAAAATAGCAGAAGCAATAATGATAGCACATGCTGTAAGTATTCGTAAAACTGGCGGAAAAATCAATAGTGATATGGAGATTATTTTAGACTTTTTCAAAGCATGGCAAGATGAAAAAAACTATATTGTCTGGGCTGAAGATGCTAAAAATCCAATAATATATCTTTGTCCTACAAATGTAAATGAAAAAATCAATGAATTATTTTTTGGCGATAGAGTAAAATTGAGAAAAAATTTCCATACAATTTTTACTTCGGCGACTTTGACGAATTTAGCCAATGAAGATTTGACGAAAGCATATAGTTATTTTATACAAAATACGATGTTTCCAATAAATGATAGTATTTTATCAGAAGTGAAATATTCGCCATTTGCTTATGATAAACATGCAAAACTTTTTTATACAGATGATATTACAAGCCCTAGTAAAGATAGAGGAAAATTCATTGATGAAAGCATAGATTTAGTGAAAAAAATATTGGATATTTCTCAAGGAAAGGCTTTGATTTTGTTTACATCTAAAGCGGATATGAATGCTGTATATACAAGGCTAAAAGCTTTGAATTTAAATTATACTTTAATTAAACAAAATGAAATATCTTCACAACAACAATTAATTTATAAATTTAAGCAAGATGTAAATTCTGTGTTACTAGGAACAGGAGTTTTTTGGGAAGGTATAAGCATAGAAGGTATAGCACTTTCGAATTTGATTATTTATAAATTGCCATTCCCACTGCCAGAACCAATCATCAATGAAAAATGTAAACGCAGTAAAAATCCTTTAGAGGAAGTATTAGTTCCAGAAATGATTATTAAATTAAAACAAGGTGTAGGTAGATTAATACGCAATAAAACAGATAAAGGCATAGTATCTATCATTGATTCGCGTCTAGGTGATAAATCAAAGGCAAGTTATAAAGAAAAAGTATGGCAAGCTTTGCCGATAAAACAAAGAACAAATAGCTTAAAAGAATTACAAAGTTTTTATGATAATTTATGATTAATAAACAGGAAATTCATCATTATAAAGATAGATAATATTTAGTATAGGTGAATAAAAGCTTATATCTATCATGTAGGGACCATTTTTATCTTTATCTAGAGTGCTATTTGTTGGAAGTCCATTGCTTAAATCAACTTTTTTAGAAAAATCTTCATAAAGCGTTTTATCGTATAATTTACTCTTTGATGATTTTTTTATTTCTTGTGTTATTGTAAAATTGGTAGATAAAAATTCATGGAAGAGCTCAGACATAATAAATTAACCTTTCTATAAAAAACATATATTTTTTATTAATAAAATTTAACTATATTGATAGTTAATATTATTTTAGCACATAAATAAAGCCTAGTAGTTAGTTTAATTTTAACTACTAGGCTTTATTTAGAGTGAGTTTTTTTCTTAAGCAATAGTTTTGCTTGAAATGAGTTTTTCTTTTTTAGTTGTTTTTATTTTTAATATTATAGCTATGATGAAGCTGATAATAAATAAAAATGCGAATACATAGAGGCAAAGTGCATAACTTTGAGTTGTTTCACGAATAAAGGATAATAAAAGTGGTCCTGCAATACCAGCCATGCCCCAAGCTGTGAGAATTCTGCCATGAATAGCGCTTAATTGTTTTGTGCCAAATAAATCGCTTAAATAAGCTGGCATACAAGAGAAGCCACCACCATAGCAAGAAACAATGATTAAAACTAATAATTGGAAGAAAAAGGCTTCAGTTGTATTAGCAAGTGCATAGAAAGCAAAAATTTCAATTAAGAAAAATAAAATATAAGTATTTCTACGACCAATATAATCGGAAACGCTAGACCAAGCGATACGACCAAAACCATTGATAAGTCCAATAACGCCAACCATAGAAGCAGCAGCAATTGGGCTCATATGAACTACTTCTTGAGCCATAGGAGAAGCTACAGCTAAAAGACCAATACCACAAGTAATATTAGTGAAGAATATCCACCAAAGTGCATAGAATTTCCAATCGCGAGTAGCTTCAGCTACGCTAGATTGTTTTATTTCAACCATAGAATTAGAAGTGTTAACAGTTGTAGGTAAATATTTTTCTACGAATTCTTTTGGTGGAGGAGCGAGATATAAAGAAGAAGCTCCCATGATTAATATATAAGCACAGCCTAAAATGACGAAGTTAGTTACTAAGCCAAAATTGCTAACGAGAATTTGCATGATAGGGCCAGCAATTAAACTTGCAAAACCAAATCCCATGATAGCAAGACCTGTAGCAAATCCACGTCTTTTAGGGAAATATTTTACAAGAGTGGAAACAGGAGTGATATATCCAATACCAAGACCAATACCACCGATTACACCATAGCAGATGTAAAGTAAAATAAGGCTTTGTAGATGAAGAGCTAAAGCTGTACCAAACATACCAATACCAAAGAAGGCAGTGGCAGTAAGTCCACTAATACGAGGGCCATTTTTTTCAACAAATGTTCCTAAAAAACCAGCGGATAAACCTAAAAATAAAATTGCAATAGAAAATGTCCATGTAGTTTCTTGAAGACTAAAGCCCATTTGAGCCATGATTGGCTTAGTGAGTACGCTCCAAGCATAAACACTACCAATACAAATATGAATACCAATTGCGGATAATGCGATAAGCCATCTGTTTTTCATTATATAATCTTCCTTTCGTAAAAATAAAAAATTATAAAATACAAGAAAACTTATGCCTAAAAACAAAAAGACCATCTAGGCAAAAATTTTCTTTGCCCAGACGGTCGACTTTTCTATAGCAATGCGGTTCATGTGGTTAATTCCACTAAAATCCGTCAGTTCCACAGTGCTTATTCAATTGATAGCTTTATTATAACAAATATTTAATCTATGTCAAGAATAAAATTAATTTCATTTATAAATAGTCAATATAGTCAAAATCGTGATTTTTGTAGTTTAAATGATGAATAATGGTTGTAAATACTAGATTTTTTCCTTTGAATAAGTATAATTTATGTTTAAATAAATTTGTATTTTAGAGAAGGTGAAGATTATCTTGATGGCACAAAAAACATATAATACTATGGCTGTCTTAAGTTTAATTTTATTGAGTTTCATTTTAGGAACGAGTGAATTTATAATTGTGGGTATTTTACCTGATATAGCGAAAGACATAAATTGTTCGTTGACTATGGCGGGTAATTTAATTTCAGTTTTTGCTTTTGCTTATGCAATAGGCACTCCGTTTATCACAGCAGCAGTTAGTGCCTATAACAGATATTATGTATTATTGATATTAGCAATATGTTTTATCTTAGGAAATTTTTTATGTGCTTTAGCGAGTAATTATTATATTTTAGTATTAGCCAGAATTATAACTGCGATAATTTCAGGAACAATATTATCTATTTCGATGACATTTGCTTCTGAAATAGCGACTGTTCAATATCAACCAAAAGTCATCAGTTGGATTTTTGCAGGTTTTAGTATAGCCTCTGTTTTTGGTGTGCCTATAGGTACGATTATTTGTCAAATATTTAGTTGGCAAATGACTTTTATATTATTATCTGTAGTTAGTATATGTATTTTATTGATGTTGTGGCATTATTTACCAAATGTGGGCAGTGGACAAAAAACAAATTTATGTAATCAATTTATTTTATTGAAAAGTATGCGTATAAATTATGGTATGCTTATTGTAATTTGTGGTGCTGCTGGAAGTTATGTATTTTATACATATCTGACACCGATTTTACAACAATATATACAAATTCCTATTTCCATGACAAGTTTAGTATTGAGCTTATTTGGTATTAGTACGATTATCAGTAATTTACTTTCAGGAAGAATAGCTAGTTTAGGTGGCATGAAGAAAATGCCAATAGTATATTTCTTACAAGCTCTATGTTTGCTTGCACTTATTTTTACTAGTTATCATTTAGTTTTAGGTTTGATAAATATTTTGCTCATGGGTGTGATAATGTATTTACAAAATTCACCAGCGCAATTGCATTTTTTGAAAACAGCAACAAGAGAAAAACCAGAAGCTATAACTTTAGCTTCTGCATTAAATCCTGTATCGTTTAATACAGGTATAGCACTAGGTTCAGCTTGTGGTGGAATAATCATAAACTTTGCGCCTATGCCTTTTGTTGGTCTAGGTGGTGCGATTTTTGCCATTATCGCTATGATTATCAATCTTAAATTGTTAAAAAATATGACTAAATTTAATAAAAGAGGATAAAATAAACCCCAAAAGTTAATTTAAACAAACTTTTGGGGTTTTGATTTTTAATTAATAATTAACGTAGAAAATTAGAATAAACCAGTAATTTTTCCGTTAATATCGATATCCATATTTTCAGCAGCAGGTTTTTTAGGAAGACCAGGCATTGTTAAGATATTACCTGTTAAGGCTACGATAAAGCCTGCGCCAGCACTAATGCGAAGTTCGCGAACAGTGATTTTAAATCCTGTTGGTGCACCTAATTTGAATTGGTCATCACTTAAGGAATATTGAGTTTTTGCCATGCAGATTGGCATTTTATCAAGACCTTCAGCTTCAAATTCAGCGATAGTTTTTTCTACAGCAGGTGTGTAGTTTACGCCATTAGCACCATAGATTTTTGTAGCGATTGCATTGATTTTATCTTTGATAGAATCATTTACGTCATACATGTATTGGAAGTTAGAAGGTTTTTCAGTTGCTTCAATAACTTTTTGAGCAAGGTCGATAGCACCTTCGCCACCTTTTGCCCAAGCTTCGGAAATGCTTACAGAAGCTCCCATAGATTCGCAAAGAGCTTTTAATTCTTGAAGTTCATTTTCTGTATCAGTAGGGAATGCATTTATAGCTACAACGATTGGTAAACCGAATTTTTGAATGTTTTCAATATGTTTAGCAAGGTTAGTCATACCTTTTTTGAGTGCTTCGATATTTTCAGTAGCAAGTTCAGTTTTTGCAAGTCCGCCATGCATTTTTAAAGCGCGAATAGTAGCAACGATTACTACTGCATCAGGTTTAAATCCAGTGAAACGACATTTGATATCAAGGAATTTTTCAGCACCAAGGTCAGCACCAAAACCTGCTTCAGTAACAGTATAATCAGCCATTTTTAAAGCGTATTTAGTAGCCATTACACTATTGCAACCATGAGCGATATTAGCAAAAGGGCCACCATGGATAAGAGCAGGAGTACCTTCAAGAGTTTGTACAAGGTTTGGTTTAATTGCATCTTTGAATAATAATGTCAAAGCACCTGTTACATTTAATTCTTCAGCGCGAACAGGACGACCGCTTCTAGTGTAACCGATGATGATATTGCCAAGACGTTTTTTCATATCTTCAAGGTCAGAAGTCAAGCATAAAATAGCCATCATTTCAGATGCAACAGTGATATCAAAACCAGTTTCGCGTGGTACGCCATGAGCTTTACCACCTAAACCACAGATGATATTGCGAAGAGCACGGTCATTTAAATCGACAACGCGTTTCCAAGTGATGCGACGAACATCTAAATCAAGAGCATTGCCCTGTTGGAT